>OGXK01002102.1_pt1 | contig 10377 bp, 9 predicted proteins | sample 1576261 | NCBI WGS metagenome assembly OGXK01 (sample SAMEA3541581, study PRJEB24748) | human gut metagenome | biome: human gut; feature: human-associated habitat; material: faeces | place: China | collected 2012 | reverse complement strand
CCGCCTCCGGCAGAGAGCCTGAAACAGAAGCTCCCGCGGCCCGGCCGCCGAAAAGCCCTAAAAATAAAAACTTTCCGCCTCGGCGGGTAATATTGATTGGATTTCGCCGTTAAATGATTACTTTTGCACGAAACAAAGCGAACATACCGAAAACAATATGACATTCTTCAAACGCTGGAACAACATCGTCGGCTGGGCGGTCTTCGCCATCGCCGCCGCGGTCTACCTGATGACGATGGAACCCGTTTCGAGCCTCTGGGACTGCTCGGAATTCATTGCAACTTCCTACAAACTCGAAGTCGGACACCCTCCCGGTGCACCGCTGTTCATGATGCTGGCCCGGCTGGCGACCCTGTTCGCCTTCGGCAATCCCGACTACGTGGGAGTGGCCGTAAACGCCATGAACTCCATCGCCAGCGCGTTCTGCATCCTGTTCCTGTTCTGGGCCATCACCCATCTGGCACGGCGTCTGGTGACTCGCGGCGGCGGTGAGCTGACGCAGGCCAACACGCTGGCCGTCCTCGGCGCAGGCATCGTCGGCGCGCTGGCCTACACCTTCACCGACACGTTCTGGTTCTCGGCCTTCGAGGGCGAGGTCTACGCGCTCTCGTCGATGTTCACGGCGCTGGTCGTGTGGCTGATGCTCAAATGGGAGGAGCAGGCCGACGAACCCCACTCCTCGCGCTGGATCGTGCTGATCGCCTACCTGATGCAATTTTTGCACATACCACTTCCTTATCCAATTCACAAGTGTCGAAAATATTCTTCAAGTGCTTGGTAACAACCGTTCTATCCACATCAAAAAGAGTGGCAATAGCTTTTTGTGTCGCCCAAATGCTTTCATCTTTATACAACACTTCAACCCCTTGCTCTTTGTCTGCGACAGTAAATATCAAGAACTCCGCTGTGCTGTTTCTTATCTCGAACTTTTTAGCCATAATCTTACCCTCTTCGTTTTATTCTACAATTCCCAGTTCACGGAGGTAGCCTTCAATCTCTTTGTCAAGGTCAGCACGTTTGGCTTCCAATTCCTTGATTTCAGCCATGACAGCCTTAATATCGATAGGCTCTTCCTCTTCAAAGGTATCCACATAACGGGGAATGTTCAAATTGTAGTCGTTATCGGCTACTTCCTGCAAGGTGGCGAGGTGGCTGTACTTTTCTATCTCGGTGCGATTACGGTAAGTATCTACAATCTTGTCGATATGCTCCTTGCGTAGTTTGTTTTGGGTCTTGACCTTTTCAAACTCCTTGCTTGCGTCAATAAACAAAATATTATCGTCCTCCTTGCGGCATTTCTTCATCACGAGAATACAAGTAGGAATGGAAGTGCCGTAGAAGATATTGGCCGGCAAGCCGATAATTGCGTCAATGCAGTTCTTCTTCTCGATAAGGAAACGGCGGATAACGCCCTCGGCATTACCACGGAACAATACACCATGCGGTACAACGCAAGCCATTGTACCACCATCCACAAGATGATAGAGCATGTGCAGTATAAAGGCATAGTCAGCTGTCTTGCGCGGAGCAAGGCGACCGACACGGCTGAAACGGTCATCATTGTTGAACTTGTCGGCGGCACTCCACTCTGCGGAGAAAGGAGGATTGGCAACCACGGCATCGAACTGGGTGTCACCGAAAGCGTCCGCCTCTAAGGTGTCGCCATTCTCTATTTGGAAATTACTGAACTTGATACCATGCAGCAACATATTCATACGGCACAAGTTGTAAGTAGTGGGGTTTTTCTCCTGCCCGAATATCTCGTATGCCCGTCCCGTATGAGCTGCACGAATAAGCAGTGAACCCGAACCGCAAGTAGGGTCATATACATTGCGTAAGCGAGTATGTCCGATAGTCACTATCTCAGCAAGAATCTGGCTCACTTCTTGCGGTGTATAAAATTCTCCGGCTTTCTTGCCCGCTCCAGCGGCAAACTGAGAAATCATATATTCATAAGCATCGCCGAGAATATCTATCTGCGTAGCTTCGTCCGCTCCGAAGTCAATGCCGTTCAAAGCAATCAGTACATTGGATATGAGCGTATTCTTGTCATCGGTAGTTTTGCCGAGCTTGGGCGAAGCAAGGTCTATGTCTGAAAACAAACCTCCAAAATCGTCCTCACTCTCTTGTCCGAGCGTGCTGTCCTCAATGCGCTTCAGCGAACGTTCGAGAGAGGGAATAATATTCTCCTTGCGCTTAATTGCGTCAATGATAGAGGTGAAGAGATATTGCGGCTCTACAAAATAACCGATATTTTCCAAACACTGCTTCTTGACTTCCTCTTGAAGTTCAAGGGCATCTTCTTCGCCTGACTGCCACAACTGTTTGAAAGTGATTTCGTCATCTTCAAGCGCACGGTCGGCATAGTTCTCTATTTTTTCAGAAAGGTACTTATAAAAGATAAAGCCCAACGAGAAGTACATAAATTCGTTGGCTGACATATTGCCGCGCAGGTTGTTGGCAACCTCCCAAAGCTGGGCGCGGAGTTTTTGTTGGAGTTCTTCACTCATGTTCTTAAACAGTTTTGTTTTCTACAATGTTTATTTCATTATCAGCTTCTTTTTCAAAGGCTGTCCTTAAGTCATCTAATATTTTTCCGTTGTACGAGAAATACTTGCTCCCCTGATAGGCATTTGAAGGTGTTCTCTTTTCTTCCGGAAGAAACGTACCGACAAAAGGAGACAATTTGTAAATTCGTCCGTCATATTCGATGGAATCATCACTTGCAACTTTCACTTTCAGATTGGTAGGGATAAAAGTAATATATTCACCTATCTTGATATGTACCATGCTGAATTTGAATCGCTCCCGTTTTTTCGGTCGAGAAAATTCTGATTTCTTTTCTTTCTTTTCGGGGTGCGCTATAATAGGTTTATTGTCCTCATATTCAGTTATGACCGCATCGTCAATTGTCAAAGCGATGTCTCTGAAAATATCAAGAGCCACTTTGGGGTCAACATTAAAGAATTCCCTATTTTGCCGAATACGCAAGTCTGTCAATCGGTCTATTGTCTTATGCACAAGTCTTTCAACCTCATTGAATTTAGAAGTCTTCATCGTGGCAAAGATTTCAAAAGGCAACGGCACAGCGGTATTGTCCAACTCCTTTGAACGAATGTCAACGGGGCGAGTACTTTTACCTATTTTCACCCAATCCTCTCGAAAACTGGGATTAGTCAGTATATAAACATAGCCGGGGTCATTTGTTTTCATACGCCATCTTTTAGTCCCAAGAAAATGTTCTGATAATATTGCGCAGACGGTCGAGAATACGGTTCACGGTTCTGCGCGTCTTTAGCAAGCCGAGGTGCTTCTCCTTGACTGCTGTTTGAATGATTTCGGGTTGCACTTTTTGTGAGAAGTCATACTCCGAGAGGAAACGGTTCAGCAGTTCGGTAGGCAACTGCTCATCTTCCGCAAGGCGGTCAATGGCTTTGCCTTTTTCCTGACGGATATATTGGTTGAGCCGTTCTTCGAGGTCAACAGAACCATCCGCTTTCTTCTTGCGCTCCACGAAGCCCTCCTTGTCTTCATCTACATTCTGGCGGATAAAGCCGTCAATCAGTTGCGACTTGCTGCGCAGCTCGGCATCTTTAATCATTGTGTCGATGATATGGCGGCGTTGTTCCTCATAGTTTTCACTGAACGGATTGAGTTCTGCAATCAGCTCGAGGATATAAGCCACATTGATAATGTCGCTGTGCAACAGTTCAAGACAGAAGTCGATGTCTTCAAGTCCTATTTCGTCTTCGGTGGAATTATCCTCAATGGAAGTACCGCCTACGGTAGTGCTGTCAAGGAACGTGTCGTGAATGTCGAGGTACTTACTTCGGAAGTCGTTGTACTGTTGTTCGGATATGCCCAATTCGGGGTCATCCTCCGAATAGTCCTCGTAGATTTGTATCTCCGCATGTTTCTTTATCAACTCACGGAAAGCGAGAATGAAGTCGCGCTTTTCGGGTTCGGTCTTCAACGCATCGACAGCCGCAGTGTCGGGATATTTGGCAAGGAAATCTTTGGCGATGTCGGCATATTCCTTTTTCACCACCTCGAAAGCCTCGCGGATGATAGTGCCCGTACCCCCGTTGCTGAACAGTTTTATGGATTCGTCCACATTGCTCTTGAGGTCGCGGAAACAGACAATCTTACCAAAACGTTTGCGCTCGTTGAATACACGGTTGGTACGTGAGAACGCTTGCAACAATCCGTGGTATTCCAAATTCTTATCCACATACAACGTGTTCAGCTTCTTGGAATCGAAGCCCGTGAGGAACATACCCACGACCAAACAAAGGTCGAGCGGTTTCATGTCGGTTTTCTTCTTTTTCAACCGCAGATTGACATCATCGTAGTAAGCACGGAAATTCTCGATGGAGAAATTCGTACCGAACATTTGGTTGTAGTCGTTGATGATTTCCTGCATATCGTCAGCCTCCGGCACGGATTCGCTGACAAAACCGCTGTTCATGCCCGTCAGTTCATCGTCCTCGTTAGGGTTAGATGAATAGGTGAAGATTGCACCGATTGAGATTTTAGGATTCAGTTCCTTGAAAATCTTATAGTAACGAATGAGCATCGGCACATTCTGCACGGCAAATAGCGCGTCAAACTCACCGTCAAAGGTGGATTTGCTGAAATTGTTGAGAATGAATTTGGCAATCTCGTGCATACGGCTTTCCTGTCCCGGTGATACCTCCTCGTTGCCGTGGTAGTATTCCACCAAAAAGCCAAGTACATTCTCATCAGCAATGGCATCTTTAATCAGATACTTGTGCAGACACTTGTCGAAGATTTCTTCGGTAGTACGATCGTTCTTAGAGTTCTCCTTGAATATAGGTGTCCCCGTGAAGCCGAATATTTGCGTATTGGTAAAGAAGTTGACAATATTTTTGTGGCTCTCACCGAAATGGCTACGATGACACTCATCGAAAATCATGATGATGCGCGACTTCCTCACTTCATCCAAACGCTTGCTGTACCATTGCTTCGTAACGGCTGCATTGAGTTTCTGAATGGTAGTGATAATGATTTTCGAATCGCTTGAAAGTTTCTTCGTCAGTTCATCGGTGTTGTCCGTACTATCCACTGCACCGGGTTCGAACGCTTCATATTCCGATTGCGTCTGCGTGTCAAGGTCGTGACGGTCCACCACAAACATCACCTTATCCACGCCATCCAACTCCGAAACGAGTTGTGCCGCCTTAAAAGAAGTAAGAGTCTTGCCAGCTCCCGTAGTGTGCCAAATGAAGCCGTTGTCGGTAGAGTTCTGCACCTTATCCAAAATCTCCTCCACGGCATAGAACTGATAGGGGCGCAACACCATCAGACATTTGTCACCCTCATGAAGCACGATGTATTTGCTAATCATCTTACCAAGGGTACATTTATCAAAGAACATTGCTGCAAACAGACTGAGGTCGTTGAAGGGGTTGTTATCCTTGTCCGTCCAATTGAAAGTAAACTTGTAGCCTTGATTGGGGTTGTTGGCGAAATAGCGGGTGTTTACACCGTTGGAGATAACGAAAACCTGTATATAGTCGAACAAGCCATGAAACGATGTCTTATGGTAGCGTTGCACTTGGTCGTAGGCTTGGCGCAGTTCCACCCCTCGCTTTTTTAATTCGATTTGCACCAACGGCAAACCATTTACCAATATCGTCACATCATAGCGGCATTTCTTCCTGCCCTCAATGGTGATTTGGTTTGATACCTGAAACTCATTCTGACACCATTGTTTCTTATTGAGAAATTCCACCCACACACGTTCCCCATTTTCGGTTTCGAGTGGATAGAGGTCGCGCAGTTTCTTGGATTTTTCAAAGCGTGAGCCGCCCTCCAAATGAAGCAAAATCTTTTCAAACTCCGATTCGGTGAAATGTTCACGCCCTATTTCCGCAAGTTGTTTGCGATTATGTTTTTCGAGCTGGCATTTGAAATTATCGCGAAGATTGCTTTCTTCTTCAATCTTCACGTATTCATAGCTCATTTGTTCAAGAGCATGAATCAGAGCATTTTCAAGTGCGGCTTCACTTTGTACAGCCATGGTTTATATTAAAGCGAAAACTCCTTCGCTATCCCTGCGAGGCTGACCAAAGCCTATAAGACAACGAAGGAGTTTCATATGTTGTTTTAATTGCTTTCTCAGGTCATTAGCAGTCCGATAATGAGTGCAAAGGTAGCAATTTTTATCAGTTTTTCCTTGCGCATTTGAATAAACAGTATAAGAGAAGAGAGAGAGTTTATTATGTGTAACCCTATATTCACCACAAGGTATCGTTGATTTTGGAATTATCCGACTTTGGAGGATAATCCTGCTCCCTGCAAGGACAAGGCGTTTAGAGTTACTCGAATCGTTTCGGGCAACCCAAAACATACCTTGCGATGTTCTCGGGACAAAGGTACAAAGATTATGAAAAACCAGCGGGAAAATATATTTTCACCGTAGAAAAATTTTTGTTTCACTGTTTGGAAACCTTTGTTTCGATATCGGAAAATTCTTTCTTTGTTTGGTTGCAATTTATCTTATGCTTACTTTTGCCCAAAAACAAAATATGACTGAAACCATCGCATACATTAAGGAATCATTGAGGGATCTATACCCATCCTCCGAGGTCAGCAGCCTAGTTCGTTTAATTATGGAGCGGGTTTGTAATATTCAGCCGCATCATTTTTTATTTTGTAAAGACAAAGAACTGCCAGAAAGCGAAAAAAGCCGAATTCATGACATAGTCGAACGTTTGAAGCAGATGGAGCCTATCCAATACATATTAGGAACGGCCGATTTCTACAGCCTTCAGTTCGAAGTAGACCCGTCCGTCCTGATACCGCGTCCGGAAACAGAAGAACTGGTCGAGCAGGTCATCCTCGACAATGCAGACCAAAAGATCAAGATATTGGATATCGGAACGGGAAGCGGCTGCATAGCCGTCACACTCCGGAAGCATCTGAAAAAAGCAAGCGTGATTGCGACGGACATTTCGGCGGAAGCGCTCGCGACCGCCCGCCGGAATGCCAAACGCAACAACACAACGGTCACTTTCATCCAGACAGATATCCTAGACCCGGAGAAAGCGGAAATGGACATTCCGTTTATTCTGGACGTTATCGTCAGCAATCCGCCCTACATCAAGGAGGAAGAAAAAAAAGACATGGAGCGGAACGTGCTGGACTACGAACCACACCTGGCTCTTTTCGTCCCGGACAACGACCCGCTGCTCTATTATTGGCATATTGCCCATTTCGGAAAGAAAAAACTGAGAAGAAACGGCCGTCTCTACTTCGAAATCAATGCGGCATGCGGCAATATGGTTGTTGAGATGCTGGAGGAAGAAGGCTACAAGAATATCGAATTGATCCAAGACCTGTCCGGCAGGGACCGGATCATAAAAGCACGCAAATGAAACAAATCAGTGAATCTGAAATGCTTCACCGGGCAGCCGCCTACTGTTCTGCCAGCGAACGCTGCATCCAGGATGTCGAAAAGAAAATCAAAGCGGCGGGATTGGCCGGGGAAGAAAGCGGCCGGATCGTTTCCCGCCTGCTACAAGAACGTTTCATCGACGAAAGCCGCTTTGCACGCTATTTCGTAAACGACAAATTACGCTTCAACAAATGGGGACGTGTCAAGATCAACTACGAGATGCAGCGGAAAGGCATTCCGTCCAGTATCCGCTCGGAAGCACTGGAAGGTATCGACGAACAAGAATATCGCTCCATCCTTCTTTCTCTCCTGAAAAGCAAAAAGAAAGTAACCCGTGGTAAGGACGATCGGGAAGTTTACGCCAAACTGCTCCGCTTCGCCGCCGGACGCGGTTTCGAAACAAGGGAAACAAGCCGCTGCCTGAAACAACTGTTCAACGGGAATGACTACGAGGATGATTTTGAATGACCTCCTCAACCTTTTCTATCCCCGCCTCTGCCTGCTTTGCCAGAGGTCTTTGATGGAAGGGGAAGAGCATATTTGCCTGCATTGTTCGAATCATTTGCCCTACACGCATTTTACGGATATGGAGACGAATCCGGTCTGTCTGCTTTTACAGGGAAAAACATCTTTCGTCGCCGCCACCGCTCTGCTCCACTTCACGAAAGGGGGAAGCGGGCAAAAGCTGATCCATTCCTTAAAATATCATGGAAACAAAAAACTCGGATACGAACTGGGACACATGGCTGCTACCACCTACCGGGAGACAGGGCTGTTCGACACCGTCGATCTCCTTTTGCCGGTCCCGCTCCACCCGAAAAGAATGAGGCAAAGAGGTTATAACCAGTCGGAATGGATCGCATACGGCATCCGTTCCGCCACTGGAATCGCGGTCGACACCTCATCCTTGTCCCGCATAAAAAAGACCGAAAGTCAAACCCGCAAGCAGATATTCGAACGATCGGAAAATGTAGAGGACATCTTCCGTGTAGAGAACACCGACACGTTGAAAAACAAACACATTCTACTGGTGGACGATGTTATTACGACCGGTTCCACCATGAACGCCTGTGCAGAAGCCATGAAAGCCATATCCGGCATCCGGATCAGTATTTTAGGCATAGCTGTGGCATAAACTCTCCTTAAACCTGCTATACAATATGTATAGCTTATTTTTTTGAAGAACTACAAGGTTATCTCATTCCCTTTGTCTACCTTTGCAGACTGATATAAACATTTTTATTAGGTTGTATGAAAACACTGGAAAGATTAGTAGCAGAGAGATTATTAAAGATTAAGGCGGTCAAATTGCAGCCGGCCAATCCTTTCACATGGGCATCCGGTTGGAAATCACCAATCTACAACGACAACAGAAAGACACTTTCCTATCCGGAAATCAGAAGTTTCATTAAACTGGAGCTGGCTCGCACAATCAGCGAAAAGTATGAAAATGCCGATGCTATTGCTGGTGTTGCAACCGGAGCAATCGCCCAGGGTGCATTAGTTGCCGACCTACTGGGTCTGCCGTTCGTGTACATCCGTTCAACTCCTAAAGATCATGGATTGGAAAACCTGATTGAAGGCGAACTGAAACCGGGTTCAAAAGTAGTGATTGTAGAAGATTTGGTTTCTACAGGTGGTAGTAGTTTGAAAGCCGTACAGGCTGTCCGTAATTTCGGTTGTGACGTTGCCGGTATGGTTGCCATTTTCACGTATGGTTTCCCTGTTGCAGTAGAGGCTTTCAAAGAGGCAAAAGTTACATTGACGACTCTAAGTAACTATGATGCCGTGCTGGAAGAAGCATTGCGTACAGATTACATTGACGAATCCGAAATCGCAGTCCTTCAGGAATGGCGCAAAGATCCGGCAAACTGGAATCCCGAAACAAAGTAAGTGAAAATGACTGAATTTGTTAGCGAAGTGAAAACGATCCCCTTTAACGAGGATCGTATTTTTAATATGCTGTCCGACCTATCCAACTTAGGAAAGGTGCAGGACCGCATACCTCAAGATAAGATTCAAGATTTCGAGTTTGATAAAGACTCTTGCAGTTTTTCCGTCGCACCGGTAGGCAAGATAACCTTCCAGATCGTGGAACGTGAACCGAACAAGACGATCAAATTCACGACCACGAACTCGCCTGTTCCCCTGTTCCTTTGGATTCAGCTAAAACAGGTAGAAGAGAACGACACACGGATGAAAATAACCGTCCGCGCCGAACTGAATCCGTTTATCAAACCAATGGTATCAAAACCATTGCAGGATGCGATCGATAAAATATCGACCATGTTGGCATCCCTGCCTTATTAAATGTTTTTTTGATGGCTCAGAAACTTTGGGAAAAGAATGTTCAGGTAGACCAGGAAGTGGATACCTTTACGGTAGGCAAAGACCGTGAGATGGATCTCTATCTCGCCAAGTACGACGTGCTCGGCTCGATGGCTCACATCACCATGCTGGAAAGCATCGGGCTGCTTACCAAAGAGGAACTGACGATCTTGCTTGCCGAACTGAAAAATATCTATGCCGTTGCCGACTGTGGCCGGTTTGTAATTGAAGAGGGCGTGGAAGACGTCCACTCGCAGGTGGAATTGATGCTGACACGCAGCCTGGGTGACACAGGGAAAAAGATACACAGCGGACGTTCACGTAACGACCAAGTACTGCTGGATCTGAAGCTGTTCACCCGCGCACAGATTCAGGAAATCGTAGAGTTGGTATCCGACCTGTTCGAGGTGTTGATCTCGCAGAGTAACCGTTATAAGGACGTGCTGCTTCCCGGATATACACATTTACAGATTGCCATGCCGTCATCATTCGGACTTTGGTTCGGCGCCTATGCCGAAAGCCTGACCGATGATTTGCAGATGATGCAGGCTGCTTATAAAGTTTGCAACCGCAACCCGTTGGGCTCTGCGGCCGGATATGGCTCTTCTTTCCCACTGAGACGCCAGATG
>OGXK01002099.1_pt1 | contig 10386 bp, 6 predicted proteins | sample 1576261 | NCBI WGS metagenome assembly OGXK01 (sample SAMEA3541581, study PRJEB24748) | human gut metagenome | biome: human gut; feature: human-associated habitat; material: faeces | place: China | collected 2012 | reverse complement strand
ACTCCTGCAGTCTTAAATAGCGGGCATTTCCCATCCAAAAAGTAGAAGCTCTGTTATTATTCTCATTCTTTCCATAATACAATCGAGGGAAACGGGCATTAGGATTCTCTGTAGCAGGATTGCCTGAATATTCAGCAGAGATCCATCGATTAGCCGGATTGGCAGCTATTGCCAATACATTACCTTGTGCTCCTCTATTAAAAGGTATGTAGCCATCAAAACGGTCGCTATTTTGTCCACCATATAAAAACATATTTTTCCCTGTACCTTTAAACAATACATTTAAAGTAAAGTCTTTATAACGCAACTCCGCACCAAATCCATACATTAGTTGAGGTATTCCAGAATTAGCAAACAAAGGTACTCTATCATCATCAGTTATCTTTCCGTCAGCATTCACATCTTTATATTTAATATCACCAGGACGCACTGTACCAAACTGTTGAGGACTCATATCAACATCTTGTTGATCCTTAAATAAACCTAATGCTATCAATCCGCGTTGAACTCCGTTTGCACGGGGACGCCCTTTTTCAAACCAGTATTGTGTAAGGATATCCAGACACCGTTTAGAAAGAATTGTATAGCGGTCCATCCTGTTCTTCGTATCCCGGACATGAATCTGCATATTTGAGCGGGAAATATCATCATAATGAAGGTGGATCACTTCAGAAACCCGCATTCCGGAAGAATACATCGTTGCAAACATGGCTTTATATTTGATATCATCGACAACTTCTAACAGACGGTCTATTTCATCAACAGTCAGTATTGTTGGAAGCTTGTGTTCCAGAATCATACGTGGAACTGTGATATCATCCCAAAGGATATGCAGGACGTTCCTATAGAAAAAACGGATAGCCGAATTATAAAGGTTCAGAGTTGTGGCTTTTAGCCCTTCTTCCTTTTTGGCAAGCAAAAAAGTCCTAACGTCCTGGCAGGTAAGTTCTTCAGGGCACTTAGCTTGATATTTCAGGAAGTAAGAAACATAGTTTTTATAGCAGTTGATGGAACGTTCTTTGAGGTTGCGGATTTTTCCGGCTTCCTCAAGCTGTTCTAAATATTTTTCATACATAATAAAATCCTCCATGTAAAATCAGTAGTAATCAAAACACTGCTTTACACGGAGGTGCATTTGAGTCGTAAAACCGCTTGCCAACCAAGCGGAAGGATGGTATTCTTTTCATAAGCAGTGGGAAGGTCGATCCTGTTTGATTGTTTCGTTGTGGTGACTTAACAATACTACTTTTAGGACTTGCTTTCCACTGCTTTTTGTTATAGAAAGCAGAAAATCGCTATGCCACAGCCTTGGCAGGCCATCGCGCAGCGATTTTGTTCAATTACAGTTTGTTTGGCTGACAAATCGGGAATTATGGAATGGAAAAATAGTAATGAAGAAATATTTGTTGCCAATTATTATGTTGGCGGTATTTGAAACGATAGCAATTACTCTTTGGATAACGCTAGATAATCTGTTTTATCTTTTCAATTTTAGCTATATCGGCATTTCCATTGCTTTGGGTATTTTTTTATTTATCAGGAAGTATAAACACGCAAGGCGAGTGACACAACTTTTAGTTGGACTATATATGTTGATTTACTTAGGGCTAATATGTAATGAGAATATGCAGATAGAGGGGTTTTGGTACTATCTATTTATTGGTGTGTTTGAAGCTGCGACAATTCACTATGCGGTAGCAAAGATATTCGGGCCGCTGATTTTTGGACGGGGATGGTGTGGATACGCCTGTTGGACGGCAATGCTGCTTGACTTTTTGCCTTACAAAGAGCCAGTTCATCCACGAAAGAAAATAGGATGGATTAGATATATTACATTTGCAGTATCATTCATTTTCGTGTCAGCTCTTTTTTTAGCTCAAGTAGGTAATATTGAAAGGATTATGTTTTGGGCATTTATTGTAGGAAATGCTCTATATTATATCGTGGGTATCGGGTTGGCATTTTTATTTAAGGATAATCGGGCTTTTTGTAAATACATATGTCCAATCACCGTATTCTTAAAGCCGATGAGCTTCTTTGCATTGTTAAGGATAAAGTGCGACACAAATAAATGTATTTCTTGTGGTAGATGTAAACGTGTATGCCCAATGGATGTAGATATAACAGATAATTCAAGAAACAGGAAAAATGGAACGGAGTGTATTCTCTGTTTTGAATGTGTAAAGAATTGCCCTAAAGATGCCTTGTAGTTTGCAGGCATTAACTCTGAAAATCACAGTTTGTCTAACTGTAAAGTCGTAGGCCACAAAGGTCTACGGCTTTAACTTTACCCAGAAAGGAGCCGCCACATGGCAATCTCAAAAATCAAACCCCGTCATGCCAGCGAGGGACGCAGTATTGCTGCTGTGCTGGCGGATCGCATTGACTATGGCAAGAACCCGGAGAAAACAAACGGCGGTCTGTTGGTAACAGGCTATCAGTGTTCTCCTGATACTGCGTGGCAGGAATTTATGGTCAGTAAGCAGATTTACACCGCCACCACTGGGCGCAGACGTGCCCCGGACAAAGACGTGATTTCTTATTTACTGATACAGTCCTTTGAGCCGGGAACCATTACACCGGAGGACGCTAATAAGCTGGGCTATCAGATGGCGCTGGAATTTACCGGAGGAGAACATCAATTCATAGTGGCAACCCATGTAGATAAAAAACACATCCACTGTCACATCGAATTTAACAGCACTGCTTTAGACTGTTCCCACAAGTTCAACAACGTAAAAAACAGCTTCATTCATCTGCGGAAAATCAATGACCGTATCTGTCAGGAATTTGGACTGAATATCATTGAGGAACCGCAAGACAAAGGCAAACACTATGCAGAATGGGCGGCTGAGAAAACGGGAAAAAGCTGGAAAGCCCGCCTGCGTCAGACCATTGATAAGGTACTGCCCAAGGTCAGCACCTTTAATGATTTTCTGGAAGCTATGCGGCAGGAAGGTTATGAAGTTGTCCAGAGTAAGAAGATATTAAAATTCCGTGCCCAAGGTCAGGAACGCTTTACCCGTTCCAAAACGCTGGGTACGGATTATACGCTGGAGGCTCTGCAAGAACGGATCGGCAAAACACAACTGCCAAAACGGAAGAAAATCCATTTGCAAAAGGACGGCAAAGTCAATCTGCTTATGGATATTCAGGCTCGTCTGCAAGGACGTGGGCCTGGTCTGGAACGCTGGATGAAGATACACAATCTGAAGGAGGCGTCTAAGACCCTGAACTATCTTACAGAGCATGGTATTACGGAGTATGCTGTGCTTTTGGAACGGGCTGAAACACTGGCTGCTGACTTTGAATCTGTATCCACTTCTATCAAGCAGATGGAACACCGCATGGAGCAGATAGCGGCTCTGAAAACCCATATCATCAACTACGCTAAGACACGGGATACCTATGCTGCCTATCGCAGAACGAAGGCGGCAGACAAACCGGCTTTCCGTACCGCCCACGAAGCAGATCTGCTTCTCCATGAAGCAGCAAAGCGAGCCTTTGACGCTCAGGGTGTGAAGAAGCTGCCCATGGTCAAAGTTTTGCAAGCAGAGTACACAGAACTGCTGGCAAAGAAAAAAGCCGCTTATGAAGATTACAAGCGGCTGCGGAAAGAAAATCAGGAATTGCAGGCAGTCAAGTCCAACGTGGATACCCTGCTCCGTATTGAAGAAGAACAGCAGGAAAAGAAACAGGAACAGCATCGTTAAGGCAAATGAAGCTGGGGGTATTGCAATTTGATTTGCGCTACCTCCAGCTTCTTTTTTGCTATTCAAGCGTAGCGTAGTACCACAAATTTTGTGGTGTTCGGTCAGAGGTGCGTCAGCACTCTGCCGGGGGATTGGGGAACTCCCCAACAAGCGGAAAGGGATAAACTTTCGCCGGACAGCACGAAGGGCTGGAAGGCAAAAGGATATCCCTTTCCATTGCTTGCTAATTAGCTAACTAGTATTTTTCTGGAACCCGAATATTAGCTACATTACGAAACTTATATTTGTCTAACATATTCTTTTTTACATGCACCAAAATGTAACGATAGCAATCCGCTATATTATCTGCAAAAGAGTTCGCATTACCCTCATTTAACTGCTGAAGCGCTAGAATGACCTGTTTGTTAAGATGAGAAATCGTGTGACTCTTGGTTGGATAATAGGTAAAATGATGTCCCCATTCAAGCAGATGACTGATTTCAGATAAAATAATATACAAAGGCTCCAAAGTTGTATGTTTCATTATTAATTCCAAAATATCTCCTAAATAAATAGAGTGCAAAGAAGTAAATCTATCTGATAATTCATCCAGTTCTGCTCCAGTAAAATGCGGAGCCGCAACTAACGCTGCCGGGCGAATAATTAATATCATTAGCTGCAGAGCGTGGAGGTAACGTTGTGCTTTTTCTACATATCCGGAATTAAGAACCAGTTGATGAAGTTTAGTATCATCCGGTTCTATAACAATAGTGCCTTTACCATTCAATTTCTTTACGAAACCTCTTTGTTCAAGTTTGGATAACGCCTTTCTGACCGTCGATATAGAGACGTCATACTGGCTGGTCAGTTGCTTTTCGGATGGAAGAAACATTCCGACAGAATACTCTCCAATGCCAATTTTTAGATTCAGGTCATCAGTGATTTTTGAGTAATAATAATCCTGGCCTCGCATGGGATTCCACGAAAATTTCAAACCAGTTTGCACAGGACATTGGGGCATTGTTTTTGACAAGTAATTTAGCGTATCCTCAATGGAGGCCGTAAGGTTTTGATACATATTTGATAACTGGTTGTACTTTGTGAGTGGATCATCGCCCTTTAATATATCCATCATAACGCTGGCTTCCGATGCAGAGTCATGCAAAAAGTGCTCAGAGAAATAGGGACAATCTTCAGTAAAAAATGCAAGCTTATTATAAAGGCCAAATGTAGAATATAGTTCGCTGAATAGGGAATTACCGCCTATTCTTAATATCTCATATCCTAATTTAGAGGGAGGACGCCATCCACCAGCAGTATATCCTAAACGCAATGCTTTCATAGCCTGCTTATAGTGGAGCATTATCTCCACATCACATCCCTGTAAGGAAAAAACAAAAAGTGAAGGCAGTATTAGGGCAAAAGTTTGATATACCTGTAAAATACAATCCTTTTGTTTTAGAATCTCAAAAACAGTGCTTGATGAATTACAGGTATCTTTTGTTGAAATAACAATCGGCGCAAGGCGAGGCTGAATATCAACCAGTCCTTCCGCCCTCAATGCTTCGAAAACACGGTTAATCGTATATCTGCTAACATGGAATTGTTCGCAATACATCCTTGAAGATGGCAAGGCATTTCCATGAGGTATCTGTCCATCTAAAATACACTGCTTAATTTCATTATATACAAATTCAAATTTTGTCTCTTGTGGTTTCATAACTTGCCTCCTATCTGCTTGATTATATCATGGTGAACCTATTTTGTCAGTATAAAAAAACGCTTACCTATTTGCACACCTTACCAATATAGATATTGCCAGTATGTTAGGATAACATTTAAAATAAAAATGCAAAATTATTAGGAAAGAGTTTAAGTATCATGGATAAACAAAAAATTTTAATTGTGGACGATTCAGAGATGAATCGAGCTCTTTTGGTAGATATTTTGGAAGGGCACTATGATGTGGTAGAGGCTGAGAACGGTGTAGAAGCAATTTCTCTTCTTTCAAAGCAAAGAAGAGATTTCTCCCTTCTGCTTCTGGACATTCTGATGCCTAAAATGGATGGATTTGACGTATTAGCCTACATAAACAAATACCACTGGAATGACACCTTCGCTGTTATTATGATATCTGCTGATGATTCTCCAGCTAATATAAAGCGTGCCTATGACTTGGGGGCTTTCGACTACATTAGCCGTCCCTTTGATTCGGCCATTGTCCAACGTCGAATTTCTAATACGATGTTTTTGTATGCACGCCAGCAGCGTCTTGAAAAAATTGTTGAAGAGCAGTTCGGCGAACAGGAAAAAAATAATGAATTGATGATCTCGATCCTGTCCCATATTGTGGAATTTCGTAATGGAGAAAGCGGACGGCATATCATGCGCGTCAAGACCATTACAAGATATTTACTGAGGCGGCTGATTCAGCACACAGACAAATACTCTTTATCCAAATCAGATATTACTTTAATATCCACCGCCTCATCGCTGCATGATATTGGGAAAATTGCGATTTCAGATACAATTTTAAACAAGCCCGGACGCCTTACGGCAGAGGAGTTTGAAGTGATGAAAACCCACTCGGCGATCGGCGCTGATATGCTATCGGACCTGCCCATTGAGCAGCTGGAAAATCCTCTTGTTAAAATAGCTTCTGAGATTTGCCGGTGGCACCACGAAAGGTATGATGGCAATGGGTATCCGGATGGATTGAAGGGAGAAGAAATTCCCATAACCGCCCAGGTGGTCGCGGTGGCCGATGTATACGATGCCTTAACCAGCGAGCGGTGCTACAAGAAAGCTTATTCGCACGAAGAAGCGTTAAAAATGATTTTAGAGGGGCAATGTGGTGCGTTTAATCCCATCCTTTTGCTGTGCCTGCAAGAAATTGCCGACACACTTAAAAGTGAGTTTGCAGATACTTTTTCTGAACAAAAGGGTAAAAATATGCGGGAGATAAGAAACCAAATAGACTACGATAGGATGTTTTCCTACAAAAAATGTCCCTACCAGTCCCACAAACATCGTGATGAGCAGTTATTATATATAGATTCCTTAACCAATGCCTATAATCGCCGTTATTATGACGAGTTTTTTCAAGGTGTAGATGACATCCAAGCGATGGCCGTCATAGATGTAGACAATTTTAAGCATATCAATGACAATTATGGCCATGATGTTGGCGATATCGTATTGCAGAGCATTGCACAAAGCGTTTTATCCTGTGTGCGAAAAACAGATGCCGTTATCCGTTATGGTGGCGATGAATTTGTAATTATCTTTTTCGGTATACCTGCAGATATATTTGAGAAAAAACTGGAGAGAATCAGGCATACTGTTGGCCACCTGATAATTAATGAACATCCTGAGCTACATATGTCTGTAAGCATAGGCGGAGCATATGGAATAGGGAACACAAAAGAACTTTTCAAAACTGCAGACAATATGATGTATAAATCAAAAAAAGTGAAAAATCAGGTAACGATATGCTTTCTGAACGAGATAGAGGGCAGCACAAACAGCATTTAAAAAGGAGAAATTGTGATTATGAATCTAAAAGATTGTTATATAAAATTTGGTGGCGATTTTGATGAAGTGCTGGGTAGACTGCGTCGTGAGCAAAGCGTTCAGAAATTTATGTATAAGTTCCTGGACGATAAAAGCTTTCAGTTGTTTGAAGCGTCTATGGAGAATAAGGACTATGAAGAGGCTCTAAGAGCCGTTCATACACTCAAAGGAATTTGCCAGAATCTGTCGTTTACCAGGCTGTATGAAAGCAGCAGCCTCGTGACAAGTGCGTTGAAAGAGAATGATCATGATAAAGCGGTGGAGTTGATGCCGCGGTTATCAGAGGATTATCATCAGATTATTCATTCTGTTGAAGAATACAGGAACGCTAAGGAGGAATAGCGGCGATGAAGAACAGGAAAAAACAGGATTCTGTAATACAATTCTTAATATTCAGCTTCATAGGAGTTTTGCTTTTTAGTATTGTTGTTTTTGGTGTGTTGGGAATTTATATGAGCCGAAAAAGCAACAAGGCTATTAATGAAGTTGCTCAGATTTATATGTCTGGAATGAACGAACAAATGTCCAGACACTTTCAAACTGTCATTCAATTACGTTTTGATCAGGTCAGCGGCATTGTTTCTGTTGTCTCAGTAGATAATAACGAAAAAGAAAAGTTATATGAGGAACTTGTTTACAGGACGAAGGTCAGGAACTTTGACTATTTAGCACTTTGTTCTGCTGAGGGAGATTTTCAGACTCTTTATGGACAATCAATACAACCACTGAACCCAGAGCCCTTTGTAGAAGCATTAGTACGAGGAGAACAAAGAGTCGCTTTAGGTAGTGATTCTGCCGGAAATATAGTGGTATTGTTTGGCGTTGATGCCGCTGATTACCCTATGCAGGATGGCAGTATGAGCACTGGACTGGTAGCAGCCGTCCCACTGGAGTACATCACTGATTTCCTTTCCTTAGAGAATGAAGAGCAGCTGATATATTATCATATTATCAGGCCGGACGGTAGTTTTGTAATACAGAACGACAACACTGAGTTGCGGTATTTCTTTGAACAACTACAAAAGCAGCTTAATGCTACAGCAAATGAGCTATCTGTAGAAAATTCTATTAAAGAATTTGGTGCTGCACTAAAGAATCATGACGAATATAGTACAACATTTGAAGTGAATGGTGAAACACTTCAAATATATGGTAACCCATTACCCTGTTCCGAGTGGTATTTAGTATCGGTAATGCCTTATAGTATATTGAACAAAACCGTGGACGCTCTGGAAAACCTGCGCATATTTATGGTAGTATTGGCCTGTGCTTCTATCTTGATTTTTCTATCATTGATTTTTATTCGGTATTTCTTCATAACCCGTTCTCAGGTGTATGAATTGGAGAAGGCCCGGCAGACTGCTCTTGAAGCGAACAAAGCCAAAAGCGAATTTTTAGCAAATATGAGCCATGATATCCGTACACCCATGAATGCAATTATCGGCATGACCGCGATTGCCACAGCCCACATAGATGACCAGAAACAGGTACAGAATTGCCTTAGAAAAATTACATTATCAAGTAAACATCTATTAGGGCTGATCAACGATGTTTTGGATATGTCTAAAATTGAAAATGGGAAATTAACTTTAACAACAGAACAAATTTCATTAAAGGAAGTTGTTGAAGGAATTGTTAATATTATGCAGCCACAGGTTAAGGCAAAAAGGCAAACCTTTGACATACATGTCGAAAATATCTTAACAGAAAATATATGGTGCGACAGTGTACGCTTGAATCAGGTTTTGCTAAATCTTTTATCGAATGCAACGAAGTATACACCGGAGGGGGGCTCGATACAACTATCCCTCTCTGAAGAAAAATCTCCGAAAGGAGAAAACTATATCCGAATCCATATCAAGGTCAAGGATAATGGAATTGGTATGTCGCCAGATTTTCTGAAAAGAATATATGAATCCTATAGCCGTGCTGATGGAGTCAGGGTTAGTAAAACGCAAGGCACTGGTTTGGGAACGGCGATTACAAAGTATATTGTGGACGCAATGGAAGGATCCATTAATATAAAAAGTGAAATTGATAAAGGTACCGAGGTTTCTCTTACATTTGATTTTGAAAAAGCGGTTGCACTGGAAATGGACATGGTTCTTCCTTCCTGGAGTATGTTGGTAGTTGATGATGATGAATTATTCTGCAGGACAGCGATAGACACGCTGAAAACCATCGGCATCAATGCCGACTGGGTATTGAGTGGAGAAAAGGCGATAGAACTGGTTACCCAACACCACCAAAAGAGAGATGATTATCAAATCATTCTATTGGATTGGAAACTACCTGGTATGAATGGGATTCAAGTTGCAAAAGAAATCCGGCGTAATTTGGGAGATGAAGTGCCGATTTTGCTGATTTCTGCATATGACTGGAGTGAATTTGAAGCGGAAGCTCGTGAAGCAGGTATTAGTGGTTTTATTTCCAAACCCCTTTTTAAATCCACTCTGTATCATTCTTTGCGTCAGTATATGGGCGCTGAAACAGAAAATGATCAGACATTGAACCACAATATCGATCTATCCGGACGTCGTATTCTGCTTGCTGAGGATAATGAACTAAACTGGGAAGTTGCTAAAGAATTACTTTCCGATTTAGGCGTGGAACTGGATTGGGCAGAAGATGGCCAGATCTGTCTGGACAAGTTCCAAAGATCACCAGAGGGATATTACGATGCAATTCTTATGGATATACGGATGCCGCATATGACAGGGTATGAGGCCACAAAAGCTATCCGTGGACTGAACCATCCTAATGCTCTATCCGTTCCAATTATAGCTATGAGTGCAGATGCTTTTTCTGATGACATACAGCATTGCCTGGAGTGCGGTATGAATGCCCATATAGCAAAGCCGATCGATGTTATAGAATTGACTCGCTTATTAGAAAGATTTTTAATTTAAATCTATCCATAAAAGCGCGTGTCCGAAGGCACGCGCCTTTATATTTATCACCAGTCCCCACCCTTTCGTATTTAGGTGCAGTTTTTATATCAGAACCTTGACAAACAGCGGGCAATCCGTTCATATCAGCATTCAGATTTTGAATGTGACAGCGAGCAACGCATAGCGCAAACGCCACGACCCCCTGCGGACTGTTCATACTGGAAGGATGA
>OGXK01002097.1_pt1 | contig 10389 bp, 5 predicted proteins | sample 1576261 | NCBI WGS metagenome assembly OGXK01 (sample SAMEA3541581, study PRJEB24748) | human gut metagenome | biome: human gut; feature: human-associated habitat; material: faeces | place: China | collected 2012 | reverse complement strand
TGCCGTTCTTCATATCCCAGTCAGCAGCAAATCTTTCCAGACGACCGATTGCAACCGGCTCACCTTTGATGCCGCGGACACATTTTGCTTCACACTGGGTTTCCTGTGGGCATACACGACCGCAAACTGCCGGCAGAGCGCTGGTCTCTTTGATTGCAGAGCAAGCATCGGCAAATTTGCCCTGAGCGATCAGGCTGATGAATTTCGGGATCTGTACGTTGACAGGGCAGCCGCTTACGCAAGGCATATGTTTGCAGTTGAGGCAGCGCTGTGCTTCCTCTACTGCCATTTCTTCTGTATATCCGTAAGAAACCTCTTCAAAGTTTCTTGCTCTTACCTTTGGATCCTGCTCCGGCATAGGGAGCTTTGTCATACTCATATTAGGCATTGTGGGCACCTCTCAATCTGCAATGTTCGCTGTCATGCTGTTCCTGCTCACGGTTGGTACCGTTGCGTTTCATCAGCTCGTCAAAGTTTACCAGATGACCGTCGAAGTCAGGACCGTCTACGCAGGCAAACTTGATCTCGCCGCCAACATTGACACGGCAGCCGCCGCACATGCCGGTACCGTCGATCATGATTGGGTTGAGGGAAACGATGGTCTTGATGCCCTTTGGTCTGGTGGTTTCAGCAACGAACTTCATCATGATAACCGGACCGATTGCGATAACTGCATCGTAATCTCTGCCCTCGTCGATCAGCTGCTGGAGTTTGTTGGTAACCAGACCCTTTTCGCCGTAGGTGCCGTCGTCGGTCATTACATAGAGGTTGTCTGCTACTGCGCGCATCTCATCCTCGATGATAACGATGTCCTTGGAACGGAAGCCAGCGATCATGTCAACATGAGCGCCCATTGCGTGCAGAGCTTTTGCCTGTGGATATGCGATTGCACAACCAACACCGCCGCCGATAACGCAAACATTCTTCAGACCATCCAGATGAGTTGGGATACCCAGAGGACCAACAACGTCCAGCAGGTATTCGCCTGCTTCCATTGCGCCGAGCATCTTGGTGGAACGACCTACCATCTGAACGATCAGGGTGATGGTGCCTTTTTCTCTGTCATAATCTGCAACGGTCAGCGGAACGCGCTCGCCCTGCTCGTCGATGCGGAAGATGATGAACTGTCCGGGGAGAACCTTTTTAGCGATAAACGGAGCCTCTACCTCAACAAGGACGACTGCTTCGTTCAACAGCTTTTTGTTTACGATTTTATACACTTGCAATCTCACCTCTCGAAAATTTTCGACATATGCAGACAGAAAAGACACCCGTTCCTTCTTCTTAAAAACGCCCGCCCCTTCTGTTTTGCCCTTTTGTCTGTCCTGCAAGGTCCCGCTGCCTGTCTGGCAGCTGCCTTGTACCCACTAAATAGTTTACCCCGAGCCTGTTAATTTGTCAACAATGAAAAATAGATGAAAAAGAAAATACCCGACGAAGGCTTTTTACCCATATTGCCAACTTCGAGCAAAAAGCACAGCAATTCGGCTGATTTTGCGTCGGAGTGGCTAAAATCGACCTGTAAAATCCCCTCTTTTTTATTTTTCTCCTACAATTTTTCCTGTTCCTTCCTTTGCTCTCGAACCAATCTGCTGTTTTGCCTGGCTCTGACCGCCGCACTATCCTTTATTCTTTAGAATAAGCCGTCACATACAAATCCCCACAGAAAATTTCTATCCTTCCAAACTGACAGAAAAAAACAGACCGGATGTCCGCAAAAGACTCCGGTCTGCAAAAAATTTAGATAATTTCAATGCGCATTGTCGCACTGTATTTTCCATCTGCGGTGGTTGCCCGCACGGTGGAATAGCCCGACTCAATGCCGGTAAAGACACCTCTGCCGTCCACCGAGCCATACAGACTGCCACGGTAAACACTCCATACAATCTCCTCGCCGGTGGCGTTGGAAGGAGAGAAAATCACCTGAAGCTGAATCGATTTTCCTGCCTCTACCCGTGTGGAGGAAGCTTTTATGGTGATGCCGGTGGTCTCCACCTTCTTGCCGACCACATCCGGTACCTCCGGCTGCTTGTCGGTCTTGTTCGCAGAGCTGCTGCCCGAAGAGCTGCCGCCGGTGACCTTGACCTCGATGCTGCCTCCCTGGTCGCCTGCCACCACAGTAATCTTACAAGTGCCTGCACCCACTGCGTGTACCACACCGTCCTTGTCGATGGTTGCCACATACTTGTCACTGGTGGTGTACTTGCGGGTGACCTTGTCATCTCCGGTCAACTTGATACCCAGCTGCTTTTCCTGCCCTGCCTTGAGGGTCAGCTTTTTATTCTCCGGGTCGGTAAAGATGATATACTTGACCTTGCCGTTGCTGCTGCCCTTGACCACAACCGTCTCGCTCACCGGTCCCGACGGACGCTCGGTGGACGAAGAGCTGCTGTTGCCAGATGGCTTGCTCGAGGAGGTGCTGCCGCTGCTGCTCGAAGAGGAACCGTTGTTGCTGCTGTTGCCGGAGGAACTGCTGCCAGAGGAGCTACCGCCCGCGCTCGACGAGCTGCCCTGACTGCTGGCAGTTTTGCCGTCCAACGAGCAAGCCGGTCCATTGGAGGCGTTCAGCTCCTTACCGGTGCTCTGGGTGCCGGTGCGTCCGGCATATTTTGCACCCGCCGCATCCAGATATTTTTCGACTGCCTGCGCAATCTCCTCTCCCACCTGCTGCTGGTAGGAATCCTTCTGCATCTTGCTGTATTCCTTGGCGTTGCTCAAAAAGCCAATCTCTCCCAAAATGCCTACCATCTGCGGGTCGCGGGTGACATAAAAGACGTCATATTTTGCACCCCTGTCGGTGGTGGAAAGTCCATCCGCACTGGCGGAGGAGATACGGGTTGCCAGTTTTTTTGCAAACGGATAGAAGTAGTAGCACTCCGAGCCGACCGCCGCGCTGTTGGTTTCAGAGGAGTTGGTATGGATACACAAAAACAGCGAGGAATCAAAGTTTTTCGCCTGTGCCAGTCTGCTGTCCAGCGAGGTGGTATTGTTGTAGGTATTCAGCAGATTGACCTTGGCTCCCCTGTCCTCCAGCTCCTGTGCGATGGCTTTGGAAAGCTCCCAGTTGATTCTCTTTTCCGGCCAGTTTGGGTCGATGTCATCCGCTACACCCGGGTCGCTGCCTCCATGTCCCGGGTCTACAGTGATGCGCGCACCCTCTATTCCGGTCGGATTGTTAAAGCGCAGCACAATGTTTCCATTTTCATGGTAGGCTTTGTATCCCAAGAAGCTGCCGTCATCCAACAGCTCCAGGGTCAGGGTACTGCCCTTCCAGCTTGCACTGGAAAACAACGGGTTTTGATTGAGGGATAAATCCCCCGGTGTGGAGGTGGTGTTCTGAAAATCAAACCGCAGTCTGCCGCTGGAATATTCCGGCAAATAGGAAACCGGATAATCCGACTGCAAAATCACATAGGTAAAATCCTTGTTTGCTTTGACGGTCATATTGCGGATGCTGTTGTTTTTGATGGAGATTCCTCCGGTCACCGCCTGCACATCCTCGCAGTAGACCCTGCGACCCGATGCCAGTTTATAGTAATGGCGGTAGCTGCTGCCGTCCTTGACGCTGACCTTGCTGCCGACCACATAATCCATCGTGCCATAAGGCAGCGGGTAGCAGCTGGTATCCGGGTAGATGCTGTTTTTATTGACCGGGAAGGTCAATGCCTGCTCGGACACCACCTGCACCAAGGTTCCATCCCCGATGGATTTGCTCGAGGAGGTGGACAGGCTCGGCTGATTATAACGGATGGTACCGGTATAATCGCCGCCGGAGCTGCTTGAGGAACTGCTGCTCGAGGAACTGCTGGAAGAATTGCCCTTGTCGTTGCTGCCGTAGGAGCCGGTCGGTCCCTGGAAGGTCAGCTTGGCGCCGGTCAGGCTCTCGGTCTTACCGTCCATGCTGGCAATAAAGACGATGCTGCCCATCCCGGAGGAGCTGACGTTTTTACCTTCGACATCATAGGAGGCGGTAAATTTTCGGTAGCCGCTGATTCCACCCGAACGCCCGGTGTTCTTTAAGGTCAGGGTTTCTCCGTTAACGGTTGCCACTACCTGCGCTCCGTCCATTGCGATTGCCACAAGGTCGATGGTGTCACCGTCTGCCACACTGTAATTGCCCACCGGGGTAACCTCTTCCAGCAGGGTCAAGCCCGCAAACAGGTCCTCCCGCTGGCTAAAGCTGCCACTACCTGCCTGTGCGGTCATCTGGTCCCCGCTGCTTTCCTGCTCCCATGCTTCCTTTAAATAATAGGTGGTGTAGTTTACATCCTTGAGCAGTGCCTCCAGCGAATTAAATACGCTGCCGCAAAAACCTTCCTCCTGCTGTGTAATCTTCCACTGGTCGGCAAGCTCGCTGTTGGGTCCCCAGCCGTTTTCCCAGCTGCCTGCCCGCGAGGAGGCATGTCCCATATAACCGGTCACACCCGCCTGTGAGAGGGCTGCAGGGATCGTTCAAGCTGAGCCACGACCTGGACTTCATCACCAAGGGCCTGAGCGTCGCCGCGCAGTTCTCGTACGACACGTTCAACCAGCACACCATCAACAACAGCGTGCCTACCCACAGCACGGGTAACCTGACCTACCCGGGCTATTCGACCTGGATGCTCCCCACCGAATACAGTATCGACGAGTGGAAGAACAACGCCGACTACTGGATCAAGAACGGCACCTATGTAACCGCCAACCAGCGTACCACGGACGATGCGCAGAGCAACAGCATCAGCCACGGCTCGCCCGAAGGGACGTCGCGCTTCCAGGCGCGCCTGGACTACGCCCGCAAATTCGGCGACCACAACGTGTCGGGCATGCTGCTCTTCTACCTGCAGAACAAGGTCATCAGCAACCAGGTTCCCTTCCGCTACATGGGATTTTCGGGCCGCGCGACCTACGACTACCGGAACAAGTACCTCTTCGAGTTCAACATCGGCTACAACGGCTCGGAGAACTTCGCCCGCGGAAAGCGCTACGGCGTATTCCCAGCAGGTGCCGTCGGCTGGGTCATCACGCAGGAGCGATTCATGAGGGGCGTAAAGTGGCTCGACCACCTCAAGCTGCGCGCATCGTACGGTCTGGTGGGTAACGACCAGCTCTCGGGCAACCGTTTCTCCTACCTGCAGTACTACAAGTCGTCGGACGGCATGACAACCTATTTCGGCGAGACCGAGGCGGGCTATACCAGCTACCTGGTCGAGGGCGTGTTCGCCAATCCGAACCTGACGTGGGAGAAGGCCCGCAAGTTCAACTTCGGTATCGACGCCCAGTTCTTCAACCAGCGGCTGACCTTCACGCTCGATGTCTTCAAGGAGCACCGCTACGACATCCTCACCTCGCTCTCGGCAGATGACAAGGTCGGGTTCCCCTACATCGTCGGGCAGGTCGCCCCGATCGTCAACTCGGGTATCGTCGACAACCACGGTGTCGAATTCGAAATCGGCTGGAACGGTCATATCGGGCAGCATTTCCGCTACTACATCCGCCCGAACTTCACGTTCGCACGCAACAAGATAAAATACTGCAACGAAATCTCCTACATCGACAACAACGGCCGCGACTGCCCGTGGCGTTACCAGACCGGCAAACGCCTCGATGAGAATTTCTGCTACATCTTCGACCACTTCGTGGCCGACCAGGGCGAGGCCGACCGCCTGAACGCGATGAACGGCGGCAGCGGATTCGCCATCTGGGGCCCCGTACAGCCGGGCGACGTGGTCTACAAAGACCTCAACGGCGACGGTGTGGTCAACAACTACGACCGCGCAGCCATCGGCAACCCCCGTACGCCCGAGATCCAGTTCGGCATTCCGCTGGGACTCTCCTACAAGGGCTTCGACTTCAGCATGCTGTGGCAGGGCTCGGCGCTCTGCTCCGTACAGCTGAGCGGCCCGGCCGTATGGGATTTCCCGCTCTACGACCAGTCGCGTATTGGCAAGGTGCGCCGGATGCACCTCGACCGCTGGACGCCCGAAACGGCAGCTACGGCGAAATACCCCGCCCTGCACTACGGCATCCACAACAACAATAAACAGCAGTATTCGAGCCTCTTCCTCTACGACGCTTCGTACATCCGCCTGAAGAACGTCGAGATCGGTTACACGCTGCCCAAAGCCTGGACTTCGAAAGCCGGCATCCAGAACGTCCGCATCTACGTGCAGGGACAGAACCTGCTCACGTTCGACAACCTGGGCGACGTCGACATGGATCCCGAGATCAAGAACGGCGACGGCAGCTGGTTCCCCGTACAGCGTGTCATCAACATCGGCCTTAACATGACATTCTAACCCAACAAAAACCAATGACAATGAAAAAAATCTTATATCTGCTCTGTAGCTGCTTTGCAGTCACGCTGATGGCTTCCTGCGAGGATTTCCTCGACAAGACCCCGCAGGGCGACAAAACGGATCAGGACATATTCTCGCGTTTCAACGAGACTGAAAGCCTGATCAACCGGCTCTACTTCTACGCCCGCGCCGCCGACCAGCCGCTCGTACACATCCGTTTCTTCAGCGACTCGGCGCTCACGGACGAATGCGAAGGCTCTTCGGCCGAGAACGGGTGGTCCAACAAGTTCAACGACGGCGACTGGGAACCGGGTTCCCAGCTCTACACCTCGTGCAACGCCACGACCAACTCCGGCGCCTGCCACACCTTCTGGCCCAAACTCTACGAAGACATCCGCTGCGCCAACGTCATCCTCGAAGGTATCGAGAAGTACAACACCCCTGATTCCGAGGCACGCCCCGGCACGCTTTCGCAGCGTATCGGCGAGGTGCTCTTCATCCGCGCCTACCTGCACTACTGCGTGCTGAAAAGCTACGGCGAATGCCCCTACGTCGACTATACGGTAAACCCCAACGCACTGCCGCCGTTCGAACGCGAGAACATCCATACGATCGTCGAGAAGATCTGCCGCGACTGCGACGAGGCCTATGCCCGCGTCCCGGCGCAGAACCTGATGGATCAGTTCGGCCGCGTGGAGAAAGGCGCCTGCCTTGCGCTGAAGGCCATGGCGCTCTGGATCGCAGCCACGCCGCTCTACAACGGGTCGACGCTCAAAGGCGACACCCGCAACTATGCGTCGGTCTACCAGTCGTACGACCCCGCGCGTTGGGACGCCGCAGCCGCAGCCGCCAAGGCCGTGATGGATTTCGAGGCCGAGGGGCAGAAACGCTACTCGCTCTACCAGGGTTCGCCCAAAAGCCAGACAACCGACTCGGGCGGCACGGATCAGAGCAACGGCGCGGTTTACAGCCGTCTTTGGGAGCTGTTCCACCGCACGATGAACGACGCCAAGAAGGCCGAATGGATCTTCTTCCACCTCCACTGCAAGACCGTGGGTTACCACAACGACATGTACCCGCCTTCGGCGCAGGGACAGGCACGCGAGGTACCCGTACAGGATCAGGTGGACGAATACGAGGTGATCGGCCCCGACGGCTACGGCTATCCGATCTATGCGCTCAAGCAGAATCACAAGGCGCTCTACGGCAGCCTGATCTCCGAGCAGGACATGGCCAAGGCCTATGACGACGGCAACCCCTATGTCAACCGCGACCCGCGTTTCTACCGCGACATCATCTACCACGGATCCATGTTCAAGGGCAAGTGGATCAACACGGCCACCGGAGCCGACGCCATCAACGCCGCCAACTCCACGTCGACGGGCTACTTCACCCGCAAATATTTCGACGGCTATTACACCAAGGGCATGTCGGGCAACTGGAACTTCGACGCGCCGCTGATCCGCCTGGCGACGATCTACCTGGTCTATGCCGAAGCGGTCACCCGCTCGAAGGGCGCCACCCCCGAGGTCTACAACCTGATGAACGAGCTGCGTGCCCGTTCGTTCATGGCCCCCATCCCGCCGGCCGCGCAGACCAACAAGGAGTTACTGCTCGACTACATCCTGCGCGAACGCCGCGTAGAGCTCTACCACGAAAAGAGCCGCTTCTTCTCGACGCGGTTCTACCTCGAACCGACCAGCCCCGAAGAACTGGCCAAGGATGCCCAGTGGAGTTCGATCCAGGGGACGAACGACCAGAAGGCACAGTTGTATTTCGACAAATACGGCGCCTACCCCAAGACGCAGCACCGCATCTGCGGCATGCGCCCCGTGGAAGACCCCAACGGCAAGATATCGATATCCGGCAAGACCTACCGCATGGAACGCTTCTGGAAGGAGGACCGCGTATTCCTCGAGAAGCACTACCTCTTCCCGATCCCGACCGAAGAGTTGCAGCGGGCCAACATTCCGCAAAACCCCAACTGGTAATTGACAATCACCGACCCGACCGCCCGAACCGGCGGTCGGGTTGACAGTAAAACAAACTATGAAAAACGATTCAATCTTCACATGGTTCCGCCGGAAACTCCGCCTCCCGGCCGCAGCACTGGTAGCTGCGGCAATGATGGCTTGCGGCGGAGACGACAAAATGATCACCGAACTGCCCAAACCCGGCGGCGATGACGACGGGGGCAAAACGGAGATCACGCCCGACAAGGGCGCTGTTTATTCCGCTGCTGCTGTGGAGCCAGCAGTTCGTCTGGGCCGTGGATAAACCCGCGTGTCAGCCGTTCTTCTGCGCTGGCTTCCAAAGCGACAGGATATCCGATCGCGAAGGTTGCAGCAAAGATCGCTCTTGGATATACACTGGACGAGATCAAGAACGCAGTAACAAAGAAGACATACGCAAGTTTCGAGCCTATGCTTGACTACTGTGTTGTAAAGATCCCGAGACTTCCATTTGATAAGTTCATCAGTGCAAAACGTACACTGACAACACAGATGAAAGCGACCGGAGAAGTTATGAGTATCTGTGATAACTTCGAGGGAGCACTTATGAAAGCCATCCGTTCTCTGGAACAGCATGTAGACAGCCTTATGTCTTATGACTTCTCTCATTTAAAAGGAGAAGAACTGTTAGAAGAACTGAAAGTTGTAGATGACCGCCGTATCTGGAAGATTGCGGAAGCAATCCGTCAGGGCATCAGCTACGAAGACATTCACAGAATTACAAAGATTGACAACTGGTTCATCGATAAGATTGCAATTCTTGTAGAGATGGAACAGAAATTAAAGACAGAAGAATTAACAGCAGAGACATTAAAAGAAGCAAAACGCTTAGAGTTCCCGGATAATGTGATCGCAGAACTGACAGGAAAGACAGAGCGTGAGATCCATGACCTTCGTCATGACAATGGCATCACAGCTTCTTATAAGATGGTTGATACCTGTGCGGCTGAGTTCGCAGCAGAGACACCATATTACTACTCTGTATTCGGAAGTGAGAATGAAGTAGTTGAAACTTCCGGCAAGAAGAAAGTACTGGTACTTGGTTCCGGACCGATCCGTATCGGACAGGGTATCGAGTTTGACTTCTGTTCTGTACATTGTACATGGGCATTTGCCAAAGAAGGATACGAGACGATTATTGTAAATAACAACCCTGAGACAGTAAGTACAGACTTCGATATCGCTGACAAGCTGTATTTCGAGCCTCTGACACCGGAAGATGTAGAAAGTATTGTAGATCTGGAAAAACCGGACGGAGCAGTGGTACAGTTCGGTGGACAGACAGCAATCAAGCTTACAGAATCCCTGATGAAGATGGGAGTTCCGATTCTTGGAACATCTGCAGAAAATGTAGACGCAGCCGAAGACCGTGAACTGTTTGATGAGATTCTTGAGCAGTGCGAGATTCCAAGACCGACAGGTGGAACTGTATTTACAGCAGAAGAAGCAAAGAAAGTTGCAAACAGACTGGGTTATCCGGTACTGGTAAGACCTTCTTACGTACTTGGCGGACAGGGAATGCAGATTGCGATCAACGATCACGATATTGATGAGTTTATCGGAATCATCAACCGTATCGCACAGGATCACCCAATCCTGGTTGATAAGTATTTACAGGGTAAAGAGATCGAGGTTGATGCCGTATGTGACGGAGAAGATATCCTGATTCCTGGTATCATGGAGCATATCGAGCGTGCCGGAATCCATTCCGGAGACAGTATCTCTGTATATCCTGCACAGAGCATCTCTCAGAAGACAAAAGAGACGATTGCCGAATATACAAGAAGACTTGCAAAATCCTTACATGTAATCGGACTGATTAACATCCAGTTCATCGTATGTGGAGAAGATGTATATGTAATCGAAGTTAACCCTCGTTCCAGCCGTACTGTTCCATACATCAGTAAGGTAGCAGGTATTCCGATCGTACCACTTGCAACAAAAGTGATCATCGGACATAAGATTAAAGAACTTGGATATACACCTGGATTACAGCCGGAAGCAGATTACTTTGCGATCAAGATGCCGGTGTTCTCATTTGAGAAGATCCGTGGTGCAGATATCAGCCTTGGTTTCATATTCGTTTCTCATGTGTGAAT
>OGXK01002092.1_pt1 | contig 10407 bp, 10 predicted proteins | sample 1576261 | NCBI WGS metagenome assembly OGXK01 (sample SAMEA3541581, study PRJEB24748) | human gut metagenome | biome: human gut; feature: human-associated habitat; material: faeces | place: China | collected 2012 | reverse complement strand
GTGCACGCCGATTCAGACCGGCAACCCCGAACATCCGGATAAGGAGGTAATCCCGGCTGGTGTGTTCTATTACCGTATTCAGGATCCACTGGTAGATAAGACAGAAGACAAAGAAAAAGCAGAGCGTGCGGTTCTAAAGCAGTTGAAGCCGGATGGTATCATTCCGCTTGGGACAGAGATATTAAAACATCTGGATCATAATACTTCGGGCGAATCTCTGGCAGTTCCGGTAAAATATAATAAGAACGGCAGCGTATCAGGGTATTCCAAAGTGGTTGCGGGAGAGGATTTTTCTGCAATGATGACTCATGCCAAAAAGCAGATGGAAGATGTAAGAACGAAGATATTGAATGGTGAAGCAGGAGCCCTTCCTTATAAGCGTGGGCAGGAAAGTGGATGCGATTACTGTCCATACAGGCATGTCTGTGGATTCGATGTTAAAATTCCAGGATATGAATACCGTGATATCGGAACAATGGGAAAAGAAGAGGCCATGGCGGCAATGCGGATAGAACAGCGTGAATCTGAAAATGACAGGAAAGGAGGAAACCAGGAATGGGTGTGAAATGGACAGAAGAACAGCAGAAGGTCATACAACTGAGAAATCGTAATATTTTGGTGTCGGCAGCAGCAGGTTCCGGAAAGACAGCTGTTCTGGTAGAACGTATCATCACGATGCTGACAGAAGATGACCCTCCGGTGGATGTAGATAAACTTCTGATCGTGACATTTACCGAGGCGGCGGCCTCAGAGATGAAAGAAAGAATACGTCTGGCGATTGAGAAGAAACTATTGGAATACCCGGAAGATGAGCATCTGAAACAACAGGCAACACTGATCCATAATGCACAGATCACAACCATTCACAGCTTCTGCCTTTCAGTGATCCGTGATCATTTTCATGCGATTGATATCGATCCGGGATTCCGGATCGGTGAAGAAGGGGAACTGAAACTGCTAAGACATGATGTACTGGAAGAAATGCTGGAGGAAAAATATCAGGAAGGAAGTAAGAGCTTCCTTGATTTTGCAGCAGCTTACAGTACCGGGAGAGATGATAAAAAGATTGAAGATTTGATCTTGAAGATCTATGAGTTTTCCAGAAGCTATCCGGACAGTGAAGCGTGGCTGGAGTCTTGTGTGGAAGCGTACAGGATACCGGATGTCGAGACACTGGAAAAAAGCAGCTTCATGCAAAAAGTAATGGCAGATATAAGGAAGAATCTGGAGGATGCCAGAGAATTGCTGGCTCAGGCAGAGATGATTGCGTTAAGTCCGGATGGTCCGGCGGTGTATGAAGCAACGTTGGATAAGGATATGCAGGTGATTGAAGAATTGTCAGCTATCCGGTCTTATGAGAAGATGGCGGAAGCATTTACGAATGTAAAATGGGCGAGGATTGCGGCAAACAAAGATCAGACAGTATTAGAAGAAAAGATCGAACAAGTCAAGAAGATCCGGGAACTTGTAAAGGGGATTGTAAAGAATATCAGCGGGCAGTATTTTTATGAAAGTCCGCAGGAACTGGTGGAGGATTTGAAAATGTGTGCTCCGGCGATGGAAGAGCTGGGGAATCTTGTGCGGCTGTTTGGAGAAAAGTTTGAAGAGCAGAAGCGGACACAGAACATCATTGATTTTTCGGATATGGAACAATATGCACTGCGTATCCTGACAGAAAAATCAGAAGATGGATTTGTACCATCAAAAATAGCGCAAGAATATCAGAACCAGTTTTATGAAGTTATGATCGATGAGTATCAGGACAGCAATCTGATTCAGGAAGCAATCCTTAACAGTGTATCAACCTGCAGAAGCGGCAGGTATAATATCTTTATGGTAGGAGATGTAAAGCAGAGTATTTACAGATTCCGTCTGTCGAGACCGGAATTATTTCTGAAAAAATTTTATACATATAATATAGAAGAAAGTCAGACTCAGAGAATTGATCTGCACAGAAACTTCCGAAGCCGGAAGGAAGTGCTGGAGAGTGCCAACGCGATATTCCGGCAGATCATGACGGAGAAGCTGGGCGGGATCGTCTATGATGAGCAGGCGGCATTGTATCCGGGGGCAGAATATCCGGAGACAGAGAATCTTAAGACAGAGATTCTGTTAATGGACAGTGACCTGGATGAATATCAGAAAACGGATGGGGATACATCAAAAGGAATTGCCTCAGAAAGGGAACTGGAGGCCCGTATGATTGCCATGCGTATCCGCGAACTATTGCGTTCGCAGAAAGTCGTGGATAAGGAGACCGGCGAACTCAGAAATGTGCGTTATTCGGATATTGTGATCTTGACAAGAAGTATCAAAGGATTTGCCGATGTATTTACAGAAGTGTTGAACCGTGAAGGTATCCCTGCTTATGCGGGAACCAGTGAAGGGTATTTTCAGACACAGGAGGTAGGTGTACTTCTGGATTATCTGAGGGTTCTGGATAATCGGAGACAGGATATTCCGCTGGCAGCAGTGCTGCGTTCCGCATTTGCAGAAATGTCGGATGAAGAGATGGCAGAGATACGGTGTATGTATCCGGATAAGCCGTTCTTTGAGAGTGTGGCAGAGTACAGAGTACATGGGCGTGAACAAAAGATCCGGGAAAAGCTGGAAAAGTGCCTGGGACAGATGGACGAATTACGCCTAATCGTACCATATACACCGATGCATGAACTTTTATGGAAGATACTGGACAGAACGGGATATGGGGATTATGTGGCAGCAATGCCTGGTGGAGCACAGCGCAGAGCGAATCTGGATATGCTGATTGAAAAAGCCAGAGCATATGAAGCAACCAGTTATAAAGGATTGTTTCATTTTGTGAGATACATCGAACAACTACAAAAGTATGACGTGGATTATGGTGAGGCGAGCATAGAAGATGAATATGCGGATACAGTGAGGGTAATGACGATTCACAAAAGCAAAGGATTGGAATTTCCTGTCGTGATCACAGCCGGAATGGGAAAGCGTTTCAATATGCAGGATGCAAGAAGTGCGGTGGCACTCCATGCCGGTATGGGAGTCGGGCTGGATGCAGTGGATCTGGAATATCGTACGAAGATTCCAAGTATCATCAAAAAAGTGATACAAAAGGAGGAAGCATTAGAGAGTCTCGGGGAAGAATTGCGTGTATTATATGTAGCCCTGACGCGTGCGAAAGAGAAACTGATCATAACAGGAACGCTTTCAAAACCAGAGGATAAGATTGCCGGGTATCAGATGTTTGGGAAAGATACAGAAGGGACATTATCATTTTCTCAGCTTAGTCATGCCTCCACATACTGGGACTGGATATTGCCAGCAGTGTTAAAGTGCAGTGAGGATCTGTTCAGAATACAGATCCTGCATATAGAGGATGTGGTAAAAGAAAGCATAGAGGAAGAAGAAAAGAGCGGTCTTTCAAGAACTGTTCTTGAAAACTGGAACGTAGAAGAAATCTATGAGCCTGGCTTGCATGAGATGATGCAGGAACAGTTTGCATTTTCCTATCCCTATGAAAAGAGCAGTGAAAGGAAGCTGAAATTCACTGTCACGGAACTGAAAAAAAGAGCCTATGAGATTGCATCAGACGAAAGGGAGGAAGAGCAGGGAGAATGTTTCTATGAAGAACCGGAAGTGGTGCCGCTTTTGCCCCGGTTTATGCGGCAGGAAGAAGGTCTGACAGGGGCACCGAGAGGTACGGCATACCACCGGGTGATGGAGCTGTTAGATTTTGCAGGGATGCAGAAATACGGGAATAAGCAGTGGTTCGGCGGTTGGCTGGAAGAACAGGTGCGGCATGGAAGGCTGGAAGAAGAAGCAGCAGGATGTATCCGGCAGGCAGATATCCTGGAATTTCTGCAATGTAATTCGGGAAAGCGGATGCAGGAAGCAGCCCGAAAGCAGAAACTTTACAGAGAACAGCCATTTGTACTCGGTGTGGATGCAAAAGAGCTGTATCCTGAGGAAGAAGACGGGGAACTGATCCTGATACAGGGAATCATAGATGCTTATTTTGAAGAACCGGATGGATTGGTTGTGCTGGATTATAAGACGGATAAGGTGAATAACGGAAAAGAACTGGCAGAGAAATATCAGGAGCAGTTACGTTACTATGCGAAGGCACTGGAACAGATGTCTGGGAAAAAAGTAAAAGAAAAGATCATCTATTCATTTACTTTAAAAAAAGAGATTTATATAGAATAGTATATTGGGGAATATATCAAAAACAGGGAAGTACATCCGAAGTCACGGGTGTACTTTTTTTGCGATATCTTACAATTTTGTAACATACATAATATATGTTGACACACTATATTATACATCGTATAATATGTGTAACAAAATAATATTAAATCATAATGCGAAAAGGAGTGAGGGCATGGTTTTTAATACAGGTGCAGCTCTTCTGGATGCAATTGTGCTGGCGGTAGTATCACGGGAAGATGAAGGAACGTATGGATACAAGATTACGCAGGATGTAAGAAAAGCGATCGATGTGTCAGAATCTACATTGTATCCGGTACTTCGAAGGCTGCAGAAAGGGGAATATCTGGAAGTCTATGACAGGCAGTTTGATGGAAGAAACAGACGTTATTATAAAGTTACAGAAACCGGAAGAACCCAGCTTATCATGTACCGGAAAGAGTGGAAAGAATATTCCGGAAAGATTAATGAATTATTTGAGGGAGGGATATTAGAATGAATCGAATAGAGTTTATGGAAGAACTATCCGGACTTTTGCAGGATATTCCGGAAGAGGACAGAATGGATGCATTAAATTATTACAACGATTACTTTGATGATGCAGGAGCAGAGAATGAAAAGAATGTGATAGATGAACTGGAAAGTCCTGAAAAAGTGGCTGCAAAGATCAAGGCAGACAGAGAGGATCCGGAAGATGGAAAAGCTGGAATGCCAATGGAGCAGGACAATAAACCATGGACGAATAAATGGTTAAAAACGATTCTGATCGTGGCAATCATTCTGGTTGGATGCCCGGTTATCGTTCCTGTAGCAATCGGCCTGCTGGCAGCAATTGCAGGAATCCTCATTGCAACATTTGCATTCTTTATCGCAATTGTAATAGGTTTTGCGGCAATTGTGATCGTGGCAATCGTTCTGACAGCAGCAGGTATTGGAAGTATGTTTGTGAATATAGGAGCCGGTCTTGCACTATTCGGAGCCGGTATGATACTGATTGCTGTTGGTGCGATCGGAACCGTGGCAGGGATAAGACTCTGTATCATTGTATTTCCAGGGATGATCAGAGGAATTGTATGGATTCTCAGAAAACCATTTCACAGGAAGGCGATGGCGTAAGATATGAAAAAAAGATGGAAAATATTTTGGATCGTATGTGGTATATGTTTCCTGGTTGGGATCATATGCTGTGGTGCAGCGTGGGGGATTGGAACAACACTGGATGATATCATGCATGGATTCCCGGAAGAAATGAAATGGGGATCAAAAGTTACAAAATATATCGTCACAGATAAGTGGGACCAGGATGATGATGACTGGGACAATGATGATTGGGATGATGATGACTGGGATGATGATGACCGGTATGATGAGCAGGATGACTGGGATGATGATGACGAAAGACGTGATAATATGAATGGTATAGCAAATATACTTGAAAACAACGGAAAAGCTTCATATAAAGATATCAATTCGATTAAGAGTAATGTTTATACAGGAAGTATCCATTTGAAAAAGGGGACGGATACGGATGTAATTACGGTAGAAAGCATAGATATTAATGAAAAACTGGGCTTTCGTGCATTTGAAAAAGATGGAATCTTATATTTGACTTCAAATAAAAAGATTAAAAAAAGTAATAACATTGGAAAAGGCACAATTACCGTGACGATCCCGGAAAACATGGCATTTAACGAAATAGAACTGAATATGAAAGCCGGAAAATTAAAAGCGGATCAGATCAGAACGAAAAATCTGGAGGTAAATGCCGGAGCAGGAGAAGTGAATATCCTTGAGTTTCAGGCAGAGGAGGCAGAATTTGCATGCGGTGCCGGATCTGTCGCAGCATCCGGAGATGCCGGAAAGAAATTAGCAGCAGACTGTGGTGTGGGAGAACTTTTGCTGAATTTAAAAGGTGTAAAAGAAGATTATAATTACGATCTGGAATGTGGTATCGGAGAAATCAGATGTGCGGATGAGAGCTATTCTGGATTTGGAAAAGACTATACGATAGACAATCATGCGGCAAAAAATATGGAAATCGAATGTGGCATTGGACAGATTACTGTGAAATATATGAATCAGATGTAAAAAAGAAAGAGATACAGGAGGTAACAAAATGGATGGAAAAAGATTATACCGGTCAAAAAAAGACAGAATGATATGCGGTGTGTGTGGTGGAATTGCAAATTATTTTAATATTGATCCGACACTGGTAAGACTGGCATTTGTGTTGATTGCAATGGGAGCAGGTTCGGGGATTCTTGCATATATAATAGCGGCGATCATTATACCGGATGAAGATTAAAGCAGCAGAAATGTATAGGTAAAGGAAATCAGGGCATAATGAAAGAAAAACGAAAGGAATCAATCATTATGCCGGCAAAAAAGAAACATCCCATCCGTTTGGAAGAACTTACTCCGGATGAAAAAGTAAAATATGAAATTGCTGAAGAACTTGGTCTGTTAGACAGAGTGATGCAGGACGGATGGAAATCACTTACATCAAAAGAAACAGGAAAAATCGGCGGTCTGATCACGAAAAAGAAGCGTCAGACTGGCAACAATGAAAAAAATGACAAAAATATTACGAATATTAATTAGTATGAATATTATGTAATAAAGGTTGAAAAGGAAATATCCATTTGCTATAATCGAACAACTGGTAAAAGAGTTAGCAGGTGAGGATATGAACGAGAAGATTAATGTTTTAGGTGTAAATATAGACAGTTTTACAGCGAAAGAAGCCATGAAGGAAACAATTGCATTTCTGGAATCTGAACCTGTGAGTGTGATAGATGTTGTATCGGTAGATGCGCTGATGCAGATGAACGATCTCCCGGAACTGAAAGAAAAGATGAATGAATTTGATATGATATTGCCGGGGGAAAAGCTGATCCTTGAAGCAGCGGAAGAACCGGAACTGCCGGAAGAGATTAATATGGAATTGTATCTGAAGATGTTTATGCGCTATCTGCATAAGAACCATAAAAGACTCTATCTGCTGGTAGAGTCAGAAGAAGAAGGGCAGGAGGCATTCCGATATCTGCAGAAGGCATATAGTGGGATTCAGTTAGTTGGGTTGGCGAAGGTATCTGCAGAAGGCAGAGCGGATGATATGCTGGTGAATGCGATCAACGGAAGTGAAGTGGATTGTGTCCTTTCGGCATTATCGGTTCCATTACAGGAAGATTTTATTGCAAAAAACAGAAATCTTCTGGATGCAAGAGTTTGGGTCGGAGTTGGAAAGAAGATATTCTCGCCACGTAAGCCGGGATTCGGTCAGGGGAAAATTGCAAAGTATCTCTTGAATCACATTTTCAGACGTGAAATGGAAAAAAATAAGCTGAAAATGAAATCCTAAGAAAAATATAAGAAAGTTATTTCGTCACTATGTCTATGCAATAAATATGTACAAAATGTAAAAAAACTGAGGAAATCACCAAAAAAGTGTGATTTCCTCTTTATTTTTTTGGTTATATATATTAAGATAAGATTTGACGATATGTATTTTGTAGATTATTGTAGTGAATTTGTTGTGTAAAATGCATATTGAAAAGAGTGGAGGAGATGGAATATGATATCTAATCAAATACTTCAAAACACAATTGAAGGATTGAAAGGGATTACACGAATTGACTTTTGCGTGATGGACACAGACGGTAAATCTCTTGCAAGCACATTCTCAGAACAGGAGAACTACGTAGAGGAGGTACTTTCCTTTGTTGAATCCCCGGCAGACAGTCAGGTCGTGCAGGGATATCAGTTTTTTAAGATTTTTGATGAACATCAGCTGGAATACATACTTCTTGCCAATGGGGGAAGTGATGATGTTTACATGGTAGGCAAGATCGCGGCCTTTCAGATTCAGAATCTTCTTATCGCATATAAAGAAAGATTTGATAAGGATAATTTTGTTAAAAACCTGTTGCTGGATAATCTGCTGCTGGTAGATATTTACAACCGTGCTAAAAAATTACATATTGACACAGAAGTAAGACGTGTTATCTTTATTATTGAAACAAAGCATGAAAAAGATACGAATGCGCTCGACAACGTGAGAACACTTCTTGGTAACCGTACCAGGGATTTTGTGACAGCTGTTGATGAGAAGAATATTATCGTGGTAAAGGAACTGGAACCGAATGATGGTCATGCGGAACTGGAGAAGATTGCGGAGAATATGTATACGCTCCTGAAAGAAGATGGAGAAGAAGATATTCTGATAGCATACGGAACAGTTGTCGGTGATATCAAAGAAGTTTCAAAATCATATAAAGAAGCCAAATTGGCTCTTGATGTCGGTAAGATATTCTTCAGTGAACGCAGCGTTATTGCATACAGTGCTTTGGGAATTGGACGTCTGATCTATCAGCTGCCGATTCCACTTTGTAAGATGTTCATACGTGAGATTTTTGAGGGGAAATCGCCAGATGATTTTGATGAGGAGACATTGATAACGATCAATAAATTCTTTGAGAATAATCTGAACGTATCAGAAACATCCAGACAATTATATATACACCGTAATACACTGGTATACAGACTGGATAAACTGCAGAAGAGTACCGGTCTGGATCTGCGTGTGTTTGAAGACGCCATTACATTTAAAATCGCACTTATGGTAGTGAAGTATATGAAGTATATGGAGTCGCTGGAGTATTAATAATCAGGAGGAACTTATGATTGAACTAAGAGAAGTAACGAAAGAGTACTCAAAAGGGGTTGCAGCCCTGAATGGAATCAATCTGAAGATTGAACAGGGTGAATTTGTGTTTATCGTGGGAGACAGCGGATCTGGTAAGTCTACGTTGATTAAACTTATCATGAAAGAGCTGGAGCCTACATCTGGAACAATTATCGTAAATGGTAATAACTTAAGCCGTATGAAACATCGGAGAGTGCCGATGTACAGAAGAAATATCGGTGTCGTATTCCAGGATTTCCGTCTGTTAAAGGATCGCAATATCTATGAAAATATTGCGTTTGCACAGAGAGTAACAGAGACATCTACAAGAATTATCAAGAAAAAAGTACCGGCGGCATTGTCACTGGTAGGGCTTGCCCAAAAATACAAGGCATTTCCAAAAGAATTATCCGGTGGTGAGCAACAGAGAGTTGCAATCGCAAGAGCAATCGTGAATGAACCTGCAATTCTGCTTGCAGATGAGCCTACCGGTAACCTGGATCCGACAAATTCATGGGAGATTATGAAGCTGTTGGAAGAGGCAAACGACAGAGGAACTACAGTTCTGGTCGTTACGCATAACCAGGAAATCGTGAACGAAATGCAGAAGCGGGTTGTTACAATGAAAAAAGGTGTCATTGTAAGCGACGAGAAAAAAGGTGGGTACAAGCATGAGAATTAGTACAATAGGATATTCGATGAAACAAGGAGTTAAGAACATCCGCAGAAATAAGATGTTTTCCATTGCTTCGATTGCAACGATGGCGGCATGCATCTTCCTGTTTGGACTGTTCTATTCCATTGTAGTGAACTTTAATTATATCGTGGAAAAAGCAGAAGAAGGTGTGGCAATCACCGTATTTTTCAACGAAGATGCAACACAGGAACAGAAAGACTCGATTGGTGCCCAGCTTAAGAAAGAGGACGGCGTACTGAAAGTGAATTATGTAAGTGCAGACGCGGCATGGAACAAGTTCAAAGATCAGTATTTTGGAGAGTCCAGTGATCTGGCGGAAGGATTTAAGAGTGATAACCCGCTTGCAAATTCTGACAACTATGAAGTATATCTTTCGGATGTGTCAAAGCAGGAGAGCGTTGTATCTTTTGCAAAATCACTGGAAGGCGTACGTAAAGTCAAGAAATCAGATGTGGTAGCAAAGACGCTGACAAGTGTGAATAAGCTGGTGGGATATGTGTCTGTAGCAATTATTGCAATTCTGCTTGCAGTATCTGTATACCTGATCAGTAATACGGTTACCATGGGTATCACGGTCAGACGAGAAGAGATTGCAATTATGAAGTATATTGGAGCGAAGGACGGATTCGTCAGGGCGCCGTTCGTTATTGAAGGTCCCTTGATCGGTGTGGTAGGAGCGCTGATCCCGCTGGTACTTCTGTATTTTATGTATGACAAAGCGGTGGCTTATGTAATGACTCGGTTCAGTCTGCTGAACAATATTATTGATTTCCTTCCGGTGGCAAGAAAGTACAGCACTACTGGTAAGACCATCTGAATTAGTAACCTGCCTTAAATT
>OGXK01002073.1_pt1 | contig 10466 bp, 8 predicted proteins | sample 1576261 | NCBI WGS metagenome assembly OGXK01 (sample SAMEA3541581, study PRJEB24748) | human gut metagenome | biome: human gut; feature: human-associated habitat; material: faeces | place: China | collected 2012 | reverse complement strand
CGTAGGTAATCTTCAAAGAAGGCTCGGCTTGCGGAAGTCCGGGCACCGAAGAGGCCAACTCAGACTTTATGGCTTCTCCCGCAGGGCCTTTCCAATCCTTTTGATCCATAACCACGACAACCTCATATGCGAAGCCCGTAGCTTGAGTCATCACAGAACCTGAATTACATGCTCCCATCAAAACAAGAAGCAGCAACATACCGATGAATAAAGAACGTGTTTTCATACCTGTGTGTTTTATATTATACAAATGTAACATTTTTCGCGGTAGAAAGCATTCCACAAGCGGCGAAAATATCCTCCCCACGTGATGCCCTTATCGTACATACAACTCCTTTGGCGTTTAAGAAATCCCGAAACGCCTCCATTTTAACGATATCGGAAGTCTCTAAAGACACATTCGGTATCGCATGAAAACGGATCAAGTTTACCCGACAAGGAATTCCACCTAATAAACAACTCAAAGCTTCGGCATGTTTCAAGCTATCGTTCAAATTTTTAAAAACAATGTACTCAAAAGAGACACGTCGTTGATGCGAAAAATCATATTGTTTGATTAAATCGATCACCTCCCTCGCTGGGAATGCCTTTTCAACCGGCATCAAGGAAAGACGTTCCATAGGATAGGGCGAGTGCAGACTTACGGCCAGATGACATTCGCTCTCCTCTAAAAAGCGTTTCAAGCCTTTCGTCACACCGATGGTTGAAACCGTGATACGCTTCGGGCTCCACGCATATCCATACGGGGCCGTGAGTATTTCCAAAACCTTGAAAAGCTCGTCTACGTTATCCAGTGGCTCCCCCATTCCCATGAAAACGATATTCGTCAATGAATCGTTTTCCGGCAAGGACTGGATCTGGTTCAATATTTGGTTCGCTGTCAGGTTTGCCGTGAAACCTTGTTTTCCCGTCATACAAAACAAGCAATTCATTTTGCATCCGACTTGAGAAGAGACGCAAAGAGTCGCCCGATCATCCGTAGGAATATAAACAGACTCAACAAAACGCCCCGGTCCGGCAGCATATAGATATTTGATCGTACCGTCTTTCGACTTTTGATACTCAGATGGCGGATAAGCCCCGATCTCGAATGAATCCTCTAATAAAGCACGTTTGGCTACCGCTATATTCGTCATCTCCGAAATCCGGGTTATTTTCTTCTTATAAATCCAATCGGCCATTTGCTTAGCCGCATATGCGGGAAGACCCACCTCAGACGCTACACCTTTCAGTTCCTCCAAGGTCATCCCTAATAATTGTCTTTTGTCAACCATGCTATCGATATTTTCTTATTCGCGAAAGTACGAGAAATATTCCACAAAATAAAGATCCCCTATTTTGCCGTCAAAATAAATATATCTTGACGACAAAACAGGGGATCTTTTTTATCTTAAGTATAAATACTCTTTATTAATAGAAACGGATACGGTTGTCTTCCACCTTAGCGTTGTTGACCATAGATTGGATAGCTTGGAATCCTACACGATATGCGTTCGAAGCATCCAACGCACGGATTTCCTCAGCCTCGTTGAACTCCTTACCATCTTTATTTCTTGCGTATACCTTGAACACATATACACCGTTGTTACCTTTAACCGGAGCACTTACTTGGTCAACTTGAGCCATAGAAACCATAGCGTTCAAGTTCGGTTCGATACCGATACCAGCGATACGGCGAGTACCAAAGTTCACGAACTTTACAGAGTCTACAGAAGAACCCATCGTTTCAGCATATGCCTCAACTGAAGTTAAATTCTTAGCAGCCAATTCCTGAGCGATCTTATCGCCTTTCTTCTGGGCAGCCAATTCAGCTCTCAAAGCCGGAGCGACCATATCAACCGGACGATACCCCTCGGAAATACTTCCTTCTACAGCAGCCACGACAAATTTATCACTACACTCGAAGATCTCAGAGATAGAACCTTTATCGTTCTGGAACGCCCAACGAATTACCGGACGTGAATTCTTGATAGAACCTAACAACTGATCATCCGTAGTAACCGTTGCACCTGAAATCAAGTTATAACCGGCTTCCTTCGCATTCTCCTCCAATTTAGCCATAGAGTTGTTCTTCGATACGAACTGATTCAACTCATTGTAGATGTTGCTATAGGTCTTAGAGCTAGGAGATACAGTCATGTCGATATCTGCGATCTTATATTTTTCAACATTTCCTGTTTTCTCTGTTACTTTTACAAGGTGAGTACCATATAAAGATTTCACAACCGCTACCTCATTCAATGGAGTTGAGAAGACAGCCTTCTTAAAATCATCATTCACACCTCTCAAAGCGGTAACCTCTGTAAACCAACCTAGTTCACCACCATTCTCGGCGGCTTGGTCTGCTGAGTATTTCTTAGCTAATTCAGCGAAATTAGCGCCACTTTTCAACGCCCCCATCAAGCTATCAGCCAAAGCTGTTGTCTCAGCCTCAGATTTACCGGCCAACATGATGTGGCTAACTTTTACTGAGTCCGGAGCGACCGTCTTATCGACTAGCTTAAACATTCTGTATTTGTCATTCTCGAATACAGGACCATAAACAGCGCCAACCTCAGAAGTCGTAGCGAATTGTTTCATCTCCGGATCCAAAGCCTTCTCCGTGAAGAAAGCGTCAACATAAGGAACCTCAGAGTTCTCGTTTACTACATCAGCCACTCTTTCAGACGTAGCCAGCTCCTCTTTCAAGCTCTCGATCTCGGCCTGTGCCTTATCATAATCCTCTTTACTCGGACGGATATCTACGGCGATATATTTAATTACCTTAGATTCTTTTTGTTTATAAAGCTCCTTGCGTTGGTTATACAATTTCTCGATCTCGCTCTTGCTTACCTCAATCGTTGAATCCGGAATCGTAGCATATGATTGCATAGCGTAAATGATATCCGAATTCTCGGCATTATCATTATAAGCTTCCTTTGCGTCCAATGAATTCGCGGAAATAGCCTTGCTCAATAATGTCGTATATTTTTGCTCCAAACGTTGACGTTTGATGTTCTTCTCCCAGAACAACCAAAAGTTCTTAGCTTGAATCAGCTGTGCCTGTTGATCTGCCGGATAGCTAGCGATATTATCGGAATCGATTTGTTTCAAGAAATTCAACAAAGCGGCCTTATCAAAAGCACCAGTCTGAGGATTCGTAAACATTTGCATTTGTTGGATCAACGGAGAGATATTCTCACCTTGAACCATATCAAACAATTCTTCCGGACTTACTCCCATACCTAATTTAGCAGTAGCCTCGTCCAACACGACCTCTTGTACCATCGCATCGAATACGGACTGGCGAATCTGTGTCATATATTCCTCGGGCAGGCTGGCTGAACCGGATTGCATCTTATACATCTCGGCCATCTCATCAACGCGACCTTGATAATCTTGAATTTTTACAACCTCTCCATCAATCTCGGCGATCCGTTCCTGTGATTGCCTAAAATAAGTAGAACCAGAGTTTAAAAAGTCTCCAATGATAAAAGCGAACAATGCCAAACCCACCACGAGTACCAGCAGTCCTGCTTTGCTTCTAATTTTTTCCAGCGTAGCCATTTATCTTTATTATTTTTTAAAGTTTATTATTTCACATTTTAAGGGCACAAAGATATGAAAAAAAGGAAATTCCACAGCATATAATCCTTTTTTTTATCAAATCCCTACTTTCATACGTACAAGTTCGATCTTCGTAGCCGTTACTTTGATTATCTTAAACGAATATTTATCGATCTGGACAGTCTCGTTCAATTTCGGGAATTTTTGATAGAAGTGCAAGATAAAACCGGCGATGGTGACATAATCATCCGACTCCGGAAGATCCAACCCGAACATTTCGTTCAAGGTATCAATCTCCATCCTACCCGACAGCAAATACTCATTGTCCGATACTTTTTTAGCCACATGCGACTTCATATCGTGCTCGTCCTCAATCTCTCCGAAAATCTCCTCCACCAAATCCTCAAGTGTCACGATACCCGACGTACCGCCAAACTCATCCACGACAACAGCCAAGCTCTTCTTCTCTTGCATCAGCAGTTTCATCAGTTTATTCGCCGCCATCGTCTCCGGAACGATCGATACGCTACGGATATGCTGGGTCCAATCCTCCGGATTCTTGAAAAGCTCGGAAGAATGGATATACCCGATAATATCGTCAATATTCTCGTTATACACCAATATCTTCGAAAGTCCTGTCTCGATAAACTTAGAACGCAATTCCTCTATCGTAGCCGACGTATCACAGGCTACAATCTCCGTCCGGGGCACGATACAATCCCTCAAACGGACATTCGAGAAATCTAAGGCATTCTGGAAAATCTTAACCTCCGTATCCATATCCGAATTTTGAGGTGCATCTTCCAGACTTTGCTGTATAAAATAATCCAAGTCTACCTTGCCTAATGCCTGAGGTGAACTTTTCAAGTTCTTCACGCCCCCTAACTTCAAAATCAAAAAAGATAGCAGGGATGAGAACTTGGAGACCGGATACAGGATGATATATATGATAAATAATGGTATCGCAAATATATTGAGTGATAAATTAGGATTCAACTTAAATATGGTCTTGGGAATAAACTCCCCGGCAAACAAAATCAAGATCGTAGATATCACGGATTGGATAAAAACGATCAATGCCTCATTCGCAACCACCTTGGCTATAAACGGCTCCAATACGATTGCCATCTGAAGACCATAAACGACCAACGCAATATTATTTCCTACCAACATGGTAGAGATAAACAAATTTGGATTACGATAGAAAACACCCAGTATCTTACTGGATAGACTACGTTCCTTCTTATCCAGCTCGAAACGAAGCTTATTGGAGGAGATAAAAGCGATCTCCATCCCGGAAAAGAATGCGGAAAATGCGAGGGAAATTAAAATATAAGTCAGCGTCCCCACCTTAATTACTTTTTATTGAATCTATTTGTGACACATCTACCCGGTCACTATCCCCCTGAGCTGTCCGTGTCGTATCGGCCGGAGCATCGCTCACCGGGAAAATACCCTGTGAGTTAAATATCTTATACTGAGTCATATCTTGGTTCGACTCAAAACCTATACCTGTTATGATCTTATCTTCTTGCTCGATACGCATAAACTTATCAGAATAAACCTTCTCTTGCTTCTGGTCCCAGAACAATTGGGAAGTCTCAAAATGCTCCCCTTGCAGACTTTCCACCTCTACATTACCGATCAGCTCCCAAAGCCCTTTTTTATCATAATAATAGGCTGTATCCGCCTTAATACTCGCTTCTGTCTGGAATAAGGTATCGAACTTCTCCACGTAGATCCCCTCAGGGAAATACCAATGGGGTTCCGCCGCCTTCCCATAAATCTGCCACTCTTTCGCTTTCAAGCGATATCTCGTGATACCAGAATCGGAGATCAAGGATGACACATCCGTAGCCTTCATCGTATAAGTCTTGTCCGGGTCAAACTCAACATCAACCACCTCCTTATGCTCCTTACTGCAAGAGGCAGAAAACAAAAGAAGCATAACAACCACCACGAAGGTAGTTGTTATGCCCATATTTTCCGTTTTACAATGAAAACGATTTCCTATCATAATTACCGAATCGTTGTACGCTCTCCGATCCAACCACCGACAGTGAAAGGTTTGCCCTTCTCCAAATCCGGGTGCATGAAGATCTCCTCCGTAGAAGGAAGGTGAGCACGATAAGATGATATCAAAGTATTAGCCTCTTCAGCAACACTCGGATCTACCTGTTTCGCTTTCTCAAATTTATCGATAGCGGCATTATAAGCAGCTCTTGCCAGTACTCCGTCGTTCGGGAAAACAGACTTGGAAGTAGCGGCATACATCTTACCGATCAATAAATAGGCATTGCCATAATTAGGATTTGCCTCCAAAGCTTTCTGGCAATATTGTCTAGCCTTTGAATAAGCATTTTGCTCAAACAGCAACAATGCGATCATATAATAATCATCAGCTTTTGAAGTCGCGTCCGTTTCTAAATTTGCGGCCTCATCAAAGTATTTAATAGCCGTATCATAATCCTTTATCTTAACGGCTTTCTTTCCTAGCCCAACAGCTGCCTCGGCACTAGGTTCTTGACGATAAGCATAGTCTGATGCCAAAAAGTAAGCCTCGATTTCTTGGCAACCTGTTCTTCTCAACAAGGATATAGTCTCTTTCAAATAAGGTAAGTTGTCCTTATTCTCCTCGATCTTAGCAGCATACAAATTCTGCAAAGTCTCGCAATCGGCAGCACCACTATTCGCAAAGGCATTATCAACACCACTCTTATATGCGGTCAAGGCATTCACTTCTTTTTGATTGTTTGCAGCCTGCGCAGCTTTTAATTGAGCATCCAAGCCACCAGAAACCTTCAAATAATCTTGAATATACTGTTCTTTGAAGTTCGGATCGTTAACCATTTTCTTCATAGAAGAGAAACTAAACAAGGAGAGACCTAGAGCCTCCGTATCAGTACCTTTCTCATCAACGATCTCCTTCAACCAAGTATAGGCCTGATTATAGTCGGCATTATCGCCAGTTTGCGCTAAATAATCTTGCACTTTTCGAGCAACGATCCAGTCTTTTCCATACCGGCGATCATTTCCAAAATATTTCACACGCTTGTCGTAAACTCCCATCAAATCATCAATAAGAGCTTTCTTCTTAGCGGGATCTTTCTCTTGGGCGATCTTCCAGCCCATAATTTTCACACCGTACAAATAGATATCTTTTGTAGCGGCAGGACACTCATCGTACACGATCTTCCAGAAATCAAAGGCGTCTTTGAAGTTTCCGGCTTTCGCATAAGGAACGAACAAGCTGATATTGGTAATACAACGCACGCTATCCTCACCGGAACCGAACTGTGTACCATTATCTACTCCTTTCTGCGCATAAGCGCCTAACGTACCCATAGTACATCCAAGCGCTAGTAATAAAACTTTGATCTTCATATCTCTTTCTATTAAAGTTAGCTATAATATTTATATTCCTTCAAAAAAGTATCATACTCATTAGACCCTTTCGGCCATTCCCGGTTTAATCCACTTTTCGTTTAAAAAACCATAATTCGTTAAATGTATAGTTCACCGTAAACCGGAAATACTGCTCATCAATCATTGTACGTAATTCCGGACGGATCTTCACGTATTCAAATGACAGGTTCACTAATGAACGGTTATCGATCAATGGAAGCCCAAAACCGACACTCGCCCCATATTCATTATAACCATGTCCTTTATAACCATTCTCCTCGGAGCGACTGACTCTTAAGTACGAATTGCTATAATGAAAACCGGCACGGTATCTGATACGCCCCAAATAATTACGATTATCATAACGAGGAATAAACTCGGCACCAGCCGCCACACGTGTACGATTCTTGAATTGGCCTTTCTCGTTATCAAAATAAGCGTTCGCCCAGTCCTCATACAAGAAATCAGCGGCTAACGTCAACCGGTTCTCCTTCACATAAGAGATACCTGCTCCGTAAGAATTCGGCATATCAAACCGATAATCCTTAATCGTATCATTCCTCGTATATCCAGATGTAGAAGACAAAGAGCCAACAGTCTGAATATCATACACAGTCGTATTCAACTTCTTTCCGGGAGAGTAGACGAAACCTACCGTGACATGCTCCGTCTTACTCAAAGGATGCGTATATTGAATACCAAAATCTAACTTTAAATCACGAATCTCATAACGTTGGTTTCTATACACATTGTCCGCCCCTGTCGAGCTGGGAAAAATCAAGTTACGGGAATGTGTAATATTTCCAAATAAAAATCCGGCGTTTACACCAATGGAAAGACGCTTCTTCCAAATATCATAGGAGAGCCCTAAATAGGCATCGCTTAAGCCACCTTCGCCACTAAAGCTTTCTCCCCAACTTAAACCGCCCTCGGTACGGCTCTCGCCGAAATCATATCCTACATATGAATAAGGTAATAAACCAATACTCATCGCTAAACGCCGGGTGATCGGAAATTGCATGGCGATATACTCCACGTTTCCATTCATCTGTCGTTGCTTGTTCGTACCGTCATAGAACCAAGACACCTGACCGGACGCACCAAAATCAAAAAGGAATGTCAACGAGTCCATGCAACTATAAGATGCTGGATTTAATGGATTTATCTGTTTAGAGGACCTTAATCCATAACCGACTCCACCCATCGCCCTTCCGGCACCAAAAGATCGATCCGCCAACTCTCCATATCCAAATCGCGTATAAGGCGAGTTCGTGTTATTTTGAGCCCACAATGGCAATTGTGTAAAGATAAGAAAACTTATTATTACTACCTTATTAATTTTCAACATTATACTCTAAGATTCTGTTTAATCCTGTCAACACTAAATTAATGTCTGCAAAGATGGAGTTTTTTAGCCGTCTTTCAAAATAAAACGAATGACCGCCTGTTAAAAAAACCAAAAGATCCGGATATTTTACTTTCAGCTCGTCAATATATCCGTCCATCTCGTAAACAATCCCATTCACCACACCCGCTTGGATAGCCGTTTCCGTACTTCTCCCGATAAGCGGTATATCACCCTCTTCCGTTACCAAAGGCAGCTTCTTCGTAAACTGGTTCAACGCTCGAAAACGAGTAGTCATCCCCGGAGAGATATTCCCCCCCAGAAAGATACCCGGCGCTTCTATCACCTCATACGTGATAGCGGTACCGGCATCGATAACCAGCAGATTTTTTCCCGGCCGCAAATAATTCGCCCCCACGACAGCGGCCAAACGGTCCTTGCCTAGCGTTTTCGGCGTCCCATATTCCACCTTGATCGGTAAAGCTACATGTTCATCCAGAAAGACAAAACGCTGAAGCTTATTTTTTAGATAAGCGATCAACTCATCGTCCGTATCTATCACCGTCGATAAAATGCCTTGCGTAAAAGCGTACTTCTCAAAAAGAGCAGCGACCACAGATACACCGAATTGCTTGTATACAAAAGAAGCCTCTATATGCCCATTTTTATACACAGCGACCTTTGATGACGTGTTACCTTGTTCTATAATAAGATTCACTTCTCTGATATTTTCCGCAAAGAAAAACAAAAATGATGAAATAACACGCAAAAACATCGTATAACCTCTAAAATTCTTCTTGAACAAAAAGGATCGCATCTCTGTTTGAAGAAAAATCTAAATAAAAAACAAGTTATGAATTACGGGATTAGTGTCTTATTCAGGGCGATTCCATTGCTAATGGCCCTCTTTTGTTTCGGTTATGGATTTTTTGTCTTTAACTATGGAGTGGACTCCAGCAGATTCGTCGCCGGACCTGTCGTATTCTCTCTTGGCTTTATTTGTATAGCTTTGTTCGCTACGGCAGCGACCATTATTCGTCAAATTATCCATACATATAATAATGTAGCCAGATTCGCTTTGCCTATCCTTGGATATCTCTCGGCAACCATCACTTTTCTGGCGGGCTTTATCTTACTCATGTCCTCACCGACGCCAGCAGACTTTGTCGCGGGCCATGTCATTTGCGGGGTGGGCCTTATAACTGCATGCGTAGCGACAACGGCTACCGCCTCTACCCGATTCACCTTAATACAAATGAACGCCAAAAGCGACGATCCCAGAATACCAGACAAAGCGTTCAACTTTTGGCAGGGGGTATTCTTGATCCTTGTAGCATCATTTATATCCATAGTCGCATGGATTTGGGCTTACCGGTTGCTAGCGCATAGCGACGAGCATTCCCAATACTTTGTCGCCGGGCACGTGATGGCCGGACTAGCATGTATTTGCAGCAGCTTAATCGCTTTAGTCGCCACGATCGCCCGACAAATAAGAAACACATATTCCCGATTGGAAAAAAGGCTATGGCACCGTTTTGTCATCCTGATGGGATCTATCAGTCTGATATGGGGTCTCTTCGTATTAGGAGATAGCGACCCGGCTAATGCCTCAACCGGATATATCATGATCGGCCTTGGATTAGTTTGCTATAGTATCTCCAGCAAGGTGATCTTGCTGTCTAAAATATGGAGGGAAGAATTCAAGCTTGCCAACCGAATTCCATTGATTCCTATATTCACGGCTTTATTCTGCCTTTTCCTCTCCGCTTTCCTTTTCGAGATGGCGGCCGAGCATAGTTATTATGCCATTCCCGCACGGGTATTGGCCGGACTGGGAGCGATCTGCTTTACGTTGTTCTCCATCGTCAGCATATTGGAAAGCGGAACCTCTTCCAAGTAAACTGTTTTTTCATCGTGATGAAAATACTTTTTCTTCACGGTGAAAATACTTTTTCTTCATGATGAAAATGTTTTTTCCTCACAATGAAAAGATCAACATTCTTTGATAAACCATCGGCCACAATACATAAAACATTCTTTAACACTACCAAAAGCATAAGGTTTTCAATTCTTTATAAACAATTATCATCCCAAGAGTAAGAAAACGCTTGCAAAGTAAAAAATAATATCTACTTTTGCACCCGGGTAAGTCCTACACGGCATGCTCCCT
>OGXK01002066.1_pt1 | contig 10480 bp, 9 predicted proteins | sample 1576261 | NCBI WGS metagenome assembly OGXK01 (sample SAMEA3541581, study PRJEB24748) | human gut metagenome | biome: human gut; feature: human-associated habitat; material: faeces | place: China | collected 2012 | reverse complement strand
CTAATGAGTGCCCTCGCATTTGCCGCCGCGCTGGCAATTGACGATCAGGCAGGGCAGCTCGGCGCCCGCCAGGTAGCTCAACCCCTCGGACATCAGGCTGATGCCGGGGCTCGACGAGGAGGTCATCACCCGTTTGCCGGTCGATGCGCCGCCGTAGACCATGTTGATCGACGAGATCTCCGATTCGGCCTGCAGCACAACCATACCCGTGGTTTCCCACGGTTTGAGTTCCATCAGCGTCTCCATCACCTCCGACTGGGGCGTGATCGGGTAGCCGAAATATCCGTCGCAACCGTAACGGATCGCCGCATGGGCGATCACTTCGTTGCCTTTCATCAGTTTTACCTCTTTCTCTGCCATAGCTTACTCGATTTTTTGACGATAAACCGTGATGACGCTGTCCGGGCAAATCACCGCACACGAAGCGCAGCCTATGCAGGCGTCGGGATTTGCCATCCGGGCCACGGGGTAGCCCTTGCTGTTCACCTCAGCCGACATGCCCAGCACATTGCACGGACACGAAGCGACGCACACTCCGCATCCTTTGCAGCGTTCCTTATCGACAACGACTGTTCCTTTTATTTTAGCCATAAGCCGTAGTTTTGTTAAGTTCCTTACAAATATATAAAAAAATCCCGAAGATTCTAAACGAATGCAACAAATCTTATCACGAAAAACGGATAAGTGAAAGCAGTGCGGCCGGAATCCAGCATCCCGAACGCACTGCACACAAAACATTTCGGAGGTTTTATTCCGCCTTGGGATCGGGTCCGTATTTATTTTGGCCCCTATGGCCGCCGATGCAGAACCAGACGAGGGAAAAGAGGCTCCACACGGAAAAGACCAGCATTACTGCAAGATAGCGATTCCGGCGCATCCGCAAAAAAAGACAGCCTTTTCGGGCTGTCTTTCAATCGAACGCGGACGGCGGCTACTCCTCGAAGGAGTGGATCACCACGCCGGAGCGGAGTTTCGGTTCGAACCACGTCGTCTTCGGAGGCATGATGTTGCCCGTGTCGGCGATGTTGATGAGCTGCTGCATCGAGACGGGGTAGAGGGCGAAAGCCGCCTTCATCTCGCCGCTGTCCACGCGGCGTTTCAGCTCGCCCAGACCGCGAATGCCGCCCACGAAGTCGATCCGCTTCGAAGTGCGCAGGTCTTTGATGTCCAGAATCCGGTCCAGCACCAGATTCGACAGCACCGTGACGTCCAGCACCCCGATCGGGTCGTTGTCGTCGTAAGTGCCGGGCTTGGCCGTCAGGCTGTACCAACGGCCGTCGAGGTACATCGAGAAGTTATGCAGTCCCGAAGGACGGTACTCTTCGGCGCCCTTGTCCTCGACGATGAAGTTTTCGGCCAGCTTTTCGAGCAGCTGGGCGGAGGTCAGACCGTTCAGGTCCTTCACCACGCGGTTGTAGTCGATGATGCGTAGCTGGCCCGCGGGGAAGGTCACGGCAAGGAAGTAGCAGTACTCCTCACGACCCGTATGGTCGGGATTCCTGCGCTGGCACTCCTGTCCCACACGCGCCGCGGCGGCCGTGCGGTGATGGCCGTCGGCGACGTACAGCGCCGGAATATCCTTGAAAATCTCCGTAATGCGGTCGTTGGTCTTCCTGTCACGGATAACCCACAATTTGTGTCCGAAGCCGTCGGCGGCCGTAAAATCGTACTCAGGAGCGTTGTTTTCCACCACGCCGGCCACGATGGCGTCGATCTCGGCGTTGTCGGGGTAGGCGAAGAACACCGGTTCGATATTGGCTTTCTGGTTGCGGACGTGGATCATGCGGTCCTCCTCCTTGTCGGGGCGCGTCAGTTCGTGCTTCTTGATCGCGCCCGAAAGGTAATCCTCGTAGTTGCAGCACATCGTCAGGCCGTACTGCGTGCGGCCGTCCATCGTCTGCGCATAGATATAATAATACTCTTCAGGGTCCTGTTCGAGCCAGCCCTTTTCGCGCCATGCGCGGAAGTTTTCGACGGCCTTGTCGTAAACCTCCTGCGAATGTTCGTCCGCAATGGGGTCGAAGTCGATTTCGGGCTTGATGATGTGCAGCAGCGAACGCTCGGTGGCTTCGGCCTTCGCCTCGGCGGAGTTCAGCACGTCGTAGGGACGCGACGCCACCTCGGAAGCGTACTGTTTCGGGGGGCGTATTCCCCGGAAAGGTTTGATTCTTACCATATGTTATGATTCATATGTTATACACTATTTGTTCACCTGAAACCGGGTATTGCCGTTCTTGAAGAAGTCCACGATCTGATTCGCGGCGGCAAGGCCGGCGTTGATGTTGGCTTCGGCGGTCTCGGCGCCCATCTTCTTCGCCGTGGCGAACACCCGCCTGCCGAATTTTTCGTTCAGCTCGGACTGGATGCCGGCGGCGATGTCGGTAATGTATTTCAGGTCTTCGCGTTCGGTCAGGGCCTTCATCACTCCCTGCTCGTCAATCACCTCCTTGCGGGCGGTATTGACCAGCGTCGCGCCCTTGGGCATCGACATCAGCAGGTCGTAGCCGATCGAGCCTTTGGTCTGCTCCGTCGCGGGGATATGCAGCGAGAGGTAGTCCGAGTTCTTATACAATTCTTCGACCGAATTCACTTTTTTCACGCCGTCGGCCTCGAAAACGGCCGAATCGGTGATAAAAGGATCGTAGGCGATCACGTTCATGCCCATCGCCTTGCCCTTGCGGCCCACCAGCCGGCCCACGTTGCCGTAAGCATGGATACCGAGGGTCTTGCCCTGAATCTCGGAACCCGTGCCGGGCGTGAAGCCGTTGCGGGCCATGAAAATCATCATGGCGAGCGCCAGTTCGGCCACGGCGTTGGAGTTCTGGCCCGGAGTGTTCATCACCACGATGCCGCGTGCGGTAGCCGCCGCGAGGTCCACGTTGTCGTAACCGGCACCGGCACGCACCACGATCTTGAGGTTCCGCGCCGCTTCGATGACTTCGGCCGTCACCTTGTCGCTGCGGATAATCAGCGCATCCACGTCGGCCACGGCCGAGAGCAGTTCCGATTTGTCGGTATATTTTTCGAGCAGGGCCAGTTCGTATCCGGCGCCTTCGACGATCTGACGGATGCCGTCTACGGCCTTCTTGGCAAAGGGCTTTTCCGTCGCAACCAATATTTTCATACCTGTATTTTCGATTAAATGAATAAAATCTATGTCCGACGCCGCACGTTTCCTCGGTGTAAAGGTAAAAAAATGCGCCATGGACGGATGTTATTTCGCGTGTTTGGCGGCGAACTCCTGCATGCACTCCACAAGCACCCTGACGCTCTCGACGGGCAGTGCGTTGTAGCACGAAGCGCGGAAACCGCCCACCAGCCGGTGGCCCTTGATACCCACGATTCCGCGGCTCTTGGCGGCCTCCATGAATTCGGGAGCCAGCTCCTCGTAACCGTCGGCCATCACGAAACAGATGTTCATCAGCGAACGGTCCTCCTTGTCCACCGTGCCGCGGAAGAGCGGGTTGCGGTCGATCTCGTCGTAGAGCAGCGCGGCCTTGGCCTGATTGCGGCGGTAGATTTCGGGAACGCCGCCGATCGACTTGAGCCACTTGAGGGTCTCCTTGAGCACGTAGATCGGGAACACGGGCGGCGTATTGAACATCGAGCCGTTCTCGACATGGGTGCGGAACGAAACCATCGTCGGCAGGTCGCGCACGATCTTGTCGAGCATATCCTCGCGGATGATGGCGAACGCAACGCCCGCAGGGGCGAGGTTCTTCTGCGCGCCGCCGTAGATCATGGCGTACTTGGTCACATCGACCGGACGCGAAAGGATGTCCGACGACATGTCGGCGATCAGGGGAACGGGCGAAACGAGGTCCTCGTGGTACTCGGTGCCGTAGATCGTATTGTTGGAGGTGATATGCACGTAATCCAGATCGGAGGGGATGGCGAAACCCTTGGGAATATAGGTGAAATTGCGGTCTTCGGACGACGCCAGCAATTCCACTTCGCCGTAACGCTTGGCCTCCTTCATGGCTTTCTTCGCCCAGACGCCGGTATTCACGTAACCTGCTTTCTTACCGAGGAAGTTGGCGGGCACCTCGTAAAAGAAGGTGCTGGCGCCGCCGCCGATATAGAAAATCTTGTAATCCTCAGGAATGTCGAGCATCTCGCGGAAAAGCGCGTCGGCTTCGGCCATCACGTCGTCGAAATCCTTGGTGCGGTGCGAAATCGAAAGCAGCGAAAGGCCCGACCCGTTGAAATCGATAATCGCTTTGGCCGCATTTTCAAGTACTTCGTCTGCAAGGATCGACGGTCCCGCGTTGAAATTGTGCTTTTTCATAATATTCTGATGTGAATTTAGGGTTTCGGAACTCCATTCTGTTAGTTTGCTAACACAAATATAAATAAAATATTCCTGAGAATACAACACTTGTGCAAAACTTGTTCAAAGAAATTTCACCCGGCGTCCCGAACACCCGGCATTTTTGAATTGTTTTTATTACTTTTGCCGAAACTTAACATCCGCCGCAATGGTAAAATCGATGACGGGCTTCGGCAAAGGCGAAGCCGCTCTGCAAAATAAAAAGATCACGGTAGAAATCCGCTCGCTCAACTCCAAACAGCTCGACCTCGGACTGCGGCTGCCGGCCGTATACCGCCAGTCGGAATACGAAATACGCAATATCATCGCCCGCACGATCCATCTTCGTTCAACGGTAATACCCAACGACGCATATCAAAATAACGATGATTCTCGAAAGTAAATTCCAAGCGACGTTCGTTCTGAATCAGCTTTCTGAACGAGTTTTTACTTTGAGCCATTTCATCCAGATAAAGATCAAAGTTGATCCCCCCGGCTTGCGAACGGATTGTTTTCAATATTTCGTATGCAGAATACAGGCATCCTTCGGCTTTCACCGTCGGGTTGCCCCAAGCCTCATTGGCTGCTTCGGCAAAGTTAAGAAGAACTTCCGATTTCCGTAACAAAGGATTGTAATGAACCGAGTTTAAGGTCTGAATCGGATTCAGCATAGCCGATTTCTTAGAAACGAATTTAGCCAGATAATAACCCGTACGTGTAGCATTCTCACTAAACGAAGGAGAATCTTTTCCACCCTCGGACATATCCAACGGCTGGCCGGAATCGCCAAATGTAGCACTATGATAGTAGATATTCAGTGCAAAGCGATTGTCCAGCACGGCATAAAGCTGCGTCAGATCGAAATCAGGATCAGACAGATCGACACCGGAACGGACATCGGTTGCCGGATAACCATTCTTCGCATAAAAAGCCTTTACCAGATTATGAGAAGGAGTGGCACGGGCACTTCCGTAGTAGAATGGCGGGAAATGGTAACCTTCCAATAGGTTATTATTAAAATATCTGCGGAAAGCATAATCGGAACTTTCCGTCTGAACATCGGCAATGGAAGAAGCCGTAACAGGAACATAAGTTCCGAAACCTTCCATGCCCAGAATCTTATTGATCTCTTTGGCTACCGCTTCCCATTTTGCCTGGTAAACCGTAGGGTTCAGGATTTCGAATTGTCCCATGCCGGTGATCTTCGTCACATCATCATCCTGCATGGCAGGGCTTGCGCTATATAAAAGTGCACGACTTTTCAGAACAGCTGCCGCCGCTTTCGTGGCACGACCGATTTGTGTATTACCAAACTCCAGGTCATCTCCCTGATACACATTCGGTAATAACTCGATGGCATTATCCAAATCGTTAACGATAAAATCGACTGTTGCCTGATAAGTAGGACGAAGAAATTCACCATTCTGCGCGGCCTCATCCTGCGAAATAAAATGATCTGCCAACGGAATACCCAACGCTTTTCCATTCTTCGCCTTTCCGCCGTACATCTTCAATAGCTCAAAATGCCACCATGCACGCAGGAAATACGATTCACCTTCCAGACGCAGCTTGATTTGCTTGTCCACTTCCGGGTCGGTACGGTTGTACTGCACCTGGTCGGTCAAGCCGTTTTCGAGGAAAGAGTTTACATAGTTCAGCATGTTGTACGCATTGCTCCAATTTCCGATCGGGTTGTTAAACGCTGTCATCCCACCCATATTTAATTTATAGACAGAAGAGCTGCGCAGATTAGTCACTGCATTATCGGTAGCACAATCCAGAAAGTTATCTTCAAAACAATCCGGACGGTTGGCTATGCCATTATAAGCTTTATATAGTACGCCTTGAGCAAGTTCCGGCACTCTCCAGGTATCAGAGTCTCCGATCTGCCATGTCACCTTTGTATCCAATGTGTCGTCACAAGCACAAAAGAGAAACAGACCTGCTAAAACGCAACTTCCTAATATATGTTTCATATTGCCATCTATTAATTGTTCAAAATTAAAATACAAAAGAGACTCCGCCTGTAAAAGTACGTGTCACCGGATAGTTTGTAACACCGGCATTCAGCAATTCAGGATCCAAATCTTTCACGGAAGAAAGCACAAACAAGTTTGCACCACGAGCAAAAACCTTCATCTTCTTCACTACCGAACTTGGGGAGAACTGATTGAACGTGTAGCTCAATTCAACATTCTTCATACGGAAGAAGCTTGTATTCTTCAACCAGAAAGAAGAATTGCGGAAGTTGTTCTCACCGGCAGTGGTTGTCAGACGCGGATAACTTCCGGTCGGATTGTTTGCCGGATGATAACGGTCTAATGCCAGTTTGGAGTATTTACCTTCTCCATTATTCCAGTAATAAGCATTTGTTGCCCAAGTGTGAACGCCCAGTTCGGAATATCCCTGAAGATACAATCCCCAGCCTTTGTAACTTACATTGAAATCGATGCCCAATGTAGTACGTGGGAATGAGTTTCCGAGTTCCTTTACGTCACGACCGTCAATGACCTTATCGCCGTTCAGGTCTTTGTAGGCGATGTCGCCTTCCTGATAATCAGCAAACGTCTGGGGGGCATGTCCGTTGATGGCTACATCTTTGCCAAATAATCCTTCAGCAACCAGTCCCATCATAGCATCGGTAGAACGTCCCACTGTGTAACGGTATTCTTCACCATGTTTCACCTGGTTCCATTTCAATACTTTATTCTTAGACCATACGAAATTGGCTCCTACCGAATAAGCCCAGTCGTTGATGCGGTCGCTCCAGGTGAACATTCCTTCTATACCATGATTCAAGACGGAGCCCATATTATCCTGATAGGTAAAGTTACCTGTATAATCCCCGTAAGAGGCATCAACAGAACCGATGATGTCCGTATGTTTCTCACGGAAATAGTTCATTTCGGTATATAAGCGGTTATTCAGGAACAGGCCTTCCACACCGATGTTCCATTCTGCTGCCTTTTCCCATTTCAGGTTCGGATTGCCTGCACGAACAAAAGTGGAATAGTAAGCCGTAGCACCGTTGTTCGTTGTTCCGAACCGGAAGCTGCCGTCTTGCGACCAGGCACGTTCATACAATAAATGTTCGGTGCTTCTGTCATAGCCCAATATACCGGCGCTGGTTTTCAGTTTCAGGAAGTTCACGTATTCATTGTCTTTCAGGAAATCTTCATTGCTTAGAATCCAGGCAAGGCCACCCGCAGTCGAGAAGAAGTATTTATTTCCCGGTTTGAAACGGTTGCTTCCCATCAATGCCATATCCGCTTCCACAGCATAACGGCGGTCATACATATAGTTCAGACGCAATGCGTAGTTTGCATTGATGATGTCCTGGGTCACTCCCTGATTGGTTGTTTTCGAGTACATATAAGTCAGGCGTGCCGATACATCGTGTTTTTGGTTGAATGTATTCTCATAACCGGCAAAAGCATTCCAACCCAATGTCTGTTGCAAGGTAGTCGACTTCCGGCTTTGTGAAGTGGCTACATCTGTTTTCTTCATCTGGGTGTACATAATTTGTTCCTCACCGGCAAAGTCACGATATGTCTTGATGGCATACGTCGGATAGACTTTGCTCAAAGAGAGTTGCAGGTAATCATAGTTGTCGAAAGAAAGGAAAGCACCGGCTTTCAATCCTTTTGTCAGCATATCAAGATCAAATTTCAAACCGATATTGGTCTGGCTGCGTGTATAACGCTCATCCGTATATCCTCCGTACATCGTTTCCGCGTATGCATTCATCGGACGAAGCAGACTTGCGCCAAACAAAGGAATTCCGTCCGAGCTGGCCAGTCCGGTTTCTTCCGGTGACATAGTCAGCGGGTATTCATTCGGACGATGCGTAGACAAGGCAGTAAATACCTGACCACAGTCCAATTGTCCCCATTTACGCATTTCCATACGTCCGGCAACGTCTGCGGATATAGTCAGGAAATCCGTTACATTGAAGTCGAGGTTTCCGCGGAGAGTCAGGCGATGTAACTGCGGAGTATAGGTGACATCTTCAAATCCGCTACCTCCTACATATCCGGCAATCAGGGCATAACGCACTCTGTCGGTACCTCCCGTCATATCGAACGATACTTTCCGATAGTTGGCATTTTTGTTCAATAACTGATCGTACAGATCAACGTTCGGATACAATAGGTCATTGGCTCCTTTGGAGTTTTTATATCCTTCCAGTTGTTTCTGATTATAATAAGGAGTCAGTCCGTCATTTGCACGCGCTTCATTGTACAGATTAGCATACTGATAAGAATTCAGGAAATCAGGAGTACGCGTCATCTGTACCACACCTGCTTCGGCGGTTGCGTTATAAATGCGGCGGTTGGCCTTTCCTCTGCGGGTAGTCACCCAAAGTACGCCATTCGCAGCACGTGCCCCATAAAGAATCTTGGCGGTGGCATCTTTCAGCAACTCGATACGTTCGATTTCTTCAGGAATCAAATCCGCTGCCGGACGTTCCACACCATCGATGATAACAATAGCTGTATTCTCCGACATGCCATGCTGGCCACGGATAAATAAATCAGGCGTATTGTTCCCCAATCCGCTGACTGTGGAGCGAACTTGCAGACCTAACATTTTACCTTGCAGCATATTCGTCAGCGTCAAATCAGGGAAGGTTCCGAACTGTCCGTTCTCCAGTACACTCGTTGCGCCTACCTCATTCCCTTTATACGTCTTGCCACCATCGGCTCTATTCACCAGCGATTCTTCGGTCAGAAACAGAGGCTCTTTCTTCAATACAATCTTTTCAGGAACGATATTGCTGCCTGTCAGCTTATACACTTTATCTTCATATCCCAAAGCCTCCACCATAACGGTTGCGTCATTCTCGACCTTCGTCTGAAAACGTCCCTTTGCATCTGTATATAGAACGACTGCGCCTTCTCCACAAATGATAGAAACATTCTTCAACGGGCTACCTTTCTCGTCGGTAACAATAGAAACTACTTCCACCAAAGGCTTCTTCGCCGACTTTCTCTTTGATTTATTCTGTGCGAAAGTCAGGCTAGAGCCAACGATAAGGACAAATATGAGCCCTATCAGTCTTATATATCTAATCTTGTTTCTCATATACTTTTCTTTATTTTAGGTATCACCATCCGGGGTTCTGTTGAAGATTATCCAAAGCCGCCACTTCATCCATCGGCAGCGGATACCAATAATTACGCTTGTTAAACGTCCGCACGGCTGTCCTCACCGGAACATACTCGTAAGTAAAGTCGGTCAACTTATAAGTGCAGGCTTTTTCCACTTTCAACTGGTCGGCCGTATAAGAATGGTTGATCGGAGTTGCTTTGACACCCATGATCGGATATTCACCCTTAAACAGGTCTTCAGCAATCATCCAACGGCGGATATCATACCAGCGGTGTCCTTCGAACATCAATTCCACACCACGTTCCCGCCGATAAGCTTCTCTAAAGTCAACTCCATCCGGTAGTTCGCCAATTCCGGCTCTTACACGGATTTTATTCAAAGCCTGACGGGCCGACATCGTACAACCCGTAACGACTGCATCCGGATCACCTGTCGCCTCGTATGAAGCCTCTGCCATATCCAGATAAACTTGCGAAACACGAATGTACACAGCCACCAAACGATATAATTGGAAACCAGCTTCGCCAAACAAAGGCACACTTGCTTCCGGCCAAATGAACTTCTTACACATATATCCGGTTTGTTGAGAGCCTCTCGTAAACTGATTGGTAGAAATGAAGTTCTCGGAGTAACCGCCCGAATAAGTAGTCAGATAATAGGGAACACCCTGTAAATTCTTTCCCCATTGCTCACCGGGCACGAGGATATTATTCGTGAAGCGAGGGTCTCTATCCGAGTAAGGATTGGTAGTCTTTACCGCATCATAACCGGAACGCGGATCAGTGATCGAATAGTAGTTGCCGTCGGCTCCCTTACGTTCGTACATATCTACCGCATTTTGTGTCGGAGCATTATAAGGAGTACCTTCGGCACCGGTTTTATTATCGTATGGTTGTGTCAGCCACTGCGCTCTGACGAAAGCAGACCAGTTGCCATGATGCCAACGCAGGAACCATAAATATTCCGGCTGTGCGAATTGATTGGAATTAGGCATTAGCTGAATATACCTTTTGTTGGAAATGAGCAGAGTGTAATCCTGACGAGGAGATAAATTTGTTT
>OGXK01002058.1_pt1 | contig 10507 bp, 6 predicted proteins | sample 1576261 | NCBI WGS metagenome assembly OGXK01 (sample SAMEA3541581, study PRJEB24748) | human gut metagenome | biome: human gut; feature: human-associated habitat; material: faeces | place: China | collected 2012 | reverse complement strand
TTAGCTCGCAGGATGGAGCAGACTGTACAGCCTTGGAAACGGAAACTGCTGGTGGTATGCAGTTTGTGCATCAACCTCGGATTGCTTTGTTATTTCAAGTACACCAATTTCTTTTATGAGATGCTGGCTCCGTTGTGGCACGGGCAGTTCGAGCCGCTGGACATATTCCTTCCGGTGGGAATTTCCTTCTTTACCTTCCAGTCGCTGAGTTATACCATCGATGTGTACCGTCGTGACCTGAAACCGCTGACAAACTTGCTGGATTACGCGTTTTATGTGTCCTTCTTTCCGCAGTTGGTGGCAGGGCCTATCGTCCGTGCACGCGACTTTATCCCGCAAATTCGTCAGCCCTTGTTTGTATCATCTGAGATGTTCGGACAAGGCATCTTCTTCATTGTAAGCGGCTTGTTCAAGAAAGCGGTGATTTCAGACTATATCAGCGTGAACTTTGTAGAACGTATCTTCGATAATCCGGGATTGTATTCCGGATTGGAAAACCTGTTTGGTGTCTACGGATATGCCTTGCAGATATACTGTGACTTTTCGGGCTACAGTGACATGGCCATCGGTATTGCCTTGTTATTGGGATTCCGTTTCCCGCTCAACTTCGATTCCCCTTATAAGTCTGATAGTGTGACCGACTTCTGGCACCGCTGGCACATTTCCCTGTCATCCTGGTTGCGTGACTATCTTTATATCTCTCTGGGCGGTAACCGAAAGGGAAAAATCCGTACCTACATCAACCTGATACTGACCATGCTTTTAGGTGGTTTGTGGCACGGTGCTTCGTGGAACTTTGTGGTGTGGGGCGGATTGCACGGAGTGGCACTGGCCTTGCATAAGTTTTTCCGTAATTTATTGGGCCGGCCCAAGCAATATCGTAGCCGAGGAATACGTAAATTCTTAGCCGTGGTGCTGACCTTCCATTTTGTATGCTTCTGCTGGATATTCTTCCGAAACTCCACGTTTGAGGCTTCGGTGACCATGATTCGCCAGATATTTACAGCCTTCCATCCAGAGTTGCTGGAACAGCTCTTGACGGGCTACTGGAAAGTGTTTGCACTGATGGGAGTGGGCTTCTTGCTTCATTTCTGTCCCGACAGCTGGCAGAATGCGTGCAGCCGGGGCATGGTACGCATGCCGCTCATAGCCCAGGCACTGATAATGATTGCACTGATTTATCTGGTCATTCAGGTGAAAAGCAGCGATATTCAGCCGTTTATCTACTTCCAGTTCTGATGCGTGAGGTCGTATAGGCGTGTAAGGGTACAACTATTTTAGTTTTCACTCCCTATTTTTTCAGGAAAAAATTAGGAGAAAAGACTGAATAATTGTATTTTTGTCACGCTTTCGAAATATCCTTTCTCAAAAAAGGACGTTGGAAAGTGTGCTTGTTGATATTTGCGCCCGTAGTTCAATGGATAGAATAAAGGATTCCGGTTCCTTCGATTGGGGTTCGACTCCCCACGGGCGTACATAAAGCTTATTAGACTGAAAAAGAACGGTTTAATAAGCTTTTTTGTTTATAGATACCAGCCTTCAGACATCGCGATTTGTATTTTCGGAAAAAACGCTCCTACGTTTGTGCTAAAACGCCTTTGCGTTTGATATAAAACGTACTTGCGTTTCATGTAAAACGCACTTGTGTTTTAAGTAAAACGTACTTGCGTTTTGATTGAAGCGTCAAAGCGTTTTCCGGTAAATTCAAAAGCCTTTTCTGGGGGTGAAAAAAATCACTGTTTAAAGTCGACTGAGAGATGAAAAACTACATGTTTGAAATTTGTGCGAACTCTGCAGAGAGTTGCGTGGCTGCCCAGCAGGGAGGTGCTCATCGGGTAGAATTGTGTGCCGGTATGCCGGAAGGTGGAACTACTCCGTCGTTGGGCGAGATAAAAGTGGCCCGTAAGTTGATTGACATCCGTCTGCATGTCATTATCCGTCCGCGTGGAGGAGATTTTCTGTACACGCCTTCTGAACTGGAGATTATGGAAGAAGATATTCGGGCTGCCCGTCAGGCGGGAGCCGATGGAGTGGTGTTCGGTTGCCTTACACCGGAAGGCGAGCTGGACAAGCCGGCCATGCAGCGTCTGATGGAAGCTTCTAAAGGACTTTCGGTGACTTTCCACCGTGCATTTGATTATGTCAAGTCACCCCGTGAGGCACTTGAAGAACTGATAGGCATGGGCGTGAACCGTGTGCTGACTTCCGGCCAGATGCCTACGGCCATGGAAGGGGCACCTTTGCTGGCTGAACTGGTGAAGCAGGCGGGCGACCGCATTATCATCATGCCGGGCTGCGGAGTGAACGAACATAACATTGCGGAACTGGCCCGTGTGACGGGAGCTGGTGAGTTCCATTTTTCGGCACGCGAACAAAAAGAAAGCCGGATGCTTCTTCGCAATCCGGCTTTGTCGATGGGAGGTACGGATATGGATGAATATGCTCATCCGGTCACGACTCCCGAAAAGGTGCGTCGCACCATTGAGGCGCTTACAGTCCGTGGATAACATGGAGCAGTTGCTCGCCCATGCCGATGGTGTATCCGTGTGATTCGAAGACTACACGGTTGAACGTATCGCCCAGGATAATCACCGGCAGGGTGGGTTTGCTGCCCAGCTTCATATTTTCAGCAATCATTTTCAGAATGCTTCCGTCCTTGTCTATACCGAACACTACGTTCGACGGAAGGTTGGGGAATTCCTTGCGGTCAAACTTCTTATAGGCCGCTTCGTCAGTGAAGAGCAGTACAATCGTACGTCCCCATTTCTCAAATTCAGCTTTCTTTACTTCGATATCTTTCAGGGCATGGTTGGTCGGTTCCTGACCTACGCCCAACACGCCGACAATGTAATATCCTCTTCCTGTGGTGTTGAGTACAGATACTTGTTCGTCTGTGCCCGGACGGGTGTAGAGTGCTTCGGAATTGAAGCTGCCGATAACACGTACTTCTTCCGTATTGTTGCGCATGCAGAGAGGAGTCACTGTGGTCTTTCCTTTGTCGACAGAGAAGAATGAAACCTGGCTCAATACACCTCCGTTGGCCATACGGCTACCCGTTACCATCATATAATAACCGGTCGACATGCTGCTTCCGTTTTTCAGCAGAGAAGCCCAGCTGGCATCTTCCGGATGGTTCTGCAACTGGAATGTGCCGTTGTCATACTTCGACAGGGTGAAGTGAGTGTAATATTTCGGATTATCCAGTCGAGGAATAGCCTGGTAAGTAGCTTTCAATACACCTTCCGACAGACTTCCACCTTCTGAACTTTCAAAGTCCACCAATACCGGTTTCCCGTTGAGGCGGTAGCAGATGTTACCGTTTACTTCATCCTTCCAGGCGGGGATACCTAAGCTGCGGGCAGCAGCAACAAAGAAAATGTCTCTGGACTGTGAGTCAGTCACGCGGCTGCGCCATACGCCCTCGGGTGAGGTAATGGTGAATATCGTACTCAGGTCGTTGCGGATAGACAGGCTGTCCTTACACCATTTCACGAGCACCTGTGGGTCGGCTTTGATTTGTGCGGCCAGTTCGGCAGACAAGGCTTTCTGCAGGTAGGTACGGTAAGGAGTCAGCATTTCAGTCGCAATACGCGGTGCAAGCACTTCTTTTACGTCAGCTTTCGCATCGGTAGCATACAAATGGTCTTCCAGTATACTGCAAGGTGTGTCGCGCAGGTCTTTATCAGCCAGTGTGCTGAGCAACTCCAATGCACGGGCACCCTGTCCCTTTTCCACAGCATTCGACAGGAACTGCATGATGTCCGCATGGTTTCCTCTGGATTTCAGAATGTATGTGCTTGTCTGGTTCACATCCAGTTTCAGTCCTTCTGCAAAAGCCTTGGCCTTTTCTTCGGTCGGGAATCCTGCTACGTAGGCGTTGCGGATAGAATCTTCCTGAGCCATGCGCAGGGTATTTTCCTTACGCTGTGCATCGGTCACTTCCGGGAAGTTGGCTTTTTCAGCCGGTGGCACAATGTGCAAGGTATCGGTAAATGCATCTCCCGGACGGTGAGAAAGCGTCAATGTGACTTCTTTATCTTTTCCGAAAGAAACTTTCTGCAAGCCGAAGTGGTCATTTGCCGAAGCGTAGACTACCATGTCGCCCAATCCGGCAGAAAGCGATGCTTTTCCTTGTGCGTCGGTCGTTTTGTTGGCTACGGTGAAGAATTCGGCGTAATTGTAAATCTTAAACTCTACGTGTGCACCTTCTACGGCTTTACCCTGAGTATCTACCACTGTAACAGTGACAGGGGCACTCTGTCCGTAGTTGTCGATGATATTGATTTCCGTATAGTTGGCAGTGGTTTTCATCACTTCTTCCGGTCCGTCGTATGCACCGAATACTTTGGTATGCATCAGCATACCTCTGCTGGCAGGGGCGTTGAACCATCCTAAGTTCAGTACCGGTTCCGGTTCGCAGGCACCGAGGAAGTACCATTTACCGTCCACCCAGGCTTCTACCCAGGCATGGTTGTCGTCAGTATGCGCCCAGCGTGGAGTGTACACCTGACGGGCAGGGATACCTACGGCGCGGAGAGCGGCTACCAGGAAGGTCGATTCTTCACCACAACGTCCGTAAGCGGTCTTGACAGTAGCCATCGGGGCACTGGTGCGGATGTCGGTCGGGGTATAGATTACTTTTTCATGGCACCAGTGGTTTACTTCCAGCACGGCATCGTACATGGACAGTTTTTCCACACGAGGCATTAGTTCCTGGCGGAACACTTCGCGTGCATTGTCCAGATTTTCGTTGTTCACTCTGACAGGGAGTACAAAGTGACGGAATATCATGTCAGGAATTCCGGCTCCCCATGAAGTCTCTTTGCGGTTCTGAAGTGCCAGACGTACATTTTTCAGATAGAACTCTCCGGAATAATCGGAAATATCGCCTGGAGTCATGTAGGCATACAGGAACATCATGGCTTCCCGTTCCTCCAGCGACATGTCTTCATTGAAGATGTCAAAAAGATTTCCCCGGTTAAGAATCTCCTTCTTCTGTCCGAAATCAGCTTCCACTTTGTTGCGGTAGTCGGCTTCTTTCAGAAAATGGTTGGGAGAAGTCGAGGTACACGAGGGGAAGAGGCAACTGAGCCAAAATGCAAATGCGGGTATAAGTAGTTTTTTCATGTATGTAAAAAAGATTTGGTAAATACGGAAATAAAAAAGGCACGGAAACGAGAAGTTCGTCCCATGAGGGGTGAGCTTCTGCGTTTCTGTGTCTTTTGGCTTAAAATGTAATATGCACTTAGATAGGTTTATATTCTACAAATGCTTCCATAGCTTCATAGCAAGCCAGGCCTAACTGGTCGTAAAGTGAAGCTGTTCCACGGTTACGGTCTTCACTTCTCTGCCAGAACAGACGCTCGTCGTTACCTAAGAACGGTGCACTTTCCATCTGAGACTGATGTTTCAGGATAGAGTTACGTTTTGCACGAAGTTCTTCCGGACTCAACGGTACGGCCATTTCGATGTTTTCGATTTCCCATTCTGCCCATGCGCCACGGTACATCCAGATGCGGCAGTCGTTCAGCCATTCCGCACCGGCATTCTTTTCCTCATCAATAGCGGCAAAGACAGCGTCCGTACATACGCGGTGAGTACCGTGCGGGTCGGCCAGGTCGCCGGCTACGTAAATCTGATGAGGTTTCACTTCGCGGAGCAGGTTGAGTACGATTTCTACGTCGGCTTCGCTGATCGGGTTCTTTTCAATCTTTCCGGTTTCATAAAACGGGAGGTCAAGGAAGTGACAGCGGCTGAGTGGAATATGATTGAACGTACAAGCGGTACGAGCTTCTCCACGACGAATCAGACCTTTGATGGTCAGGATGTCGCGTGTATCCATGTCGCCTTCTTTCTTGGTAGAGAAGAACTTTTTGATTTCAGCATATTTGTCGCAGATGACTTTATCTTCGCTGTTTTCAAACAACTGGTTAAAGCCGTTGATGAAATGCATGAAGCGTACAACTTCTTCATCGCCTACGGCAATGTTTCCGGACGTTTCGTAAGCCACGTGTACTTCATGTCCTTGCTGTACGAGACGGCGCAATGTACCTCCCATGGAGATTACATCGTCATCCGGATGCGGAGAGAATACCACCACGCGTTTCGGGAACGGTTTGGCACGTTCCGGACGATAGGTATCGTCGGCATTCGGTTTGCCACCCGGCCATCCGGTAATGGTGTGCTGCAGGTCGTTGAATACCTTGATGTTGGCATTGTAGGCAGAGCCGTAAAGAGCCAGTAGTTCGCTCAAGCCGTTTTCGTTGTAATCCTTGTTGGTTAGTTTCAGGATAGGCTTGTTAAGGGTTGTACACAGCCATACAATGGCACTTCTTACCAGTTTGTCGTTCCATTCGCAGCTGGTTACCAGCCATGGACGCTGAATACGGGTCAGATGGGCTGCCGCAGCCAGGTCTACGCATATAGAAGTGTTGGTGTGAAGCTGCAGGTAAGATGCCGGCAGTGTATCACTTACTTTGTCTTCTACTGCGCTTCGAATGATGTCTGCTTTGTCTTCACCCCAAGCCAGCATATAGACTTTTCTGGCTCCCATTATGGTGTTGATACCCATGGTAATGGAGCAGGGAGGAAGGTTGTCTACGCCGATGTTGTGTGCGGCTTCAGAACGAGAAGTTGCGTCAATCAAAATCAGGCGGGTAGTAGAACTGGCATGTGAGCCCGGTTCATTCATACCGATATTTCCTTCACGACCGATACCCATAATCACAATGTCGAGGCCTCCGAAAGTCTGAATACGTTGTTCATACAAGCGGCAGTGCTCAATGATCGCTTCCTGAGGAATACTACCATCCATTGTGAAGATGTTCTGGCGGTCGATGTCAATCTGCGAAAGGAACAATTTGTTCAGGTGGCTGAAACTGCTTCCTGCCCCTTCTGTCAATGGATAATATTCATACAGGTTGAAGAATACCACGTTGCGGAAACTTACGCCTTCGTCCTTATGCTTACGAATCAGTTCGGTAAACAGCGGACGCAGGGAAGCACCTGTGCCTATGGCAATTGTACAGAATTTTCCTTCACGCTGTCTGTCCTGTATTTTTGCGACGATTTCATTGGCAATCTGTACCACACCTTCTTCGCTTGTCTCGAAGATGTTGGTCGGGATTTTTTCCAGTCGGGTAAGGACAGAACGTTCCACTGCATTTCCCGGACGATAGTAACGTGGGGAAACACGATTCAGTGAAATTTGAGAGCTAAGATTGGTTCTCATGATTCAGCGAATTAAAGGTTGTTCTTTTCAATATCTTTGAAGTACTTGTAGGTACCGACTTTCAGTTCGTCAGTAGCTGCTTCATCGCATACGATGATACCGTGCTGGTGCATCTGCAATGCGCTGATAGTCCACATCTGTGTGATGCCGCCTTCTACTGCATGCTGCAACGCACGTGCCTTGTTGTGTCCGTTACAGATAATCAGCACTTCTTTAGCAGAAAGTACAGTACCCACACCTACGGTCAATGCTGTTTTAGGCACTTTGTTCACGTCGTTGTCGAAGAAACGTGAGTTGGCGATGATGGTATCAGTAGTCAGTGTTTTCACACGTGTGCGTGAAGTCAGTGAAGAGCCCGGTTCGTTGAAAGCAATGTGGCCGTCAGGACCGATACCTCCTAAGAACAGGTCGATGCCACCGAACTTTTCAATTTCTTTTTCATAGTTGGCACATTCAGCTTCCAGGTCGGCTGCGTTACCGTTCAGGATGTGAATGTTTTCCTTGCAGATGTCAATATGATTAAAGAAGTTATTGAACATGAATGAATGGTAGCTTTCAGGATGAGATTCCGGCAAGCCTACGTATTCGTCCATATTGAAAGTCACTACATTCTTGAATGATACCACTCCCTTTTTGTTTAATTCAATCAGGGCTTTATACATGCCCAGAGGAGATGAACCTGTGGGAAGTCCTAATACAAACGGTTTTTCTTTGGTAGGATTAGCTGCGTTGATTTTTTTTGCAACATAGTTTGCTGCCCAGTTGGACAGAGAACTGTAATCGGGTTCAATGATTAATCTCATGGTGGTTAGAATTTTGAATATTGAAATTAAATTAACTAGTTCTTTTTGATAAGAATTTTCTTACTCTATGCAAATATATCAAAGCTTATTCAGAAAGGCAAATAAAAAAATAGTTTTTTTATGCGTGAGTTTTTAAAGAAAAATCCTACATTTGTAAATGTTTCTATAAAAAATAACAAATATGGGTCAGACTCTATTGAAGAATATACAGAAAGGCGTAAAAAGTGCATTGGTAAAGCAGCGTATCATTACGCACTTGATTTATGCAGGCAGTACTACGATTACAGATTTGTCCAAGTCGATGGGATTAAGTGTGCCTACCGTGACGAAGTTTGTGGATGAAATGTGTAAGGAAGGATATGTGAACGATTGTGGAAAACTGGAAACCAGTGGAGGGCGTCATCCAAGTTTGTATGGACTGAATGCGGACTCTGCCTATTTTATCGGGGTAGCCTTAGCGGTACAGTCATTAAGTCTGGGGGCAATCAACTTTAAGGGGGATGTGCTTCAAACCAAGATGGAAATTCCATTTAAACTGGAAAACACTCCGGAATGCCTGGAACGTATCTGCCAGGAAATAGAAACATTTATCGATGAACTTCCGTGCGACAAATCAAAGATTCTGAATATCTGCATTGGTATGACCGGTCGAGTAAATCCGGAAACGGGCTGCAGCTACACGCATCTGACTTTCGGTGACAAGCCTTTGGCAGAGATGTTTACAGACAGATTAGGAATTAATGTGTGCATTGATAACGATAGCCGTGCGATGGCATACGGAGAATACATCATGCGCTCAGAAAAATGTCCGAAGAACCTGATTTATGTGAATGTAAACTGGGGTTTGGGACTTGCTATTATCATTGACGGTAAACTGTATTCGGGAATGGCTGGTTTTGCAGGTGAGTTTGGACATAATTACGGATATGATAACCAGCAGATCTGTTATTGCGGAAAGAAAGGCTGTATTGAAACGGAGGTATCCTGCTCGGCTTTGTATCGCAAGTTTATTGCCCGTCTGCGCCAGGGAGAAAACTCTGTGTTGCTGAAAGAGAAATCCATCGATGAAATAACTTTAACGGATATTATTTCTGCTGTTCGTCGTGAAGATGTGCTGGCCATTGAGCTGGTAGAAGAGATTGGTGCGAAACTGGGACGTCACATTGGTGACCTGATTAATGTGTTCAATCCGGAACAGGTAATTATCGGAGGAGAATTTTCGAAGGTAGGAGAGTATTTGTTGCCTCCGGTTATTTCGGCAGTCCGCAAATATACGCTGAATTTGATGTATAAGGATTCGGATATTGTATTGTCGGAACTGAAAGAAAAGGCAAACGTCATAGGAGCTTCTCTGTTGTCAAGAAGTAAGCTGTTTGCATTGGAATAAAGAATGTTTGTTGAGATAAGAAATCCCCGGAAAGTGAAGTTATACTTCGGTTTTCCGGGGATTTTTCTTTATAGGGATGTATTTTGTAAACTTTGACGGCATATCTCCCAGTTTTCGTTGAAGGCGGCCATGGAGGGAAACAAGATGTTGGCACCTTCTTGCAGAAGCACGTCGTCGGGAAGCGGACCGGTGTTCAGTGCAATGGTGAAGATACCGGCAGCTACTCCAGCTCTGACTCCTAACGGCGCATTCTCAATGACTACCGCTTCGTTGGCTTGTATGCCGGCTTTCTGCAAAGCCATCAGGTAAGGTTCGGGATTGGGTTTTCCGTATTTTACATCGAAAGCAGTCACCATCAGTTCCCGCTGGAAAATGCCTGGGAAATAATGGTTCAGTTTGTCTAATAAGGAAAGTTGTCCGGAACCAGTAACCACCATTGGAGTCAGTCCGGCTTCTTTTATTTTCTTCAGGACCTCGAATGCACCGGGCATAGGGTCGGCTTTAGGCAACTGATTGAATATATCGCTCTTGGTCTGGTAGATTCTTTTGATTTCTTCCTCATCGGCCTCATAGCCTCTTTCTCGCTGGCTGACGATGTTGATGGTTGCCGCACCGGTACGTCCTTCGTGGAGGTAGGCTTCCTCTCTGCTCAGGCTCATTCCGTATTGCTTCATTGCCTCATGCCAGGCGGTGGCATGGTTCTTCATAGAGTCGAACAATACCCCGTCCATATCGAACAATACAGCCTTTAAGTCGATGCGTGTATAATGATGGGTGGTAAGATATTGGTTGATTTCTTGTTGGAACATGATGATATGGTTTATAATATTCAGGCACGCATTACATGAATGCACTTTCCTTGTAGAAGAAAGAGTGCTTTTCATGTAATTCGTGCCTGTCAATTAAAAACGGAGAGTGATAATCCCTCGTTTATTTATTTTTTCAGACGAGCCTGGATTGCTTCAGATTCTTTTTCGTATCCCGGCTTGTTCAGAAGAGCAAACATATTTTTCTTGTAAGCTTCTACGCCCGGCTGGTTGAACGGATTTACTTCGAGCAGGTATCCGCTGATTCCGCAAGCCTTTT
>OGXK01002050.1_pt1 | contig 10523 bp, 9 predicted proteins | sample 1576261 | NCBI WGS metagenome assembly OGXK01 (sample SAMEA3541581, study PRJEB24748) | human gut metagenome | biome: human gut; feature: human-associated habitat; material: faeces | place: China | collected 2012 | reverse complement strand
GGAAGAAGTGCAGGTGGCTGACACCGCCGCAGGCTGCATATAAGGCTATTCCCTACTTTTTCCCCTGTGGCAATAAAAGATACTGCCTATCCTTACCGGTCAACTCCTTTTGTTCCTCGGTCAACTCCAAGAAATTATTTCCCAACCACAACCGTTTTAATGTGGGTAAATGAAACAGGAAATCCGGAACCTTACCCGTCAACTCGTTACCCTGCACCAAGAAATCTTCCAACCGCTCCATTCCCTCCCATTCATCTGGAATTCTCCCACTAAACTTATTCCCAAAGAGAATCAATCTTTTTAGTTTTTTCAATTCTTCCCATTCTGCGGGTAACTTCCCCGTCAACTTATTCCCTCCGACATCCAGTACCTCCAATTCTGAAAGCCATCCCAACTCGGCAGGTAATTCCCCCTCCAGCAAATTCCGCCCAAGATGGAGAATGTTCAAACTTCGCATATTCCCTATTTCAACCGGAATCGTTCCGGTCAATTTATTCCCCAAGAGAGCCAAAACCGTCAATTTATCCAAGTAACCGATCCCGGCGGGAATCTCACCGCTCAATTTATTCATTGACAAATCCATCCTTTCCAACAAGGTTAACTCCCCGATCTCGGCAGGAATCTCGCCCGACAACTTGTTATTCCCCAACAACAAAAGCCGTAAATTCCGCAAATTCCCGATACTTGCGGGTAAAGCACCTCCGGTGAAAGCATTCGAAGCGTTCAACTCCTCCAACGACTCTATATTCCCGATTTCTTCCGGGAGCGAGGAAAACTCGTTATTCGGCATAGCCAATATTCTCAACCGCCTCAAATTACCAATCTCGGGAGGCAAGGCCCCGTTAAAATGATTATTTGTCAGGTACAACCTCTCTAAACCTTCCATATCTCCCAGTTCCGGCGGTAACACATCGTAGCCGCGGTTTGCGAACTGCTCCATCTGGCGCTCTTCCACCACAGCGATATAGCGGCCGCTGGCCACCCGGCGCAAAAAGCCGCTGCCCCGGCCGATCATATCCTCCAGCGTGCGGTTGATGCCTTCCAGCAGGCGGGCACGCTCGCTGTCCAGCATGTCACCGAACACATCGTCGTAGCCGTCCACCAGAAACACCAGATAGCCCGGACGGCTGGCTTTGTATTCCGCCTCCACCTTGCGCAGGGCGGTCTCCTCGTTCAGCACCAGCAGGGTCATGCTCTCCGCATCGCCGGGCACCGTGGAGCTGTGTACGCTCCACATGCCGTCCGCGAGGGTCAGCAGCTGGCCCTCCTGCTTGCGGCACTGCTGCAGATCAAGGCCGGGCAGCACCTTCTGCACGCGGCTCACCAGCGCATCCTGCCCGTTCAACAGGCGGGTGCGGAACTGTGCATTGTACCACAGCACCGTCTCACCGGAAAGCAGCGCGGCCGGCTGAGAGAGCGGTTCCAGACTGAACTGCAGCTTGGAGCCTTCAAAGCTGCCGCCGCACATCCACCGGGCCACCCACTTGCGCAGCTGGCAGCGGAACAGCACCACCACAACGCCCCACAGCACCACCAGTGCTAGCAGCGCCGGCCATGCCGTGGGCCGCTGGATCAGCAGCAGCAGCACCAGCAGGCCGCACAGCACGGCCAGACTGGCGGTGAGCATCTCCAATGTCCATCTTGGTTTTTGTTTCATCAAATCTCCTGCCTTCCGCCGCATTGTTTGCGGCAGCGTGCCCGGATCAGACCTCCATCAGGATGGGAAGGATCATCGGGCTGCGCTTGGTGCGCCGATAGATATAGCTGCTCAGTGCCTCGCGCACGCGGGTCTTGACGCTGTTCCAGTCGCGCACATGTTCATCCACGCAGCGGTCCAGCGCATTTTCCACGATGCTCTGTGCACCGTCCATCAGGCTCTCGTTCTCGCGCACATACACAAAGCCGCGGCTCACAAGGTCGGGGCCGGCCAGCACCTTGCCGGTCTTGCTGTCCACGGTGGCCACAATGATGACCAGACCGTCCTCGGACAGGTGCTTGCGGTCGCGCAGGACCACATTGCCCACGTCGCCCACGCCAAGGCCGTCCACCATCACTGCGCCGGCGGTGACAGGCTCGCCCAGCTTTATCTCGTCCTGGCTGAGAATGACATTGGAGCCGTTCTCCGCGATCAGAATGTTGCTGGTGGGGATGCCGAGGCTTGCGGCGGTGAGGGCATGCTTTTTGAGCTGCTTGTACTCGCCGTGCACCGGCAGGAAATACTTGGGCTTCGTCAGGGTGAGCATGAGTTTCTGCTCTTCCTGACAGGCGTGGCCGGAAACATGAACATCGTACATGCTCTCGTAAATGACCTCTGCACCCAGCAGCAGCAGACCGTTGACGATCTTGGTCACGCTCTTCTCGTTGCCGGGAATGGGATTTGCCGAAATGATAATGAAGTCGCCGGGGCCCACGCGCACCTGACGGTGGCTGCAGGATGCCATACGGGAAAGGGCGCTCAAGGGTTCGCCCTGGCTGCCGGTGGTAATGAGCACTACCTGCTCCGGGGGATACTGGTTCAGCTCATCCACGCTGATGAGGGTGCCCTCCGGGATGTGCATATAGCCCAGCTCCTGCGCCATAGCGGTGTTGTTCACCATGCTGCGGCCGCTGAATGCCACCTTGCGGCCATCCTCCACGGCCAGATCGATGATCTGCTGCACGCGGTAGATGTTGGAAGCAAAGGTGGCAATGATGATCCGCTTGTTGCGGGCACGGGCGAACAGATTGCGCACGCCTGCAGCCACCTTCTGCTCGGTGGCGGTAAAGCCCGGGCGCTCGGAGTTGGTGGAATCGCTCAGCAGGGCCAGCACGCCGCGCTGACCGTACTCGGCCAGTGTGGACAGGTCGGTGACGCCGCAGGCCAGCGGAGTGTAATCGATCTTGAAGTCGCCGGTCTGGATGATGGTGCCAGCCGGGCTGTCGATGGCAAAGGCCACCGCATCCGGGATGGAGTGGTTCACATGGATGGGCTCAATGGTAAAGCAGCCCAGCCTGATCTTCTGTCTGGGGGTGATCTCCACGAACTTGGTCCTGCCTGCCAGACCGAACTCCTCCAGCTTGTTGCGGATCAGGCCGCAGGTCAGGCGGGTGCCATAGATGGGCAGGTCAAGTTTCTGCAGCAGATACGGGATGCTGCCGATGTGGTCTTCGTGGCCGTGGGTGATGAGCAGGCCCTTAATCTTATCCTTGTTCTGCACCACAAAGGTGAAGTCCGGGATGACCATATCCACGCCGTACATGTCGCTGTCCGGGAACACAAGGCCGCAGTCCACGATGATCATGTCGCCGTTGCACTCGTACACGGTCATGTTCTTGCCCACTTCGCCCAGACCACCCAGCGGGTAGATGTGGATGGGCACAGCGGCCTCTCTGGGCTGCTGCGGGCGGCGGGGCCGACGGTTATAATAAGGGCGGCGGGTGGTGCGGGGGCGCTTTTCGCCCGTCTGCGCGGCGGGTGCGCCAGTGCTCTGAGCAGCTGCTGCTGCCTTGCTGCGTGCGGAATTATTGGTATTTTCTTTTGACTGTGCCATTCTGACCTCCAAAATAATTACAGCGCAGGCCGTCCCCGCTTGTGGGAACAGCCGCGCTGTGCATGGGAAGCACCTTGAAAAATCGCATCGGCTTCCGTTGGATGCACCGTATAGAATTTATTTCTCAGCGTGTTTTTTGCAAACCGCTGCCTGTTCCGTAAGAGGTTTTGTGCCAGATAGGTCCATCTGCTCGATGCGACCGTGGCTTTTCTGTTGGAACGCCCGGGCACACGCCTGCGGTGCGCCCCTATACGCATTTTGTTAGGATAAGTATAGTATTTCCCGGCGTTTTTGTCAATTCCAAGGTTTGGCAGCTCCGGCACGGAATATACATTCGCACTTGACAGAAGCCGGAAAATAGCGCTAAATAGAAGCAACTCATTTTATAAGGAGAACCGCATGAAGCAGGTCGAAGTGTACACCGACGGCGCATGCAGCGGCAATCCCGGCCCGGGCGGCTGGGGTGCCGTGCTGCGCTACCGTTTTAACGGCAAAGTTTACGAAAAAGAGCTGAGCGGCGGCGACGACAGCACCACCAACAACCGCATGGAGCTGACAGCCTTTATCGAAGCACTGCGCCAGCTCAAGGAGCCGTGCGAGGTACGGCTGTGCTCCGACAGCCAGTATGTCATCAACGGGCTTCAGAAGGGCTGGGCCAAAAACTGGCAGCGCCGGGGCTGGAAAAAAGCAGATGGCTCCCCTGCCCTGAACCCGGATCTCTGGGCACAGGCACTGGAGCAGGAAGCCCGGCACAAGATCACCTACGTCTGGGTCAAGGGCCACGCAGGCCACCCGGAGAACGAACGCTGCGACCAGCTGGCCGTGGCCCAAAGCAAAGCACATGGCGGGAGGCAGGGAACATGAGCGACACATTTTTGCCCGGCAGTGGGTTCGACACCTACGAGAGTCAGGATAAGGTTCTGGTGCAGATGGACGGCAGCAGAGAATGCGCCGTAGCTGTGCGCATTTTACAGCAGCAGGGCTTTGCCGTGGCGGGCGCTGCCGTGCGGCTGGCAGCAGAACAGACCGCCGATGCGGAAAACTCCAAAAAGGCAGCAGAGACCCTTGGCATCGAGTGCATCGTGCTGAACGCCGAAGCACTGGCCGGGCAGGACGCAGACGTTCTGGGCGAAGGCGGCACGCCGCTGTTTGCCGCCCTGCTGACGGCTGCAGACAAGCTTGGGATGCAATATGTGGCAACCACTCACCGTGCCCGGGTGGAGACCGGTGCAGACGGCGTGCACACCGTCTGCCCGCCCGCAGGCACCGGCAGTGATGACAGCACGATTCTTGCAGCTCTGCCGCAGGAAACGCTGGCACGGCTGATCTTGCCGCTGGGCGATTTTGCCCCGGAAGATGTGGCGGAGATGGCCGAGGATTTTAAAGTTTAACCGTACGTTTCAAATGGCCTCCGTTGCACTCTGGCCATATTCAGCGGAAACATTATTTTTATATTAGAATTCCGGAAATCTGCGGATTTTCCGGAATTCTTTTTTTCACAGGCAAGGCCGCTGCGGCACACGGCATCTGCTGTTTTTGCTTCCTGCGGAAACAGCCGCATGGCGGCAGAAATGCATTCTGCGGTTCGGACCCCATTCCCGTGAAAATGAAAATCGGGAACATCCGCAGATGCTCCCGATTTTCGCATTATCAATATAGTTTCCGCTGAATATGGTGCAGCGCACGCGGAGCCATTCCAAATCGTTTTGTCAGTTCTGGGGATGCACGATATCGCGCCAATCCAGATCGCCGCGCTCCAAGCCGTGGATCAGTACCTCGGCAGTGGCAATGTTGGTGGCCATGGGGATGTTGTGCACATCGCACAGGCGCAACAGCGTCATTTCGTTGGGTTCGCTGGGCTTTGCGTTGATGGGATCACGGAAGAACAGCAACAGGTCGATCTCATTGCAGGCGATGCGGGATGCGATCTGCTGGTCGCCGCCCTGCACACCGGCCAGAAAGCGTTGCACCTGTAAGCCGGTAGCTTCTGCGATCAGTTTACCGGTGGTGCCGGTCGCTACCAGTTTATGCTGGCTCAGGATGCGGCAGTACGCCGTACAAAACTGAACCATCAGCTCCTTTTTGGAGTCATGCGCAATGAGTGCAATCGTCATCCGTTACCCTCTCCTCTTCCTAAACGATTGGAACGCTTTTGTAAAAAAGTCCTTCGCCTGAAATGATATCACAAAATCCAATCTTTTACAACTGTTTTTTATACAGAATATTCAATTTTGTTTTCTTTTCAGGGATGTTTCCATTCAAAACCCCGCTGCAGTGCCCTTTCCCGTGTCGGTTTTGTCTCCCGTTTTCAGTTCTCCGGCGCAATGGCATCGGGGTTCTGCTCGGTGTCTGCGGCGGGCTGCTGCTCGTCCTGCACGGCAGGCTGGGCTTCCCCTTCTGCTGCCGTTTCCGGCGCAGTGGTGTCTGCGGCGGGTGTCATCTGTGCAGGCTGGGCTGCGGCATTGCCGGTGGTCTGGCCTGCAGCGGCCTGTGCTGGGTCAGTGGTCTGTGCCTGATCTTCCTGCTGGGCCTGCTCGGCTTCTTTTTCCGCTTCGGCCTGCTGGGCAAGGCTGCCATCCTTCAGGGCAAAATAGGCATTTGCAATATCCACCACCAGATCACCGGTACGGGCACCATAGCCTCCGTACTCAATGCTAATGCCAATGGCGATCTGCGGATCATCCGCCGGGAGGTAAGCCACCATCATGGCGTTCAGATAGTGCTTACCGGGCGCATAGGTCTCGCTGCGCTGAGGTGTACCGGTCTTGCAGGCGATCGGCACCGGATAGCTGGAAATTTTGCCGCTGATGGTGCTGGGCACCTGCTTCATGCCCTGCCGCACCAGCTCAAAGGTGTTGCCGGTGCCTTCGATCACATCCATGACCTCGGGCTTGGTCTCGCTGAGCACCTCGCCGGTGTTGGTGTCCAGAATGGCCTTGACGAAATGGGTGCGGTAACGGGTGCCGTTGTTGGCCAGTGTTGCCGCGTAGGTAGCCAGCTGGATGGGCGAGACCACCGTGTTGCCCTGACCGATGGCGGCCTGCACATCCAGCGATGCCGTATAGTTGGAGTCGCTCTTGGTGGTCAGACGGCCCACGGCCTCGCCCACCTCCACACCGGTGCGCTGGCCAAGACCCAGCTTGTAGGCATAGGCATCGTACACATCGCTGGTCAGGCGGCGGCCAACATCATAGAAGAAGATGTTGCAGCTCCACTTGATGGCCGTTACCACATCGATGTTGCCGCTGTGGCCATGGCGGGTACAGCGGGGGTGGTAATCCTTGAAGTAGTTGTACACGCCGTTGCAGTAAACGGTAGAATACTGGTTGATGAGGCCGCTGTCCAGTGCAGCCACCGCCACGGCGGGCTTGAAGGTAGAACCCGGCGTATACAGGCCCTGCAATGCGCGGTTGAACAGCGGCAGGCTCGGGTCGGAGCTGTACTCGCTATAGTTGGCGGCATACAGGTTCTGGTCATAGCTGGGATAGTTGGAAGCAGCCAGCACACTGCCGTCCTTCACGTCCAGCACCACCACCGCACCGGCGGCAGCTTTCATGGTGCCGGTATTGTACACGCGGTTGATCATATCAATGTTGTCCGCCAGTGCCTTGTCCACGGCACGCTGGAAGTTGCTGTCAATGGTCAGCTGCACGGTATGGCCCGGCTCCGGCACAGTGGTGAGCTTTGTATCCACGATCACGCCGTCCGAATTGCGGGTGATGGTCTTCACGCCGTCCTTGCCGCGCAGCTCGTCCTCATAAACGGATTCCAGGCCGGAAATGCCCAGAACATCGTTCATGTTATAGCCTTTTTCCCGCAGCGGATAGGTCACCTGACCGTTGGAATCGGTCACCTTCCACTTTTCCGCCGTGATCTTGCCCACACGGCCCAGCACCGCCGGGATGATATCGCTCTGGTCGTAGCTGCGGGCGCTGGTTTCCACGATCTCCACACCTGGCAGTTGCAGGCTGTGCTCCTTGATGGTGGCCACCGCGAGGGTGCTCACGTTCTCCGCCATGACAAAATTGTTCACATTGGAGAACGCCTGCCGGTCCATCTCGTAGTGGATGCCGGCCAGCACACGCTGCCATTCCGGCGAAAAATCCTGCAGATCGTTCTTTTCCACCAGCATTTCCATTACATCGTTGGCGGTGGCGTACTGCTGCAGACCAAGCGTTTCCTTCATGTCTGCCAGCTGCTTCTGGTCGCTGGTGGACGTGTCATCGTCCGTAAAGGCGTAATTGCCTGCTGCGTCCGCCTGACCGATCAGCAGCGTATCATTCCAGCTCTCGCCATTCGCACGCAGCAGCTCCACGATCTGCTGCAGCATGGTATCCAGATCCCGGTCGCCCATCAGCAGTTTGTTGAGGACCACATTGTAGCTGGTGGTTGTGGTGGCAATGCGCCGCCCGGCGCTGTCCACGATATCGCCGCGGGCCGCCGTGACCGTAAAGTTATAGTCGGTGGTGTTGGTGGCCTTGGCCTTGAAGTCGTCGCCGTTGACCAGCTGCAGAAAGATCAGCCGCATCACGTACAGGCCCATGATAACACATGCCACTGCAATGAGCAGGATCATCCGGCGCGCAACGTTTTTTCGTTCGTTTTGGTTCATCCGCGTTTCCTCCGGCGGTTCAGACTACGCCGTTGTCGATTTTGAATGCGCTGTAAATGTGCCGCACCAGACTGAACAGCATCAGCGACGGCACCAGCGTCATCATGGCCGAAGGCAACACAAAGGTCAGCCAGCGGCTCAGTGCCCAGCTGTAGCCGGGCATGTAGTAGAAGAACAGCCAGTCCAGCGAGAGCACCACAAGGGCCGTGCCGGTGCTGATGAGCGCAAAGTTCCATGTGCTGCCCTGCAGATACACCTGAACCAGCACCGAAAGCGCAAAGCAGAGCAACAGCAGTTCCAGCGCCAGCATACCCACGGTGCGCCCGGCGGTGTAGTCCCACAAAAGGCCGCTCACGGCACCAAACAGCGCACCTGCAAACTCGCCTTCATACACGGCCACAGCCAGACACAGCGGCAGAATGAACAGCGGCTTTGCCTGCCCCAGCTGGAGCAGGCCGGGGGTCGTCTGCAGTGCCGCGCACACAAACAGTGCCACCGCGTAGCAGACCCATTTCAGGATCTGGCTGCGGCTGCGCATGCGGCGTGATTCCATACAAATGCGCCCCCTTAATAGTCGGTAATAACGAATACGTGCTTGACCGTGCGCGGGTCTGCACCCGGGCGCACCACTGCAATGGAAGATTTGCCGCTGACTTCCGGCTCCACCTTCTGCACGGTTCCCACCAGCAGATCCGGCGGGAACACTCCTCCAAGACCGGTGGTGATCACCTGATCTCCCATCTTCGTCTCAGTGGCGCGTTCCAGATTGGTCAGCACGCACAGGCCGTCACCGGCATAATCGGTGCTGCCATTGATAATGCCGTTTTCCCGCGTGCGGGATACCACGCCCGCAGCGCTGAAGCTGGGGTGCAGAATGGTCATCACCTTGCAGCTGGTAGTGTCGGCTTCCACCACCATGCCGATCAGATAGCCCTTATCGCTGATCACGGCATCGTTCACGGCTGCGCCGTTCACGGTGCCGCAGTCCAGCGTAAAGCCTCCGAACTCATCCAGCGGGTCGCGGCCGATCACAAAGGCAGAAATATAGCTTGCTTCGGTGTTGGAATCCTGAATGCGGGCCAGCGCCTTGTAGGCTTCGTTCTCCGCCTTGATGCGGTCGTAGTCCACTATCTGCTGGCGCAGCTCAGCATTCTCCGCTTCCAGCTGTTCGTTCTGTTCCATGACCTCATCGATGCTGGTGTATTTTTCCCACACCGAGCCAATGCCGCCGCTCAGTGCCGATGTGACCTTCTGGAGCGGCATCAGCACCACGCCCAGCAGTTCCTGCGGGGCAGCAGTCAGCCGTCCGTTGGCACCGGCATAGGCCATAATGCCCACCAGAAACACCGCCACGGCTACCAGTATCTTAAATTTCCATGTGTCAAAAAAATCCTTCAAGGGAGTACCCTCCTGTTTCGGGTGGATGCCATGCCATAAGAAAAGCGCGGACAGCCCTGCCATCCGCGCAAGAGACATTGTTTGCAGCGGAAATCAGCGCAGACGCTGCGCAAAAGAGCCTTTTTCCGCAAGTGTGGGCCTTGCCCGTGTTACATGTGGCCGCCGTCGGTGTCCAGCACGTCATGCAGGACATCCACATGATCCAGCACCGCACCGGCACCCTTGGCCACGCAGTCCAGCGGGTCTTCCGCAATGTGTACGTCGATGCCGGTCTCGCTTTGGATCAGCTGATCCAGACCGCGCAGCAGTGCGCCGCCGCCGGTCAGGGTGATGCCGCGGTCGATGATATCCGCACTCAGCTCCGGCGGGGTGCGCTCCAGCGTTTCCTTGATGGCGCTGGTGATCTTGACCAGGCATTCCAGCAGAGCTTCGCGCACATCCTCCGAGTGGACGACGATGTTCTTGGGCAGGCCGTCCACGAGGTTACGACCCTTGATCTCCATGGTCATTTCGGGGTCCAGCGCATAGGCGGAGCCGATCTCGATCTTGATCTGCTCTGCGGTGCGCTCACCGATCAGCAGGTTGTACTTGCGCTTGATGAAGGCGATGATGGCCTGATCGAACATATCACCTGCCATGCGCACGCTGCGGGAGGCCACGATGCCGCCCAGAGAGATCACAGCGATCTCAGCCGTACCGCCGCCGATATCCACGATCATGCTGCCGGTAGGCTCGCTGATGGGCAGGCCCGCACCGATGGCTGCTGCCATGGGTTCCTCAATGACGGACACCTGACGGGCACCGGCCTTCAGGGTAGCTTCGCGCACAGCGCGGCGCTCCACCTCGGTAACGCCGGACGGGATGCAGATGACCACGCGGGGGCGGGAGAACATGCTGTTGCCGCATGCCTTCTTGAGGAAATTTTCCAGCATGTTGGTGGTGATGTCAAAGTCAGCGATCACGCCATCCTTCAGCGGACGCAC
>OGXK01002037.1_pt1 | contig 10564 bp, 7 predicted proteins | sample 1576261 | NCBI WGS metagenome assembly OGXK01 (sample SAMEA3541581, study PRJEB24748) | human gut metagenome | biome: human gut; feature: human-associated habitat; material: faeces | place: China | collected 2012 | reverse complement strand
TGTATTTGATTTTCGGCAGATAGCCACATGAATAATCCAAGAGGTCGCTTCAGTAGGACTTGATCCGTGTATTAGAGCCGGCAGACCGTATCCCGGGTTTCCGTGACCGCTCCTTTATCTGGCGGTATGACTTAAAAACAGGTTTGTACGAGCAACTTACTTTCGGGCATACGGACACTTATATCAATGATATCAGCGCTGATAGCCGCTATCTATTGTTCAGCACCAGCGACCGGGTGTACACCTCCTTACCGCACTCCCGCAACTCCCTTTATAAATTGGATTTGCAGACCATGGCGATCGATACGATCTGGGAGAAAGCCCCGTACGTAAACCAAGCCGCCTTCTCGCCCGACGGTAAACAGTTATTGGTAGCCGGGGCAGGCGACGCTTTCGACGGGATCGGACGAAATATCAAGCAAGGACAGATCTCCAACTCATACGACGGGCAGTTATTCCTATACGATCTGGCAAGCCGTAAAGCCTCCCCTCTCACCAAGGATTTCAATCCGAACGTGATCGATGCCGTATGGAACCGCTTCAACGGGCAAATCTATATCCTCTGTGAGGATGAGGATTACCAACGGATCTATACGTGCGATCCGGCAAACGGGAAGATCAAGCAAGTAGCCGCCTCCGAGGATATTATCATGTCGTATGCGTTGGCCGACAACGCTCCGGTTCTCTTCTATTACGGACAGAGCGCGTCCAACGCCAACCGCCTTTACGCTTACGACCTGAAAGGTGGAAAGAACCGCTTGGTGTATGATCTCTCGCAAGATAAATTAAAAGATATCGCCTTGGGCGAGGTACACGACTGGAACTTCAAGTCGGATGACGGTACGACTATCCAAGGCCGTTATTACCTGCCGCCTCATTTCGATCCGAATAAGAAATATCCGATGATCGTTTATTACTATGGCGGTACTTCCCCGACGAACCGTGCGCTGGAGATGCGTTATTCCATGCATATGTACGCCGCTCTCGGATACGTGGTCTACACCTTGAACCCTAGCGGAACGACGGGCTTCGGACAGGAATTCGCCGCCCGCCATGTGAACGCATGGGGCCTGAAGACCGCCGATGAGATCATCCAAGGTACCAAGCTGTTCTGCAAGGAGCATTCTTTCGTGAACGAGAAGAAGATCGGTTGCATCGGTGCCAGCTACGGCGGATTCATGACACAATACCTACAAACCCGTACGGACATTTTCGCCGCCGCTATCAGCCATGCCGGTATTAGCGCGTTGAGTAGCTATTGGGGAGAAGGTTATTGGGGATATGGCTATTGCTCCGTAGCGAATGCCGGCACTTATCCTTGGAACGCCCCGGAGTTCTTTACCAAGCAAAGCCCGTTGTTCAACGCCGATAAGATCAAGACCCCGCTCCTGTTGCTTCACGGCAACGCCGATACGAACGTACCCATCGGGGAAAGTATCCAGATGTTCGCCGCCTTGAAGATCCTAGGGAAAACCGTGGAGTTCGTGCAGGTGGATGGCGAGAATCATGGTATCGTAGGCTATCAGAAACGTATAGGCTGGCAAAATACCATCTACGCATGGTTCGCCAAATGGCTGAAAGACGAGCCGGAATGGTGGAAAGCCTTATATCCGGATCGTACTTTATAAGAATATTTATTTGAACGAAAGCGTCTGTGTCTCCCGCAAGGGAATCGCAGGCGCTTTATTCGTTTGCTCAACCCCGGCTGTCATCCGGATCAGCTCCGTTTACGAACGGTAATTTTGATACAAAGATCCGTAATATATATACATATACTTGAGATAAATCCGAATATCTTTGTGATGTCAAACAATAACGATATCCTCATGAAAACAAAAGCAATCGCACTCTTCCTGCTAGGCTTCATACCAGCCTTCGCACAAGATATCCCAACTTCTAAAACAGAACAAAATATGGACAGAATCGAACGCTGTAAAAAGAATTACACCGAGCTATTCGGAGGCGAGGCATTGACCGGACAAGGAACAGATCCGGAAATGATGGACATTCTCCAGAAATTCATCTTCGGGGAGGTATTCCGCACAGGAGATCTTGATAAAAAGACCCGGGAGCTTATCACTTGCACCATATTAGCCACGATGCAAACCTTGCCCCAACTGAACGCCCACGCCAAAGCGGCGCTAAACGTAGGCGTCACTCCCATCGAGCTACGGGAGGCAATATATCTATGTGCCCCGTTCATCGGTTTCCCGAAGACATTGAATGCCTTAAATACCATCAACGAGGTCTTTAAGCAACAAGGCATCGCTTTGCCTCTGGAGAGACAAGCTACCGTTACGGAAGAAGATCGCCACGAGAAAGGACAAGCCATACAAAGCCGGCTTTACGGCGAGGGAATCAAAGAGGCCATGAGGAACGTCCCGGGAAATATGGGTCCGGAAGTAGAGCGATTCCTCACCGAATTCTGCTTCGGAGATATCTATACTCGCAACGGGCTAGACCTGAAAACCCGGGAGTTACTGGCTTATTGCATACTAACGACCCTTGAAGCCGAAAGCCAACTACACTCGCATCTCGAAGGGAACTTACTGGCCGGCAATAGCAAGGAGACCTTAACGGCAGCGGTTATACAATGTCTTCCTTATATCGGCTTCCCTTCCGCTATCAAAGCGTTGAAGATCATTAAGGAGTCCTCTCAGCCCGCCCCTGAGAAGAACTTAGTCCGCCTATCCAAGATCACGGTCGATCCCGCCCAGTTGGAACGTTATAACGCCTTTCTGAAAGAAGAGATCGAGGCTTCCATGCGTCTAGAACCGGGTGTTCTTACACTGTATGCCGTATCGGAGAAAGAACATCCGCATAAAGTAACCATCCTAGAGATTTACGCGGATCAAGACGCTTATAAAAGCCATATCCAAACGCCCCATTTCCAGAAATACAAACAAGGAACATTACAGATGGTGCAAGAGTTGGAACTGGTAGATAGCACGCCCCTGATCCCCGGACTAAAGATAAAATAAAACAAGAATCCCCGCTTTCCGGCACGAAGCCATCTAAGCGGGGATTCCATATATCCATGAAAATCTAAATTACTTGTTATTCGATCATTTGATATTCGGATTCAATTTATGCCATTCGGAAATAGCGGGAAGCACGCCCATAGCGATCACCTCGTCACGTAAAGCGCAAAGGTGCTTGTAGCTCTTCTCCAAGGCAGCCTCTTCTTCCGGTGTACCATGCACCTCTTTCAACGTTACGCCGTCTTTCGTAATCGAGGTCTCCCAAGCCATCATGATATGATCGAACTTACCGTTTGATACATAAGCGCCAGCCGGCCAACGGAACGGTTTACCACCCATTGCCGCGGCGATCATCTCGATAGATACATACGACGGGCTTTGGAAGGAAGAACGGCCACGCAAGGCGATAATGTTCGCGCCACCCTTCGTAACCTTTGTCTGTATCTCCGCCCATTGATCTTTCGTCAAGGCATCCGTACCGATAAGCTCAGTTAAAGGTTTACCATCCACTTTAGCGGTAGAGGCGAAAACAGCCATTTGCTCGCCATGGCCACCATACGTACGGCAATTCTCAACCTGATCCATAGAGATACCGAAATGTTTTGCCAACTCACTGCGTAAACGAGTAGAATCCAATGCGGCCAACGTCGTAACCTGAGAAGGTTTCAAGCCGGAATACAATAAGGTAATCAAACCGGTAATATCCGCCGGGTTAAAGATAACCACGATATGCTTTACGTCCGGGCAATAAGCCTTTACGTTCTTGCCGAACTCCTCGGCGATAGCGGCGTTTCCTTTTAGGAGATCCTCACGGGTCATACCTGCCTTTCTTGCGGCACCACCGGAGTTAACGATATATTTAGCGCCAGTCAAAGCCTCCTTGATGTCTGAGGTAAAAGTGATGTTTACACCCTCGAAACCACAATGGAATAATTCCTCGGCAACTCCCTCCAAACCCGGTGCGTAAGGGTCGTACAAACAAATGTTGGAAGTTAGTCCCATCATAATAGCGGTCTGTGCCATATTAGAACCGATCATACCTGCTGCGCCGACAATCGTCAGCTTCTCGTCTGTGAGTGTTTTCATAAGAAACCTTGTTTTTAAATGTTTATTTTTCTTTTCGACACAAAGATACGAGATTGAGAACTCTTGTCCTAATCATAAAAACGAATCCCCCATAAATAAAAGTTATGAATAGCGTCTCTATGATTATTCCAAGATTATCACGTACCTTTGTATTATGAAAACATTTAAACTAGACAATTGGTTGCCCACAACGAAGAAAGAAGTCGAGGCACGGGGATGGGATTACCTCGACGTGATCCTTTTCTCAGGAGACGCCTATGTGGATCACCCCTCTTTCGGGGCGGCCGTGATCGGTCGTGTATTGGAAGCGGAAGGATTACGGGTAGCGATCGTACCGCAACCGGATTGGCGGGGAGATTACCGGGATTTCAAGAAGCTGGGCGTTCCCCGGCTTTTCTTCGGTGTATCCGCCGGTGCCATGGATTCAATGATCAACCATTATACTGCCAATAAGCGATTACGCAGCGACGACGCCTATACGCCGGACCAACGTCCGGGAATGCGCCCGGATTATCCGAGCATTGTCTATACTAAAATACTGAAAGAATTGTATCCGGATGTCCCCGTCGTATTGGGTAGCATCGAGGCCTCATTACGCCGGCTTACGCATTACGATTATTGGCAAGATAAGCTATTACCGGGAATCCTTGCCAGTAGCCCGGCTGATTTATTGATTTACGGCATGGGCGAGAAGCCGATCAAGGAATTGGTGCGCCGCCTAAAGTCCGGCATTCCTTTCAACGAGATCAAGGACATCCGCCAAACGGTTTATCTGGCAGACAAAGAGGATGCGAAAGACGATGATATCGTGCTCTTCTCACACGAGGAATGCCTAAAAGATAAATTGAAACAAGCGAAGAATTTCCGGCATATCGAAGAGGAATCCAACAAATACAATGCCTCACGTATCTTGCAAAAGGTAGGAAAGCAAGTGATTGTGGTGAATCCTCCCTTCCCTCCAATGACGGAAGCGGAGATAGATGCCTCCTACGACCTTCCCTACACCCGCTTGCCGCATCCCAAATATAAAGGGAAAGTGATACCGGCTTTCGAGATGATCAAGTTCTCGGTGAATATCCACCGGGGTTGTTTCGGAGGATGCGCGTTCTGTACCATATCGGCGCATCAAGGGAAGTTCATCGCCTCCCGAAGCAAGGAATCGATCTTGAAGGAAGTGAAAGCGATTACCGAAATGCCGGATTTCAAGGGATATCTAAGCGATCTGGGAGGCCCTTCCGCCAATATGTACCGTATGAAAGGGAAAGATGAGCGGATTTGCGCCAAATGCAAGAAACCGTCTTGTATCTCCCCCGTCGTTTGCAAGAACTTGAACGCGGACCATACGCCGCTACTGGATATCTACAAAGCGGTAGATAGACTTCCCGGGATCAAGAAGTCGTTTATCGGAAGCGGTGTACGCTATGACCTGTTATTGCACCGTTATGCGGATGAGTCTTTAAACAAGGCAGCTCAAACCTATACCGAGGAATTAATCGCCCGCCACGTATCCGGCCGTTTGAAAGTGGCCCCGGAGCATACGCAAGACGAGGTGTTGAAACAAATGCGTAAACCGTCTTTCTCGCAATTCGGACAGTTCAAGAAGATATTCGATAAGGTAAACCGGCAATATGGGTTGAACCAGCAACTCATCCCCTATTTCATTTCCAGCCATCCGGGATGTACCGAGGCGGATATGGCGGAGCTGGCGGTGATCACCAAGAGCTTGCATTTCCAGTTGGAGCAAGTACAAGACTTCACGCCTACGCCGATGACATTGGCTACGGAGATGTATTATACCGGATATCATCCTTATACGTTGGAGAAAGTATATACGGCCCGCTCAAAAGAACAAAAGTTGGCACAACGCCAGTTCTTCTTCTGGTATAAACCCGAGTCACGCCGTCAGATCATGCAAGTATTGCAAAAGATGGGACGAAAGGATTTGATTGAGAAATTATTCGGACAGAGGGGTGACATGAATCCCGCTCCCAGAAAAAGAAGATAATAGGCTTTTGAGATTAGCTGTATCGATGAATTACGAGAGTAGTCGCATCGTATCACGGGAGTAGTCTTGATGGATAACGAGAGTAGTCTCGACAAGTGATGAGACTACTCTCGTTATTCCTTATGATTATTCTTTCACGGCGATCACCTCGATCTCTACCAAACCATTCTTCGGCAGTGTCTTAACGGCTACCGCCGAACGTGCGGGAAACGCACCTTCGAACTGAGAGGCGTATACCTCGTTCATAACGGCGAAGTCGCCCATATCCACTAAAAATACGGTTGTTTTTACGACATCATTGATGCTATAACCTGCCTCTGCCAAGATAGCGTGAACATTCTTGAACGCTTGGGCGGTTTGTTCCTTTACGGATCCCTCAACGAAAAGTCCCGTAGCAGGATCGATACCCAGCTGTCCGGAAGCGAACAGCATATTGCCTACTTGCACCGCTTGGCTATACGGACCGATAGCGGCGGGAGCGTTTTTTGTAGCGATAACTTTCTTCATTTTCTTCTTTAGTTTATATACATATTATTATTGTTGCTCGTTCATACGTTGGCGAACCACCTCGTACACCAGAATGGAAGTGGCTACAGATACATTCAAGGAGCCAATCGTTCCGAATTGCGGAATCTTTACCATATTATCGCAGATGCGCAAGTTCTCCGGAGACACACCCGTATCCTCCGCTCCCATCACGATCGCTACCGGTCCTTCATACTTCACCGCCGTATAATTCTCCGCCGCTTTCTCGCTGGCGGCAAATACCTTCACCCCGCTTTGCTGCAAGAAACGGATCGCTTGGTTGATACTCTTCTCCTTACAAACCGGCAATACATGCAAGGCGCCGGCAGAGGTCTTGATCGCGTCGGCGTTTACCGAAACGCTTCCTTTTGCCGGAATCACAATCGCATCGACTCCCGCACACTCGCAGGTACGGGCAATAGCGCCGAAATTACGCACGTCCGTAACCCCATCCAGCAATACGATGAAAGGATCTTTTCCTTGCTCATACACAAAAGGAATGATATCTTCCAAGCTCTGGTAGGTAACCGCCGACATAAAAGCGATCACCCCCTGATGATTCTTTCGAGTCAAACGATCCAAGCGTTCAGCCGGAACACGTTGTACCGGTATCTCACGGCCTCTCAGTACCTCAAATAACTCTTTGGATAGATCCCCTTGTAAATCCCTTTTCACAAGGATCTTATCTACCTCCTTATCAGCCTGTATAGCCTCAATCACGGCACGAATGCCGAACACCATCTCGTTTTCTTTCATACTTTATATAACGCAAAACTATTAATTTCACAAATGTAGGGATAAATAATCAATTCTTCAAACCTTCAGCCTTCGCATAGCATTCCCGGCATAAAGGCTCGTATTCGGATTGTTCCCCTAAAAAGACCCGTTTATCATTTCCCACGATACGATGGGATACGTAAGCCAAACGTCCGCATTTCACGCAGATGGCATGCACTTTCGTCACCTCATCGGCGATAGCGCATAGCTCCGGCATAGGACCGAAAGGAACTCCCTTATAGTCCATGTCCAACCCAGCCACGATCACCCGGATACCGTTAGCGGCCAATTGATTGCACACGTTTACCAATCCCTCATCGAAAAACTGGGCCTCGTCTATCCCCACCACATCGATCTCGGAAGTGAACAATAGGATACTGGAAGAAGAATCCACCGGAGTAGAAGGAATCGAATTACTATCGTGCGAGACCACGTTATCCTGCGAATAACGGGTATCGATCGCAGGCTTGAAAATCTCCACCCGCTGCTTGGCGAATTTAGCCCGTTTCAAACGGCGGATAAGCTCCTCCGTCTTACCGGAAAACATGGAACCGCAAATCACCTCGATCCGCCCTTGTCCCGGATACTGGAATATATGTTCTTCTGAAGGCAATGTCATTACTTTCTCCTTTTTTGCCGGCAAAAGTACATAAAAAAGCGGAACCGCGGAAGTTTACTCACCGTATCACCGGTTCTAATTGTCACTGCACAGGCGTTGCAGTGGGCATTGCCTATAGTGATACACGGTATAAGGCATCCATCGTCCGCCTCGTTATAAATTAAGGTTGGGCCGGTCTATTTTCCAGTTGAGCGACGGTATCTTCCGGTTCAGTAAAAATCCGCCTTATTCCTTCATCCATTGCCTCTATTTTTGCCCGGTAACAAATAACTAGGTATATCTTATGAGAAGAATTTCATACATCCTGCTTCTGGGCATCCTTTTATCGGCATGCCAAAAGAACACAAAGTCCGAAGGCACGAACTTACCTGTCGAGGTGATCTCTCCAATAAAAAAGACAGAGATCGGCAGAAGTCGTGAATACACCTTTTTATCAAGGCCCTACAATGAGACGGTCCTATCTTTCCGCATCAATGGCCCCGTCTTGAATTTCGACTTACGGCCCGGACAAGCGTTCTCCAAAGGCAGCACGATCCTCTCGATCGATAACCGTGACTTCTTGATTCGCAAGCAGCAAACAGAGGCGCTCTATTCGCAAACCAACCAAGAGTATAAACGGATCGAGGCCCTTTACAAAAAGAATAACATCTCCGGAAGTAATTATGAGAAGGCGAAAGCGGATTTCCTTGTTGCCAAATCCAATTACGAGACCGCCGTCAACGCCCTAAGCGATACCCATCTGAGCGCCCCTTACGACGGGTATATCCAAAATATCCATATCGAACCTTTCCAAGACGTGAAAGCGACCGAGCCAATCCTTACCTTCATAGAACTGGACAGGCTGAAGATCGAGACCTATATACCAGAGGAAGTCGCCTTACACTTATATGATAAAGAAAAACAGAAGCTATGTCAAATAGGAATCCATTTCGATACGGCTCCCGAACGGACAATCACCCCTTCCGATTTATATGTGTCTAAAAGTACGACAAACAATAACCTCTCTTATCTGCTGACCGCCATTGTCCCAAATCCAGATATGGAATGGCTGGGTGGAATGAGTGGAATCCTCTCGATCGACCTACCCAAAGAAGAGCGGTCTCAAAATCTATGGCTTCCCTTAACGGCTATCTGCCATCGCCCCCAAAAAGGAGATTATGTATGGGTGGTCAAAGGAGACAAGGTAAACTCCGTTCCCGTCAAACTCGGTGAGCAAAGAAATAACCAGATAGAGATCGTGGAAGGAATCACGGAAAATGACCTTGTCGTATTGACAAGGCAACGTTTCCTTTCCGAAAATAGTACCGTAACCATCCAAAAATAAGTAAGATGCAAAAATTCATCAAATATTTCCTGAAAAACAAAGCGGTTACATGGCTCCTGCTAGTCCTGATCTTGGCAGGGGGGCTGTTCTCTTACGCAAAGATGGGAAAACTGGAAGATGCCCCGTTTACGATCAAGCAAGCCTTGGTACTTACCCCTTATCCCGGCGCCTCCCCCTCGGAAGTTCAGTCCCAAGTGACGGATGTGCTGGAAGAAGCCATTCAATCCTTAGGCGAGTTATACTATCTGAAGACAGAGAACCGGGCTGGACTTTCCAAGATCACGGTCTACGTGAAAAAGGAAATCCGGGCCGACGAGATGCAGCAGTTATGGGATAAACTACGCCGAAAGGTAAACGACGTACAAGGCAAATTACCTTCCGGAGCGGGAACCTCCATCGTCAATGATGATTTTGGCGATGTATTGGGTGTTTTCTACGGATTGACCGGAGAATCTTATACCTACCGGGAACTGGAGGATCAAGCCAAACTGATCAAAGACGATTTACTGAAAGTAAAAGACGTGGCAAAGGTAGAGATCTACGGCATACAAACTCCCGTAATCGATATCCGGATAAACCCCACGATCTTATCCAATCGGGGGCCGGGAAAACGCGGCGTTAACATATTCTTCACGCCGCTCAGGGTTGGTTGCAGTCCAACCAACCGCAAACGCAGCAAGGAGCGATCTCATGGAAAAAAGGTATCTTTGGGGATTCACGGGCCTTTTACTCTGTGGAATCGTCGGGCTTGCCGAAGCGCATGACGGATACAGGAAACATTCCCCAAACCGTCTCCTCATCCCGCCGCAAACGTATGTCGACAACTGCGGCTCATGCCATACGGCATACTCCGCCCTGCTGCTGCCGTCCGGCTCATGGAAACGGCTCATGGGGGATCTTCCGAACCATTTTGATGCCGCCGTCGAACTCGACGCCGCGGACAAGGAGCAGATCGGCGCGTGGCTTCAGGACGACGCCGCGGTGATCGCCCCGGGACGCGGCGAAGCGGTGCTCTGCACGACCGACTCCTTCTACGAAGGCGTCGATTTCGACCTCACCTATTTTCCGCTCAAACACCTGGGTTACAAGGCCGTGACGGCCGGCGTGAGCGACATCCTGGCCATGAACGCCCTCCCGGCGCAGATCACCGTGTCGCTCGGCGTCTCGTCGAAACTGCCCGTCGAAGCCCTTCAGACGATACCTCCTGTTTTTGGGGTGCTTTCAGGAGAAGTATTGAGCCTTCTCAT
>OGXK01002004.1_pt1 | contig 10641 bp, 7 predicted proteins | sample 1576261 | NCBI WGS metagenome assembly OGXK01 (sample SAMEA3541581, study PRJEB24748) | human gut metagenome | biome: human gut; feature: human-associated habitat; material: faeces | place: China | collected 2012 | reverse complement strand
CCCCGCGCTCTCGCTCGCCAAGACGAAAAAGGTCGAGGAATTGCAGGACTGGGCGGGCGAGCGCGACATTTGGCTCTCGTGGAAGCTCGACGGCTCGACGCTTGTGGCGACGTATGACGGCGGCGCGCTCACGCGCGTTTTGACGCGCGGCAACGGCACCGTCGGCACGAACATCACCTATATGGCCTCCGCCATCCGCGGTATTCCCGCGAAAATCAGCGACAAGGGCCACCTCGTCGTGCGCGGCGAGGCGACCATCTCCTATGCAGATTTCGAGGCCATCAACGACACGCTCGAGGACGCGGACGACCGCTACGCAAACCCCCGCAACCTCGCCGCCGGCACGCTGGCGCTCGACAGGACGAATCTCGACAAGGTGAAAGAGCGCAACGTGACATTCAACGCCTTTACGCTCGTCCACACGGATGAAGTGATCCGCTCCTGGGGCGCGCGCATGGACTATCTGGAAAAGCTCGGCTTCATCACAGTCGAGCGCGAGCACACGGATGCGAAAAATCTGCCCGACGCCATCGCGCGCTGGACGAAAAAGGTCGACTCCGGCGAGATGGGCATTCCCGTGGACGGTCTTGTCATCACCTACGACGACACGGACTACGCAGCGACCGGCAGCGTGACGGGTCATCACGCCACGCGCGCGGGTCTTGCCTACAAATGGGCGGACGTCTCCGCCGACACGGTGCTCGACCACATCGAATGGTCGTGCGCGGCCTCGACCATCACGCCGGTCGCAGTCTTTGACCCTGTGCAGCTCGAGGGCACGACTGTCACGCGCGCGAGCCTCTGCAACGTCAGCGAGCTCGAGCGCCTCGGCATCGGCAAGGACCGCAAGACCGAGCTTCGCATCATCAAGGCCAACAAGATCATCCCGAAGTGCATCGCGGTCGTCAGGGCCGAGGGCAGCTATGAAGTCCCGACGGCCTGTCCCGTCTGCGGCGCGGCGACCGAGGTGCGTATCAGTCCCATCAGCGGCGTGAAGACGCTGCGCTGCACCGATCCGAACTGTCCCGCCAAGCACTTGAAGCGCTTTGTCCGCTTTGCGAGCAAGGGCGGGCTTGATATCGACGGCCTCTCCGTGCAAACGCTGCACGAGTTCGTCAACCGCGGCTATCTGCGCGATTTTGCCGACCTCTATCATCTGGACGCGCACGCGGACGAGATCGTAAAGCTCGAAGGCTTTGGCGAAAAGTCCTGCGCGAACCTGTTGGCGGCCATCGAAAAGAGCCGCAAGGTCGACCCCATCCACCTGATCTTCGCCCTCTGCATCCCAAATATCGGCGCGGACGCGGGTAAGAAGCTCATCGCAGCGCTCGGCACGAAGGGCTTTTTATCGCGCATCGAGAGCGGCGAGGGCTTCGAGGACGTGGACGGCATCGGCGTCGAGCGTTCAAACGCGCTCCTGAACTGGTTTGCTGACGATGAAAACAAAAACCTCTTCGACCGCCTGATGGCAGAGCTCACATTGGAGGACGTCGCCCCCAAGCAGGAGGCCGACGGAACCTGCAAAGGTTTGAGCTTCGTCATCACGGGCGATGTGCACCTCTTCAAAAACCGCAGCGCGTTCAAAGCCTACGTCGAACAGCAAGGCGGCGCCGTGACCGGCAGCGTCTCGGGGAAGACAACGTACCTCGTCAGCAACGACGGGGAATCGAATTCGTCGAAGACGAAAAAGGCAAAGGAACTGGGGGTTTCTATTCTTTCCGAGGAAGAATTTGTCTCTCGGTTCGGAGGTCCCGAATCTGCTGACTCTGCGGAAGTGCAAATCGGCATTGATACACTGCTGTGATCTGCTGCTGCACCGTGCAGCGGCGGTTTTCCGCACTGTGCGGAAACGGGCAACTAAAGGGGGATACTCTCTTTCAAAAGAGAGTATCCCCCTTTAAATCCCCCGAGAGAAATTTTACATTGGCAGTTTGTAGCTCGAAGAGCTGCACGCGCTGCGCAATGTAAGTGCGGTGTACATGGCTTTGCCATGAATCCCTACCGCCTCGTTACCACTCTCAACCGCGCCTTACTATCGTGAGGCGCGAGTGACGTTTGCTTGGCGGCAGACTGCTTGCCGAATGCGGCATTGCTTCGCTCGCCGCATTGTGGAGACTGGCGGTAGACGGGAATTACTGCGCACTTCTACAAGATGGGCAGAGCGGCAGCGGATGATAGGAGCACACTAAGTCGTATAGCAGGAATCAACGCGGCTCTGCCGCGCGCAGGCATTACATTCCGGAGGCAAAAGACTTGTGCAAGCCCGGGATTGCCAATCAAAACCCTTTCTCTTGGGGGGTGTAAGGGGGGATATTCTCTTTCCTCGGAAAGAGAATAGCCCCCCTTTGTCGCGTCCCCACACAGTGTGGGGAACATTCCTTCCGCATGAAGTGCGGAAAACTCACATCATATCCTTGATATGATTCAGCCGATCCAGCGCAGCGTACAGCGTCTCATCCTTCTTCGCGAAGTGCAGACGCACAATATTGTTGATCGGTTCATTGAAGAACGAGCTGCCCGGCACGGCGCCGACGCCGGCTTTTCTCGCCAGCTGCTCGCAGAAGTCGACGTCGCTCTGGCCCTTCTTGAGGTACGGGGAGATGTCGGCCAGCACGAAATACGTGCCCTCGGGATCGGTGAAGGGGATACCGATGTCGCGCATGCCCTCGGTGAAGATCTTTTTCATGTGCGCGTAGTGCGCGCCGAACTCGTCATAGTAACTCAGCGGCATGTTGAGGCCGACGACGGCGGCCTCCATCAGAGGCGACGGGCAGCCGACGGCGTTGAAGTCGTGGTACTGGCGGATGCGCGCCATGATGTTCTCCGGCGCGATGGCATAGCCGAGTCTCCAGCCGGTGACGGAGTAGGTCTTGGAGAGCGACGAGCAGGAGACCGTGCGCTCCCACATGCCGGGGATGCTGTTCATGTAGACGTGCTTGCGGCCGTCGTAGATGATGTGCTCATACACCTCGTCCATGATGGCGTAAACGTCGTAGCGGATGCAGAGGTCGGCGATGGTCTTGAGCTCTTCCTCGGTGAAGACCTTGCCGCTCGGGTTCGAGGGATTGCAGATGATGATGGCCTTCGCACCGCCGCAGAACGCATCTTCGAGCACGTTCGGGTCAAAGGAGAACGTCGGCGGATTCAGAGGGACAAAGACCGGCTCGCAGTCGGCCATGATGACCTGTGCGCGGTAGTTTTCGAAGAACGGGGAGAACATCACGACGCGGTCGCCCGGATTCGTCAGGGCGAAGAGCGTGTCGACCATCGCTTCGGTCGAGCCGATGGTCGCGACGATCTCGGTCTCGGGGTCGATGGTGCGGCCCATGAAGTGACCGCATTTGCGCGCGATGGCCTGGCGGAAATTCGGCGCACCCATCGTGATGGGATACTGATGGGGGCCTTCGTGGCTCACGACCTCGAGGCGGTCCATCATCTCCTTGGGCGGGTCAAAATCGGGGAAGCCCTGCGCTAAGTTGATCGCGCCGCATTCGTTGGAGATACGCGTCATTCTGCGAATGACGGAGTCGGTAAAGTGCTGATTTCTTCTGCTCATTTCCTGCATGGGTGTGCCGTCCTTTCCGTTGCGGTCAGTGCGGAACACGCTCGCAGAGCCGCGATCAAGTGAAGTTGTTCTTAATATTACATAAAGATGAGAGAATGTCAAGTATTACAAGGGACAACATGACGAAGTTCGACGCTTTGTCACGATAAAGCAGGAACGCGGCGGCCGCTTTTGTATAGAATGGAGCAGGCGAACGCCGGGAGAGGAGGGGAAAAGCATGTATTCGAATCCGCCGCCGCGCCCGCCGGGACCGCCGCTGTTCGGCCCGTGGCACTGCGTGGGTGTTTGCGCGCTGGCGCTGGGGCTCGGTATTTTCATCGCGGCTGTTTTTCCGGTGGGGGCGCTGATGTTTCTGGTCGCATTTCTTCTCATCTTTTGCGGCATCGGCTGCCTGCGCAGATTCTAACATCGGTTGAAAAGGGTATGAATATTGGGAGGGAAAAGCATGAAAATTGTCGTTTGGAAGTCACCCAAGGTCCTCTCGTCGCTGCTGCGGCGCGTATTTGGCGTCAGGGAGGAAGCATAACGCGCGTCCACAGTGCATAGAGTGCAGTAACCACTTAGCCGAAGGAGAGGGACTGCAATGGAACTGGAATTGAAAAAGGAGCAGTTTGCCTGTTATCAGGCGTTACCGCAGCTCAGCGAGAACCGCGAGGAGACAACGGAGACCATCGTGCCGGACTATCTGCCGGACATCGCCCGCATCGTGGATGCGAGCGGGTGCCTTTTCCTGCGCAGCCGTGAGATCGCAGACGGAAAAGCGCAGGTGTCGGGCACGGTCCGCATGACGCTTTTGTACGTGGCCGAGGACGCGCAGGGGATGAAGTCGTTTGAATACACGCTGCCGCTCGACGAGACGATCGAGGGGCGCGCGCTGAGCGGCAGCGCGGACAGCTGCCTCGACGGCCGGCTCTGCTCGTGCGAAGTGCGCATGCTCAATCCGCGCAAGGTGTTCACGCGCGTGAACGTGGAGCTGACGCTTACGCCCTACGTGCCCGCGTCGCTGAGCGTGTGCAGCGGCGTGAAGGAGCAGGAAGCCTACAAGATCGAAACGCTGTGCGAGAAAAAGGACATCGGTATTATCCGCGCCATTCGGGAAAAGGACTTCACATTTTCCGATGAAGTGCTGCTTTCGGGCACGAAGGAGCCCATTCAGGAGCTTTTACGCACAAAGTGCGCGCTGCGCGTGACTGACTGCAAGTCGATCGGCAACAAGATCGTGCTCAAGGGCGTCGCGCGGCTGGATGCCATCTACTTGGATGAGAGCGGGAATCTTGCGTCGATGAGCAGTGAATTGCCGTTTTCGCAGATCCTCGACGGACTTGCCGAAGAGGAGGGCGAGACGACGGTGCGCGCGTCGCTGCGCCTGACAGGCGCGGAGATCCATGTCGGCAGCGAGAGCGAGCCGGACAACAACCGCGCCATCTCGCTGCGGCTCTACATCAGCGCGTTCACAGCGGTGCGCGAGGTGAAAAGCGTTTGCTGTGTGGCGGACCTTTACAGCACGGCCTACGACCTGACCGCGAAGACGGAGACGGTCGAGCTGTGCGACAGCGCGGCGCTGGTGCTGCGCGAGCAGCTCGTGCGCGAAAAGATCGAGACCGGGGCCGAGGTGCAGACGGTGCTGGCGACGGACGTGATCTTCAGCAGCGCGGGCGTGAGCGGCGGGGGAGAGAGCGCGTCGCTGCGCGCGACGGCGAATCTGCGCGTGCTGTATCTCGACGAAAACGCCGTGCCGCTGCTCTCCGAGCGGCGGAGCGAGGTGCTGCTCGAGACCGACCTTCCGGGCAGCGGACAGGCGCGGGTGCAGGACATGTACGCGGGCGAGATCGCCGCGTCCGTCGGCGCGGACGGCGTGGAGCTGCGCTTCCCCGTAACGTTTGCCGTCAGCGTGGCGGAAACGCCGCGTTATCCTTGTCTTCAGTCGCTTGAGGCCGAGGAGTGCGGGAAAAAGGACGAGAACGTCCCCTCGCTCGTGCTCCGCGCGATGAAGCAGGGCGAGCGGCTGTGGGATATTGCCAAGCTGTACCGCACAACGGTCGAGGCCATCCTCGCGGCCAACGAGCTCAAGGAGGAATCCGCCGCGGTGATCGGAAAGCTGCTGCTGATCCCGCGCAGGCGCTGAGGAACGGAGGAAGAGGGTATGAGCATGAATACGGAGATCTATCAGGATATTTCGACCCGCACGGCGGGGGACATCTACATCGGCGTCGTCGGCCCCGTGCGCGCGGGCAAGTCGACGTTCATCAAGCGCTTCATGGAGACGCAGGTCATCCCGAACATCGACAATGTCTACCGCCGCGAGCGAGCGAAGGATGAGCTGCCGCAGAGCGGCAGCGGCCGCATGGTGATGACGGCGGAGCCGAAGTTCGTGCCGGAAGAGGCGGTGGATATTGCGCTTGACGAGGGCAGCAGCTGCTCGGTCCGGCTCATCGACTGCGTGGGCTATATGATCCCGGGCGCGACGGGGCAGATGGAGGGCGAGAGCCCGCGCATGGTCTCGACGCCGTGGCTCGACCACGAGGTGACGATGAGTGAGGCGGCGGAGCTTGGCACAACGCGCGTCATCCGCGAGCATTCGACCATCGGCGTCGTTGTGACGACCGACGGCAGTATCACCGATATCCCGCGCGAGGACTACATAGAGGCCGAGGGCCGCGTCATCCGCGAATTACAGGAGATCGGCAAGCCCTTCCTCGTCCTGCTCAACGCGACAGAGCCGGAAAGCGATCGCGTGCAGGCGATGGCAAGGGATATCGCTTCACGCTATGGCGTGACATGTCTGCCCGTCAACTGCCTGACGCTCGACGACAACGCAGTGGGAATGATTCTCAAGGCCATCCTTTACGAGTTCCCGCTCTGCGAGCTGGACCTCTTCATCCCGCCGTGGGTCGAGGCGCTTGCCGACGATCACCCGATCAAAAGCGGCTCTATCAGGCCATCCGCGAGAACACAGGCAGCCTCCACTGTATCCGAGAGGTGCAGGGCGCGATCAGCGCCATCGGCGGCTGCGAAAGCGTCAGCAGCGCGCGCATCACGTCCATTCAGCTCGGCACGGGCGTCGCCGCGGCGGAATTGCAGCTCCCGCGCGCACTGTTCTACCGGACGCTGAGCGAGCAGTCGGGCTTCGATGTGAAGGATGACGGCGATCTGCTGAGCCTTCTCACTGAGCTCTCGTCGGTCAAGGCGGAGTACGACAAGGTGGCGCAGGCGGTGTCTGACGCGCGCGAGAGAGGCTACGGCATCGTTGTGCCGACGGTCGACGAGCTGAACTTGGAGGAGCCGGAGATCATGAAGCAGGGCGGGCGCTACGGTGTGAGGCTCAAGGCGAGCGCGCCGAGCCTGCATATCATCCGCGCCGACATCGAAACGACGGTTTCGCCCATCGTCGGCAATGAAAAGCAGAGCGAAGACATGGTCAACTACCTCTTGCAGGAGTTCGAGGGCGACACGACGAAGATCTGGCAGTCCAACATCTTCGGCCGCAGCTTCCACGAGATCGTGAACGAAGACTTGCAGGCAAAGCTCAAGCACATGCCGGACGACGCGCGCCTCAAACTCCGCCAGACGCTTGAGCGCATCATCAACGAGGGCACGGGCGGTCTCATCTGTATCATCCTGTAAAGAAACAAAGCGAGAGGAGGTTCCTCTCGCTTTGTTACATTCCTGTAACTGGAATGTCATCACTTTGTAACTTGTCATTTCCTCTGCCCGCTGTTATGCTGTTCTATAAGAAGGATAACAGGAGGAAGAGGATATGAGCCGAAAGATCGCGCTGCCGCTGCTGGTGGCAGCGGCGCTTGTCAGCATCATCTTAGCAAGCCGCACCCCGCAGCCCATCATAGAGGAATTGCCACCGGAGGAGGCTGACGCGCTCACCGCGCTGCTCACGCAGACCGAGGAGGTCGGTGATCAGACCGTCACGCTGAGAGTCTACGAGCCGGATGAGGCTGGCTATGCGCGCTACGCGCTCTTTGGCGCGGACGGTGCGGAGATCGACATACCGTTCGGCGTAAATTGCGGCACTTGGATCGGGAATGGCAACGCTGCCGAAAAAGTCTCCCTCACCGCACGGGACGATGTGCTCGGATTTCCGGGCTTCGAGCTTGAAACGATCCAAGGCATAGTTATGACAGTTTGTGACTTCTATGCGCTGACGGAGCAGGGCTTCGTCTATGCGGGCAGGACCGCTGGCTATGACTTTGATGATGCGGCGGAGGGCGACGGCGCGTGGCCGCTTGATCTCACGGGAGATGGGCGCAGCGAACTCATTACGCGCAGCACCTTTGGCGACGGCATGTCGTGTGTTTTTGTCTACCGTTGGAACGCCGCGGAGGGGGGCTCTCAGCGCAGTGAGGTCGACTGGGATAAGGCGGACGCGCAGCTTGCGCGCCTGAGTGCGCCCCTCGGCGTGACCGCGCGGGCGGAGACCTATCACGCACAGGACAATACCGTTACGCTGACGCTCTACACGGAAAGCGGCACGAAGGAAACGACGCTGCCGCTTACCACAGATGTTCTCGGTGAGTGGTTTGCAGAGGACTGACCGGAATGATATAAAAAGGAACCGATTCGAAAGAATCGGTTCCTTTTTTACTGAAAGATTTACTTGGCCAGCACTTTTTTGAGTTTGGCGAAACGGGGGAGGGAGTCCTCCTTCGTGAGCTTGGGCTCGCCCTGGATGAGGGGGAGGACATAGTCGATGAACTCCTGCTTGACGCCGTTGTGAGAGTCGTTGATCCACTCGATGGGAATCTTCTTCTCGAAGTTTGCGACCTCGGTGAGCGGCAGCAGCTTCGTCTTGCAAACGTAGTGGCCGTCCACAGTCTCACGCTCAAAGGCGACCATCTTGTCGGTGATGCCGGCGACGGCGTTCTCCACCGCGGCACGACCGGCCATGACGGCCTCTTCGATATCGGTCTCGCTTGCGAGGTGTGCGCCGCAGCGCTGGAGCAGCGACAGCTCAATGCCGCGCACCTTCGCGCCGGTCTTTTCCTTCACGATGCTCGCCAGCAGCGCGGCGAGGCCGCCGAGCTGCGCGTGGCCAAAGCCGTCCGTCGCGCTGGCCTTGGCCTCGGAGACAAAGCTGCCGTCGGCATAGTGGATGCCCTCGGATACGGCGACCATACAGCTGCCGGTCTCCTTGTAGATGCGCTCGACGTCGGCAAGGAACGTGTCCATGTCGAAATCAGTCTCGGGCAGGTAGATGAGGTCGGGACCCGCGCCGTACTTCGTCGCGAGCGCGGCGGCGGCAGTCAGCCAACCGGCGTGGCGGCCCATGATCTCGACAATGCAGATCATGCCCGTGTCGTAGACGTGCGCGTCCTGATAGACCTCCATCAGGCTCGTCGCGATGTACTTGGCGGCGCTGGCGTAGCCGGGGCAATGGTCGGTGCCATAAAGGTCGTTGTCGATTGTCTTGGGCACGCCCATGACGCGGCACTCGTAGCCGACCTTCTGCATGTACTTGCTGATCTTATTGCAGGTATCCATCGAGTCATTTCCGCCGTTGTAGAAGAAATAGCGGACGTCGTGCTTTTTGAATACCTCAAGGATGCGCTTGTAATCGGTGTCGTCCTCGTCGGGGTCCTTCATCTTGTAGCGGCAGGAGCCGAGGGCGGAGGAGGGGGTGTACTTTAAAAGCTCCAGCTCCTTCGGGTCTTCCTGACTCATGTCGAACAGGCGGTCTTCGAGCACGCCCTTGATACCGTGCTCTGCGCCGTAGACATTCGTGATGCAGCCAGAATCGAGCGCCGTGCGGATGACGCCGTAAGCGCTCGCGTTGATGACGGAGGTCGGGCCGCCGGACTGGCCGATGATGCACGCGCCTTTCAATTCACTCATAGCAGTTCTCCTTATCGCTTAGGCCTTGCCAGCGCAGCCGAGCACATCGACGAGCTTGTGGCGGACGAGCTCCTTGATGTTGGCGCGGGCGGGCTTGAGATACTCGCGCGGGTCAAACTTGTCGGGATGTTCATCGAGGAAGGCGCGCACGGTGCCGGTCATGGCAAGGCGCAGGTCGGAGTCGATGTTGATCTTGCAGACGGAGAGCTTTGCGGCCTCGCGCAGCTGATCCTCGGGCACGCCGATAGCGTTGGGCATCTTGCCGCCGTGCTCGTTGATCATCTTGACATACTCCTGCGGGACGGAGGAGGAGCCGTGCAGCACGATGGGGAAGCCGGGCAGACGCTTGGAGACTTCCTTCAGCACATCGAAGCGCAGCGGGGGCGGGACGAGGATGCCCTGCTCATTGACGGTGCACTGCTCGGGCTTGAACTTGTAAGCGCCGTGAGAGGTACCAATGGCGATGGCAAGGGAGTCGCAGCCGGTCTTGGAGACGAATTCCTCGACTTCTTCGGGATGGGTGTAGGACGCCTCGTGCGCGGCGACCTTGACCTCGTCCTCGATACCGGCGAGGGTGCCGAGCTCGGCCTCGACCACGACGCCGTGGTCATGTGCGTACTCGACGACCTTCTTCGTGATCTCGATATTTTCGGCAAAGGGCTTGGAGGAGGCGTCGATCATGACGGAGGTGAAGCCGCCGTCGATGCAGGACTTGCAGGTCTCGAAGTCCGGGCCGTGGTCAAGGTGCAGCACGATGGGGATATCGGGGCAGCACTCGACAGCAGCTTCCACGAGCTTGACGAGGTAGGTGTGGTTCGCGTAGGCGCGGGCGCCCTTGCTGACCTGCAGGATCACGGGCGCGTGCTCTTCCTGGCAGGCCTCGGTGATACCCTGCACGATCTCCATGTTGTTGACGTTGAACGCGCCGATGGCGTATCCGCCGTCATAGGCTTTTTTGAACATTTCAGTAGATGTTACGAGCGGCATAATATCTTCTCCTTTGATAAAAAGTTATTTCAAATGTTTGGTACGTTTGGAACTAATTACATTGTAACACAGAAATTTGATTTTGCAAGAGGATTTGCGATATTTTTGAAAAAAGGAGACAAAACCGATTCGCTTTGTCTCCTTTCTTTGCTTAATTGACCCAGATCGCGGGAAGGCGGGTGCAGGTGAGGCCCATTTTCCGCTGCAAATGCAGCGACGCTTCGTTTCCGTCGACCACGTGGCAG
>OGXK01001998.1_pt1 | contig 10657 bp, 9 predicted proteins | sample 1576261 | NCBI WGS metagenome assembly OGXK01 (sample SAMEA3541581, study PRJEB24748) | human gut metagenome | biome: human gut; feature: human-associated habitat; material: faeces | place: China | collected 2012 | reverse complement strand
GCTATAAAAAGCTTTTAAAGCTTTTTATCAGATTCTAGTATCAGAACTGCGCGTCCATTCCGGCGCTGCGCGCCGCCTCGCGGGTGTCGTTCTTCGAGATGCGCATATGCTGCCGCATCTCCAGATCGGCCGCCTCGGCATCGTGCTGGGCCAGCGCCTCCATGATGCGGCGGTGCGGCTCGACCACGTTCGAGCAGTTCTTCAGAATGGCAAACGAATTCAGCCGGTAGGTGTGCAGGGCGGGAATGAACTGCTTGTACAGCGAGACGAGGAACGGGTTGTTCGTGCTTTCGCAGATCTTCTCATGGAACTTCTCGTCGAGCTGGGCCATAAGGTTCGCGTTGGCATCCTCCGGCGGCAGCGCCGCAGCATGCGCCGTCTGGTCGACGATCTGCCGCAGCTCCGCGAGCGCTTCCTCCGTAATATGCCGTGCGGCCTCCCGGGCCACGAGCGGCTCAAGTGCCTCGCGCACCATGTAGATATCGCGCAGGGCAAAGATATTGCCCTCAAACCAGCGCTCGGCCTCCTCGCTGCTGGGCTGGCACGCCTTGATGAACGCGCCCTTGCCGTGGACGATCGTTACATAGCCCATCGTCTGCAGCACGCGCAGCGCCTCGCGGATGGACGAACGGCCGACGCCGAGCTGCTTGCCCAGTTCATTTTCCGTGGGCAGCTTTTCGCCGGGATTTCTGCCCGGCTCCTGAATGTAGCTTCGGATGCTTTCGATCACCTTGTCGGTGGTTGACATCTTGTCGATAGGGATCATCATAATCTCCCGCTCCTCTCTCGTTTGCCAGCTCTCGCAGTTAACTGCACATTACTTGACATTTTGCATTGCATAATGTTCTAGGTACTTCTGTAATCATATTAACGCATCAATTCAGAAATGTCAAGCGAATTTTATTCAAAACATGCGGCTCCGCCTCCCGGCAGGACCTACAAAAGCTTCAGGAGGGCTTCAGATCATGACAAATCAGACCGGCTATATCGTTTACGCGACGGACAGCGTCGGCACCGCACTCGGCGAGATCGAGCCAGGCGCGCTCCGCCTGCTCGGCGAGGCTGGCGCCGGAGTCGTCCAGAAATATATGAACCGCATTTCCGGCCCTTTATTGGACCGTATCGATATCCAGATAGAGATTGTCCCTGTCCCTTTCGAGAAGATTTCCGAGCAACAGCCCTCAGAGCCTAGTATCGCTATCCGTGAGCGGGTCATAAAAGCCCGTGCGATCCAGGAAAGGCGTTTTGCCGCTTATGAGGGTATTTATTGCAACGCCCAGATGAACTCCAAGCTACTCCATCAGTACGCCGTTCCCGACGCTTCCGGCCTCTCCATCCTCAAAACCGCCATGCAACGTCTCTGCCTCTCCGCCCGTGCCTATGACCGTATCCTGAAAGTCTCCCGCACGATAGCGGACTTGGATAATTCGGAACATATCGAAGTCCGGCATTTGGCGGAGGCTATACAGTATAGGAGTTTGGATAGGGAGAATTGGGGAATGTGAGTATCGACTAACTATTTCTATACTCCTGTGGGCTCATGCCCACATACCGCTTGAAATACTTTCCAAAAAAAGACATATTCGTGAAATTTAGCGTATAGGCTATGTCGTGGATGGAAAGGTTCGTTGATTTCAGTTGAGCTTTAGCGTCCATGATTACCATGGAGGTTATGATCTCTATGCAAGTTTTTCCGGTAGTTTGTTTGATAATGCTGCTTAGATGCGCTTGTGTGATGCCAAGCCGCTTGGCATACCATGCAACGGATCGTTGCATGGTATAGTTTTGCATGACTAATTGAGTGAAGTTCTTGCTGATAATTTCGGCTTTAGAGAGATTGGACGTGTCTGTTGTCTTATCTTTATACATGATGCTGACTCCCATTAATATTCCGGAAAACAGGTGGTTGATGAGACTCCTGTTTAATTGCGAGACACAAAACTGATATGTCTTGATCAACAATTCGAAATAATCTCTCAATAATGATTGGGCTTCTTCTTTTAGTTTGAAAACAGGACTATCTTTTATGGCATAGTGCATATCCATGACCGATTTATTGATATTCGCTTGATTGATGAAATCAGACGAGAATCCCATGAAATAAATTTGCAGATCTCTATCCATTCTATGAATCTGGAAAATCGTACCCGGCAGAATCGTAATAAAACTCCCGGCCTCTACTTTAAATTGCGTCAGATTTATAGATGCTTCCACTTCTCCCCTTAGGCATAACACGAATATTCCCGCCTTTAGTCGACAAGGATAATTAGCGTATAAATTCAGCAATCCAATGTCTTTCTCCGAGAGTTTTCCTATTACCCAATCTTGTGGCAGGTCTATTTTAGGGATGTCATTTTCCATATTCTTACGTAATTTTGATGGCAAATATACGTTTTTTTGAGGATATTTTTATTTGGACTCAATCTAATAAATAGAATAATGAAGAATAAAAACAGGACAGAAGATAATCGTAAGACGCTCTGTTCTTGTTGTTGTATAAAATGGAATCTAAAAAAAAGAATAGGTAATAATAAAAATTGACCTTGTGAGATTCCTAACGAAGTCGTTCTTTTGTACACTTTTTATTAGGTAAATTAAAAAAACAGAAATCAATAAATTTTTGCATGAGAAAATTGAGGACTTTATTAGTAAAAATGGTCTGTGCCTTGGCGGGAGGCCTAATGTTGAGCGCTTGCTCCTCCGAGGAGGGAGGCTCGCAGGCTATGGGCGGAAAAGGTGCGGTAATACTAGACCTTGCCGCCGAGACGGTCTTTGATACGAAGACAAAAGCTGTCGATGAGAGTACATACCTGACGGATCGTCCCCTTGCGGATTACAAGGTGAAAATCTTGGATGCGCAAGGCCATGTGGTATCGGGCTGTGAGTGGAAATACTCGGAAAGGCCCACAGGTTTGATCGAGTTGAGCAACGGCTCTTACACGGTAGTAGCTTCTGATGGGGAAGAGTTTAACGTGAATGCCTCCACCCGTAACGGTATCTATATGTATGGCTCTAGCCGATTCGACGTGAATAGCGATAAGGTAGCGGCTGTAAATGTGGCTTGTAAGCCGGCCTGCGGAAAGCTGGTCGTGAAATTTGGCGATACGATGGCTACTTATTTCTCTGATTACGCCGTTCATTTCTCTACCCAAGCGGCAGGTGAGAACGGTCCGATCATCTGGCCGAAGGGAGATACGGATCCTCTTTACGTGAAGCTGGCCGAGGCCGGGGAGAACGTGACGGCGACTTTCCAGTTTACCAAGAAGGCAGATGGAACGAAGGCCGAGGTCAATACCTTGACCCGCGAGATGAAGTGGGGCAGCATGTGGACAATCACTGTCAATCCGAAAGTAGAGGATACCACCGGCAAGGTAGGCATCACGATTACTTTCGATGATTCCACGAACGATAAGCCTATCGATATCGAGATCCCTTCCGATTGGCTCTAATAGTTATTAGGATGTAAAACCAGTAGAACGAATTTAATGATGAATATAAAATATACGATAATGGCAGGTTGCCTTCTAGTAATGGGGCTGGCTTCCTGCGAGATGAAGAACGAGATCCTCGGGAAAGAGGATGGCTCCTCCGAGATGGGCTTGCTGAATCTTGGGGTAGCTGTAGACGCGAAGAACAACGACGTGCAGACCAAGGCCGATGCTAACCCCGGAACTCCAGAGTCTATCCCATCGGTGAGCGCCACGGGATATATCGTGGAGATCAGTAACAGCACGGGCGTTTACAAAACCCTTACTTACGATCCTACGAATGCCTCCGTGGAACTTCCGGTAGACAGCTACACGATGTATGCCCATAAGCCGGGCGGTCCGACAGAGACAGATCCTTACTATGGTGGAAGCACCTCTTTCGCCGTGAAGAAAGGTGAGGCTACCGATGTCACCGTTACTTGTAAGATGGAAAATACGAAGATACAGCTTGTTTATTCCACGGAAATGCAGACTTCCTTTACTAGCTGGTCGATCACGGTGAAGGCCGGTACGCGGAGCAAGGTGCTTACCTACTCTGGAACGGAGGCTTTCGCGCAACCCTCCGCTTTCTATTGGATGCTAGATGAGGGCGTAAAGGAGATAACAGTCTCTTTCGTGGGAAAGAATAAGGATAATAAGGATATACGCGAGAGCCGTGTGATCACGAAGCCCGCCTCGGCCGAGAGCTCCGACTGGCTGGGTGGCGACGCGTTGGCCATCACGATGAAGCCGGGCACTTATGATCCGGAAAATCCGAATGGTTTGCAGGGTATCGAGATCTCTGCTGAGGTGACGTGGAATGGAGTGGAGGATCCCGTAGACGTGCCGGTGGTGGACGATGGCGGCGATGAGCCGGGGACTCCGGTGGATCCGAGTGATCCTTCCGCTATAAAAGTTTCAATACCTCAAACTACTTATACGCTACCGGATGATGTGGATAAAAAAGCGGAGGCGATAGCCACCATTACGAGCGAGAAAGGACTGAAAAGTATGAAAGTGGTTATAGAGGCAGGTAATGCAGGCTTTGGTGCGGTAATCAATGACGAGGATTTAATAAATAATGGTTGTGATTTTAGCAAGGGAGTAGAGTTTGTCGGTGCGACTGATAGCAGTCCGGTAATGACATTAATAAAGATGATCGCTCCTAATTTGCAAGCTCCTCCTGCTGGCGCTACTTCTTATGAATTCCCCTTAGGCGAATTCTTTCAAGCGGTAAGCATTTATCAAAAGACAACTTCTGCTAATGGTCATGTCTTTAAGATCCGTCTAGAAGATAGCGATGGAAATGTTAATGACGAGACCGTTTTATCTATCATAGTAAAGTAAAAGGAGGAATAGAAGCATGAGACAAACATATCAATTTATATTATTGCTTTTAACTGGTGTTTTCTTCTATTCTTGTCAAGGTGATGAATTGAGTACACAGGAAAGCGTAGGCTACTTGCGTGTAGCCTTGGAGCAAAGCGCGGATGTAAACACGAAGGCTGATTATAATTCCAAGCAGATGCGTGTGGTGATCAAGAACTCAGCTGGTGTGACGAAGTTTGAGACAAATGACCATACGGCGGACTTAGTAGGTAAAGAACTCTCATTGAAGCAAGGTGAATATACCATCGAGGCCGTTTCTTACGGATGGGACGGCAACGCCGGAGCGGATTGCGCCTACTACACGGGCAAGACGACGGTGACGATCGAGAAAGGCAAGACTGCGACAGCCAATTTGGTTTGCTCCTTGGCGAACGTGAAGGTGACGGTGGCTTTCGAGCAGGCTTTCTTGGATAAGTTGGGCAATGGTTCCATCAATGTGCAGGTAAAGAGCGCTACCGCTTCGATCACTCCGGTGGATTTCGCCCCGAAAGGTACGAGTGTGGCCTATTTCCCGGTTTCCGACCTAACGGTGGCTTATACGGTTGTTTCCGCTGTCGGAAAAACGAGCTCTAAGGAGCTGCCAATCTCGGAGGTAAGCGCGAAAGACCACTATATCTTGAACTTTAAGAATCAGGCTGCCGGCACGGGAAATGTAACCGTAACGGTAGATCCTACGATGAACCAGTACACATACGACTTCACGATCGATCCGAACGCGAAGAGCGGCGCAACCTTGTCCGCGAACCCGTGGAGCCAGCTAGCTTATCTGACGGCTACTGACATAACGCTTGATTCCGGTGAGCTTTCATCCTTGAAGTTCCAGTATCGCCCAAAGAATACGGATACTTGGATGGATGTGGCGACCACGGTTAATACGGCGGCCTCTTCCGCCTCGGCTACCTTGACGGGATTGACTTCCACCACGGCTTACGAATATCGGTTGACAGACGGAGAGATCAGTGTCGCTACGGGGGAATTTACCACGGCGGCGGAGATCGCTTTACAAAATGGATCCCTGGATGGCTGGAATGGTAGCTCACCTAATGCTGACACGAATGCCAAATTTTGGGATACGAGTAACGAGGGGGCTAGCGCAGGAGGTTTGACCCCGACAAATGCTACTGCGGATTTTGTTCATACGCAAGGAGGGAAGGCCGCAAAACTCACTTCTGGAGAAGTGCTGGGTATATTTGCTGCAGCCAGTTTGTATACGGGTACATTTGGCAAAGCTAGTATATTAACTCAGAGTGCGACTGTCAATTTTGGTCAACCTTTTACTTCGCGGCCTATTGCGTTAAAAGGTTTTTATAAATATATACCTGCGGTAATAAATATTGTTAAGAATACTCCATCAGGTGTAACTATTGTAAAAAATGAGACATTGGATCAGTGCGCTATTTATATCGCCTTGGCAAAGAAGACTTATCTGATTGACAATAAGGATCAAAGTACATTCATCGACTTTAAGAACGATTCCAACATCATCGCCTACGGCGAGCTCCCTTCCGGGGCGGCTACGGAGGGCGATGGCTACGTGGAGTTCAACATCCCGTTGAAATATAAGAACCTGACGGATCAGCCTACCCATATCATCGTGGTTTGCTCATCCAGTAAATATGGCGATTATATGACCGGAGGTGCGGGAAGTACCCTGTATGTAGACGATCTTTCCCTCATTTATGACGGAACGCCTACTATCTGGGAATAATTCCCTATATTTGCGAAACCCGTTTCGACCCCTCGAAATTCATTCCCTAAGACCGGGAAATGTCTTTCGAGGGCTCGAGATGCTTTCCCGGGACAAGAAAATACATTTCGAGGTCTCGAGATCCACCTCCTGAAGCGGGAAAACGGCTCTCGACTCCTCAAAATCCATTTTTGGAAACCGGAATGGGCTTTTCGACCCTTCGAACGGGTACAAACGAATAATAACCTTCAAAAAAAATCGAATTATGGGTACATTCACATTGATTCCTCCGATGTCGTTAGGTAACTTGAACAAGGCCGAGAAGCTAAGTCTGTTGAAACGCTACATGAAACTGATGCCGAGCGGCTCCGATTCCGAATCGCCGGACGAGATCTCGTTGCTAGCCGATAGCGGAGTGCCTGCGCTAAACATTTCCGCCGGACAGGTGACACGTATGAATGGCATTATCGATGAGCTGACCGAACTGACGATGCAAGCCTCCTCCTCGGAGGAGACCCCGGAAATGCAGCAAGTGGAGGCCGATCGGGATACGGCGGGTAACTACATAGTCCGCCGCGTGCTCGATTACGCCAAGCTGCCCCTTGCCGCCGAGCGTACCGCCGCCCAACGGATGGAACCCGCCTTGCGCGGTTACCGCGACTTCGCCAACCTGCCCACAGCGCAGGAGACGGAGGTGATCAATGGCCTGCTTATCGACCTAGCGAAGCCCGAGTTCGCCGACTCGGTAGTCACTCTGCAACTGGCACCTTACATCGCCGAGCTACGACGGCTCAACGATCGCTATGCCGAGCTGGCCGCCCTACGCGACAAATCGAGATCGGTACGCACAGAGAATGTGACCTCCAAGGAGCTGTCCTCCGAGGCGCAAGACCTGCTGGACGATATGTGCGCACTGGCCAATGCCTCCAGCCTGTTGCAACCCTCGGAAGAGGCGCGCGTATTTGTTCGCGACGCGACTCATCTTTTCGCCCAGGTACGAACCGCCTACAAGCAACGTTCCAAGGGCACGCCCTCTGGACCCGCCGAACCCGGCACGCTGGAGCCCGGTGGGGGAGGGGATTCTGAATCTCCCGATGAAATATGACTAGAATAGGAAAAATGAGAATAAATAAACTAATCTGTCTGGCCCTCCTCTGCGCCCTTTGCGTAGGGGAGACTTGGGCCCAACGTGGCAAGAGAGCCATCAATCGCATCGACCGAGAAGTGCAAGAGACCGTCTTCATCCCGAAAGGTACGTGGATGGCGGGAGGAACTGTTTCCTACTCCGAGCACGATGAGGGGAATCTGAACTTCCTCGTCTTGAAGAACGTGGAGGGAAAAGGCTACAACTTCGGTGTCAGTCCCTACGTGGGTTACTTCTTCCGCAACAACATCTCCGCGGGCATGCGTTTCGCCTATCACCGCGACTACCTCGACTTGAAGAACTTCGAGTTGAATCTCGGCGAGGATTTCAACATCAGCCTCGACAACCTCTATTATCTGGAGCATAAGTACGAGGTATCCGGTTTCTTGCGCACCTATATGCCTATCGGACGCAGCAAGATATTCGGCCTGTTCAACGAGGCGCGCCTCACCTATGGATACGGTACGGGCAAGAATTCCACCGGTACGGGTGCCACCTACGACGGCTCCTACCAAACGGCGCAGAACCTGCAGATCGGTATCGCTCCCGGGATGACGGCTTTTATCACCGACTGGTCGGCCGTAGAGGTATCGGTTGGCGTGATGGGTTTCGATTTCAAGTGGATCGACCAAAAGACGAACCAGATAGAGGAGGGGCATCAGCGTGTCTCCTCCGGCAATTTCAAGATCAACCTCTTCTCGATCAACATAGGCATGACCTTCTATCTTTAATGGAGAAAATATAATTTAATGAAGATTCAACGATTGATGTTTAAAGAGAATTTACGTGCGGCCGGTCTGGTAACTTTGTTGGGACTGGCCTCGTGCGCTATTGATAACGATATTCCTTACCCACTGGTGGAGGGAACGATCAGTGAGATCGTGACTGAGGGCCTGCGTGCCTCGGAAGACGGGACGGTAGCCTCCGGCGTGGATATAGATCGCTCGGCTCGCACCGTGACACTCTATGTGAACGACTCCGTGGATGTGTCACGGCTGAGACTGACGCGCCTCATCCTCGATCCGCGCGACGCGACGATCGAGCTGGACTCCGCACGATGCGACGATAAGGAGAAATTCCCTTTTCATGATTTTGCCTCGCTTGATAGCCTCTCGTTGTCGGCCAATACGCGGCTCGACCTCTCCACGCCGCTTGAGCTGAACGTCCGTACCTACCAAGATAATCCATGGACACTTACCGTACGCCAGATCGTGGATCGTACGGTAGACGTAGACGGCATGGTGGATCATTTGGTAGATCCTGTCAGCCGTGTCGCCGTGATCAACGTGAGCGCGGATCAGGATCTTTCCAACATCAAAATTCGTACGCTTAACCTTGGTGGGGCCTATGGACGTGTCACGCCCGATCCTACTACCGTGTGCGACTTTACCTATCCGCAGACTTTTTATGTGGCTCGTGCCGGCGAGGAGGTATGGCAGGAATGGAAAGTGGTGATAGAGCAAAGCGAGGGCGGTGCCTCTACCTCGTCGAGCGTCTTCCCCATGGTGACGAAAGCTACGCTTACCGGTTCCGTGCAAAGCGGCAAGACCCCGGTGGTGGAATATAAGGAACAGACGGTTTCCGCGTGGAGCACGGCGGCAGACGTGAAGACCTCGGGTGCCTCTTTCAGCGCTACGATCGGCGGGCTGCGGGGCGGTACAGCCTATGATTATCGCATCAGCGTAGACAATGCGCAGACGGGTAGTGGCTCGTTTACCACCGCCGACGAGATTGCTTTGACAAACGGCGGTTTCGAGGATTGGTCGCAAGACGGCAAGCAATGGAATCCGTGGCCTTCGGGTGGAACCTCCTTCTGGGGAACCGGCAACCCGGGTGCGGCGGCTTTCATCGGTAATCTGACGACGCCTACGACCGAGAGTGTATCTGGAAAAGCGGCCTTGCTGGAATCCAAGGATGCCGTGATCAAGTTGGGAGCCGGGAATATCTTCACGGGCGATTTTGCGTTGGACGGCACGAATGGCGTGCTGCAATTGGGCCGTCCGTTTACCTCATTCCCCACTTCCCTTAAGTTGCATTACAAATATACCTCTACCACGATCAATCGTATCGGGCAAGATGTGGGTAGTCTGGAAAGTCTTCGGGGCCGTCCGGACTCGTGCCAGATATATATCGCCCTCTCGGATAAGCCGGAGCCTTACGAGATCCGTACCAAGCCCTCTGTCCGGCAGGTGTTCGACAAGAACGACCGTAATATCATCGCCTATGGCGAGTTCATCAGTGGGCAGTCCACTACGAGCTATAAGCAGATCGAGATACCCTTGGAATATCGTGCGACGAATCGTACGCCCAAATATATCGTCATCGTGGCGGCGGCTAGCAAGTACGGTGATTACTTCATCGGGGGGGAAGGCAGTACCCTTTGGATAGACGAGATGGAATTGGTTTATGAATAAAAAGCATTGATATAGGATATGAGAAAGATGATACGACAGATAATGACCTTGGCCACCCTTTGCTGGATGATGGCGGGTTGCGCCGATGAGGTCCTCAACCGTAATGGTGGCAAGGGTGAGGGGTGCTTGCTCCTCACGGGGATCGAGGTGGAATCTGCTGTCGGCGACGTACAGACGAAGGCTTCGCTGGCAGAAGGAGATCTTCCTGGGATCACGGATTTTACGATTGAGGTAGTAAGTAAATCGGATGGCTTGACGGTAAAGACCTTGCAGCCCGGAGTTACTCACTGTACTCTTCCTGTGGGAAGTTACTTGCTGAAAGCCAGTTATGGTGACCCAACAGCATTGTCTTATACACCCGCTTTTTATGGAGAGACTTCGGTTACCATCGCTCCAAACACGGATACGGGAGCTGAGATAAAAGCTTCTCTTCTACAAGCTGTTTTCCATCCCCGTATGTCGGATGAGCTGGTCGCTCAGTTTAAAAGCTATGAGTTGACTCTCGGTGTGGGGCTTGGGGAGTTCGTAACGGACTGCTCGACCGTAAAGAATATCT
>OGXK01001996.1_pt1 | contig 10662 bp, 10 predicted proteins | sample 1576261 | NCBI WGS metagenome assembly OGXK01 (sample SAMEA3541581, study PRJEB24748) | human gut metagenome | biome: human gut; feature: human-associated habitat; material: faeces | place: China | collected 2012 | reverse complement strand
GAAGTCGCGCATATGCGCGCTTGCCGACAGGACCAGCGGGCCGGAGACACCGAAATGCGTGAAGAGCATCTCGCCGAGGTCGGAATAGACCTGCTTATTGTGCTCATCATAGACCGTGAGCGTCACGTTGCGCAGGGAAAAGCCCTGCATCTCGGCGCACCAAGGGTCATTGGATTCCAGTGGCACGAGCGAGGCGCGCAGCGGCGTGACCGTGTGGCCGAATTGCTGCGCAAAGCGATAGCCGTCGCCGGTCGAGCCGGTGAGTGGGTACGACATGCCGCCGGTGCAGACAACGGCTGCATCGCAGTCGATCGTGCCCTCCGTGGTCACGACGGCGGAAACTGCGCCGTCGCGCGTCAGAATATCGGTCGCAGCGGCGTGCAGAATGCGGCCCCCTGCGTGCGCATAGGCGCGCTCAAGCGCATTGGCGATGTCGTGCGAGCGGTCGGAGACCGGAAACACGCGGTTGCCGCGCTCGGTTTTGAGCGGCACGCCGAGGGATTCAAACAGCGCCATCGTGTCGCGCGGCTCAAAGCGGTTGAGCGCGCTGTAGAGAAAGCGTCCATCGCCGGGGATGTTTGCAAGCACGGTTTTGATGTCGCAGTTATTTGTCACATTGCAGCGGCCCTTGCCGGTGATGCGCAGCTTCTTGCCGAGCATCTTGTTCGGCTCGAGCAGCACGACGCTCAGCCCGCGCTGCGCCGCCGTGAACGCACACATGGACCCGGCCGCACCGCCGCCGATCACGACTACATCAGCTTTCAACGGTTCCATACACCTCGTATTCTTTCCAGACGTTCTCCAGCTCCCGGAAGGTCTCGAACGTGCGCGTACGGTCGCGCGCGCTGACCGCCATGATGAGCGCGTTGATCATGCTCAGCGGTGCGACGAGAGAATCCAGGAACGAAACCATCTCACTTTTCGTATACAGGCAGACATCCGAGATCTCATTGAGCGGCGAGACCTTGCCGTCCGTCAGGCCGAGGCAGCGTGCACCGCGGTCGCGCGCAAACTTCATGGCGCTGATCGTGCGCTTGGAATAGCGCGGGAAGCTGATGCCGATGATGAGGTCGCCCTCACCGATGCGCAGCAGCTGCTCGTAGACCTCGCGCGCGGCGATCTCCTTGACAACGGTGACGTCATCGAGCAGGAGCTTAAGATAGATCGCCAGAAAATCAGCCAGCGTCGTGGACGTGCGCATGCCGATGATGTAGATGTGCTTTGCGGACAGGATCATATCGACCGCCTGATTGAAGTAATCCTGATCGATCTCGTCGAGCGTGGCCTGAAGGTTATTGATGTCGGCCCGCAGCACCGCTTTGAGTACATCGTGCCCGTCCATGGTGCTCTCAGCCGCCTCGATGCGCTCGACCGAGGTCAGGCGGTTGCGCACGATCTCCTGCAGCGCTTTTTTCATGCCGGGATAGCCCCGATAGCCGAGGTCGGCCGCAAAGCGCACGACGGTCGACTCACTCACGCCGGTCACTTCGCCGAGGCGCGCAGCCGTCATGAAAGCCGCCTTATCATAATTCTTGAGAATAAACTGCGCGATCGTCCGCTGCCCCTTCGAAAAGGAGGGAAATTTATGTTCCAAAACAGACAATATATCCATTTCCATATGTTCACCTTGCAAATACGCATTTTTTGCTGCTATGTCGCAGCGTATTTTTATATTTTAAGCAAATGCCGGGTATTTTGCAAGTCACATCTGCAACTTTTGCGCGAAAAACTTGCATAAACTTCCTCGCCTCAAAGGTGCGATTTTAGGTAGGCGACCTCCTCGTCGGTCAATTCCCGCCACCGGCGCGGCGCGAGTGTGCCGAGGCGCAGCTCTCCCTCCGCCACGCGCACAAGGCGCAGCACGCGCAGACCCGCGAGCGCGCACAGGCGGCGCACCTGCCGGTTGCGTCCCTCATGGATCGTGACGGACAGGCGGTCAGGCGCGAGCACCGTCACCTCCGCCGGGCGGACGCGATAGCCCTCCAGCTCCGTGACGGCGTGCATGACCTCTGCTGCGGCTGCAAGATCGCCGCCCGCAACGTCGACCTCATACGTCTTGGTGATCTCGTGCGACGGGTGCATGAGGCAGTTTGCGATCTCACCGTCATTCGTCAAAATGAGCAGCCCCTCGGAATCCAGATCCAGCCGGCCGACCGGATACAGCCGCTCCCCCAATGATGCTACGAGATCCGCCACCGTTTTGCGCCCGTGCTCATCGTGCAGCGTCGTGACATAGCCGCGCGGCTTATTGAGCATTATGTACCGCTTCGGCGCTCTGGACGGCAGGGGACGGCCGTCAATGCAGATGACGTCGGTCTCCGGGTCTGCCTGCGCGCCGAGCTGTGCAACGCAGCCATTGACGGTCACGCGGCCTGCGCAGATCATCGTCTCCGCCGCGCGGCGGGATGCAACGCCCGCCTCGGAAATGCACTTTTGCAGCCGCTGCTGCATGGTCATCACCTCAAAATTCAGGATAGTAAGCGGAAAAATACCGGCTGACGCGCGTCCACAGGCGGCCAAGCCGTGCAAACGGCGTGATCTTCACATCCGGGTCGAGCGCCGCGGGTTTGGCATAGCAGAGCGCCACGGAGACGCTTTGCCCATCCGGCCCGGTCGCCGTCAGTGTGCCCGCCCGCGTCCCTTGCTGCACCGGTGCAAACGCAAAGCGTGGCAGCTCCGCCGTGAGCGTCACCGTGTCCTCCGGACACAGGAGCAGATAAGCCTCCCGCTCCGGTGTTACCGCGCAGACCTGCACCGTGCCGGAGAGCACCGGAACGGCATACACCGGCGTATCTCCGGCGACGGCGCGATACGCATAGTTTTCAAACGCCCAGTCGAGCAGGCGCGTGTGATCATTCCAGTCGTCCGGATCCGAGAGCGTCACGCAGACAAAGCGCGTCGCGCCGCGCTGTGCACAGGACACAAGCGTGCGCCCGGACGCCTTCGTGTAGCCGGTCTTGACGCCGATCGCGCCGTCATAGCAGCGCAGCAGCCGGTTGTGATTGACGAGCGTTTGCCCTCCGATAGTCGCGCGCTCGGTGGCCACGATGGTACAAAATGTGTCGTTCGCCATGGCCGCACAGGTGAGCGCCGCCATGTCGCGCGCCGTGGAATAATGCCCCTCGGCATCGAGCCCGTTGGGGTTTTGAAAGGCGCTGCCGGTCATGCCGAGTGCACGCGCCTTATCGTTCATCATGTCCGCAAACGCCTGCACCGAGCCCGCCGTGTGGCATGCGAGCGCGAGCGCGGCGTCATTGCCGGACACGAGCATCATGCCGTAGAGCAGCTCCTCGACCGTATACGTCTCTCCGGCGCGCAGATACATCGACGAGCCCTCGACCGCCGTGTATTCCGGCAGGATCTCGACCGGTTCCCCGAGCGCACAGTGCTCGAGCACGACAAGCGCCGTCATAATCTTCGTCGTGCTGGCGATGCCGAGGCGTGCATCTGCATTCTTTTCATAGAGCACCGTTCCGGTCTCGGGATGCACGACGATGGCGGCCTGTGCCGCATTGTCCGCCCCGGCGGCATAGGCGCGCGGCGCACACGGCAAGAGTATGGCGAGCGCGCACAGGAGCGCAAATATCGTTCGTTTCAAAACAAGCACCACCCTTTTGAAGTTTCGGGCGGTGCTTATTATGGGCGCTCAGAGCGCGGATTATGCTTTGTCGGCCTTGCGCTGGTCGATGAACCGGTCGATGCGGTCAAAGACCTGCGGGGTCATGTCGATGAGCCGGTCGAACGTGTTCGAGGCGGGCGGCATGACGTTGAGCATACGCACATTGCCGTCCTTGACGATCAGAAAGCCCATCGGCTCGACCTTGACGCCTGCGCCGCTGCCGCAGCCGACGCCGTTTTGGTTCTCCTTCATCGGAAACTCCGCCCCGCCGCTGGCAAAGGCGAAGCTGACGCGCGAGAGCGGAATGAGCGTGATGTCGTCCGGCGTCGTGATCGGTTCGCCGACGACGGTGTTCGTGTCCACCATTTCCTTGATCTTGCTCATGGTCGCAGTCATGACTGCGCTGATTTGATTATCCATTGCTGACCTTCCTTTCCTGCGTGTCCGGCGCGGTCTTTGCGCGCGCGGCGCGAGCCTTCTTTGCCTGCAGCTTTTGCTTCAGATATCCGGCGCCGAATATGAGCGCGACGGCGACGATCTGCCCGACGCGGATCGTGCAGACGATGCGTGCATCGATATGCGGGCGCTCGGCGTCAAAATCAACGCCGGTCTGAATGTCCCGCTCGTCGATGCACAGCGTCCGCTCAGCCAGCGGCGTGAGCGCTCCGAGCGCGGCGTTGACATAGCCGAACGCCAGAGCAGTGTCATACGGGTCGGGCGCGCCGGATACAAACACCAGCCGCAGCAGCCGCACGTGCAGCTTCTGCCGCAGACGATCGAGTGCCTGCAAGCCGAGCTCCGCCAGCTTGAGCAGCGTCTGCGCGTCCGGCGGTGCAGACTTTGTCTTCTCTTTTTTCTTCTTCGGTTTTTTGGGTCTCGCCTTCCCGGGCTTTGCATCCGGTGCCTTCGGCAGCAGGTGCAGCCGCGCCGGACCGACGCGCGCCGCGAGGGAAAATGCCCCCTCGGCATACGCCGCATCCACGCCGACCGGCAGCAGATTCAGCAGCGTCAGCGCCAGCGCGATCGCCAGGATGATCCACAGGGCCGTCAATCGGCATCACTCCCCTGTCGGTTTTTCCTCCGTGTCGGTCAGCTCCATCTGTTCGCCGCGGCCGCGCAGCTCCGAGATGGCCTGCTCGAGCTTTTCCGCGCCCTCGTCGGACGACAGATCCGGAAGCACAGGCAGCTCGTCGAGCGACTGCATGCCCATGGTGCGCAAAAACAGCGCACTCGTACGGTACAGTGACGGGCGGCCGGGTGCATCGAGCTTGCCGCAGGACTCAATGAGCCCGCGCTCCAGCAATGTCGTGACCGTGTAGGCGCTGTCCACGCCGCGCACCTGATCGACATATGCGCGCGTGACCGGCTGAAAATACGCCACGATCGCCAGCACCTCCAGCGCCGGCTGCGAGAGTTTGGGCGGCTTGCGCTGCTCGAGCGTGCGTCGGATGTAGTCGGCATACTCCGGTGCGGAACAAAGCTGCAGCAGATCGTTCATCTGCACCAGGCGCATACCGCAGCGGTTTTCCTCATACGCCGCAGCAAGTTCCTTGGCAGCCGAGATGATCGTCTGCGTCAGCTCGCCGGTGACGAGCGCGATGCGCGACGCCGGCACGGGATCACCCGCTGCAAATAAGATGGCCTCAATGACCGAAAGCAATTCGTCGTGTTCCATAAAATTTCTCACTCAACAATGGATTCCAGAATATCGTCCGTCGTGCCGCCCGTGAAGCTTGCGACATACTCGCCGTTTTGCTCCGAGAGCATCAGGTGGCCGAGACTGCACAGCTCGAGCACGGACAAAAAGGTCGCCACGATCTCGCTGCGGCTCGCGCACTGACCGTAGAGCGCATTGAGAGACATGCTCCCCCGCTCACGCAGCTCGTCAATGAGCGTGCGGCACTTATCGCGCACACTGTAGATGATGCGCTTGGGCGCTGCCATTTGCAGCTCTTCCGTCGACGCCGTGCCGCCGCGCGTGAACACGGACAGCAGCGCGCGCAGAAGATCGGTCTCCTCGATGCGGTAGCGGTACTCCCCCGCCGCCTTCGGCAGCGGCTCCGGCGGGCGCGACAGATAGTGCAGTCCGGTCTGCGCCGCGGCCTCGAGCATCGGCGTGACGGTCTTGACCGCCGCATACGTATCCTTGCACTTGAGCTGCTCGAGCGAGGCGATGAGCTGTTCGAGCTCCGTGACCTCCTTCTCCTCGGTGAGGAGCATACGCGTCTTGATATAAAGCAGATACGACGCCATCTGCACAAACTCGCTCGCGATCTCGAGATCGAGCTTTTCCATGGCGTTGAGGTACTCCAGATACTGATCGAGGATGTCCGAGATCTTGATGTCGCGGATCTCGATCTTATTCTTCGACAGCAGCAGCAGGATCAGACTCAGCGGACCTTCAAAATCCGCCATCTCGCTCTTGTCATGGATGATGCCCTCGAGAAAATAAGTTGGATCGCCCGGCTTAGCCGAAGATGCCGATAAGTTCATAGCCCCACTCCGCAAATACAAAGAGTTTGTCAAACGCGGCCTCCGTCACCGTGGTGAGCGGCTTGCCGAGCACGCCGCTCGCAACCAGCACGAGCAGCAGAATCATCCCGTAGCGCTCATAGCGCATGAGCTTTGCATAGGCCGCGTCGGGCAGCAGCGCAAAGAGCACCTTCGACCCGTCGAGCGGCGAGACCGGGATGATGTTGAAAATAGCCAGCGCCAGACTGATGTACGCCGTCAGCCAGATCATGTCCAGCAGAAACTGCACCGAATACAGCGCCCGGTACAGCAGGCCGTATAAAAACAGAAACACCAGCGCGAGCAGCACATTGGACGCCGGTCCTGCCAGCGCCGTAAGCGCCATGCCACGCTTGGGATTGCGAAAGCGCATCATGTTCACCGGTACGGGCTTCGCCCAGCCGAACTTGAACACGACCATCATCAGCAGACCCATCATGTCAATATGCTTGAGAGGGTTGAGCGTGAGACGCCCGGCGTCCTTCGCCGTCGGATCGCCGAGGCGATACGCGACCCAGCCGTGCGATACCTCGTGAAACGTGATGCACAGCAGCGCCGGAACGACCGACAGCACGATATTGAGCAGATACGACCAGTCCAGCCCGTTCCAGATCGATTGCAGTGTGTTCACGCACGCACCTCCCATTCCTACAAAATTGCATTATAGCAAGTCCCCGTCAAAAAAACAAGTGCAGAGCGCGCAATCGCACGCTCTGCACAGCGTTTCTGATTCAGCCGACGGCACGCAGGATCTCTCCAAGCAGCGCCTCGCGCCCGGTGCCCTTCTCCGCCGAAAACGGCAGGAGCACCGCGTCATCCGGCAGCAGCAGGGTCTCGCGGATGCGCGCGAGATTCGGCTCGATCTCCGACTTTTTGAGCTTGTCGCACTTGTTGGCCACGACGACCATCGGGCAGCCGGTGGAATGGAACCACGCGGCCATCGTCTCATCATCCGCCGTGGGTTTGTGGCGGGCGTCGACGATCATGACGCCGAGCGTGATGCGCGCAGGGTCAGCGAAGAAATCCTCCATGAGCTTACCCCAGCGGTCGCGCTCCGTTTTGGCAACGCTGGCATAGCCGTAGCCCGGCAGGTCGACAAAGTACGCACGACGGTCGATGCAGAAGTAATTGACATGGACGGTCTTACCGGGCTGCGAGCCGACGCGGGCAAAATTTCTGCGGTTGAGCAGGCGGTTAATGACCGAGGACTTACCGACGTTCGACTTGCCGGCAAAGACGATGCACGGCAGGTCAGCCGCCAGAAAGCCGGACGGGCTGACGGCGGACTTGAGAAACTCCGCCTTATTCAGGTTCAGGGTCGGCATATGCTCACCTCACTGGCGCAGGTTGACGTTCGCGGTATCGGCGTGCGCGTCGGAATGCGCCGCCTTGACGGCCGCGGCAAACCGGCGGCCGAACGCAACATCGAGGATCTTGTCCACATGGTCGGTTGTGACGAACTTGAGCGCGCTGCGCACGGTCGGGTCGATCTCTTCCAGATCCTTTTCGTTCTCACGCGGGATGATGACCGTCGTGATGCCGATGCGCATGGCAGCCATCGTCTTTTCCTTCAGGCCGCCGATCGGCAGGATACGGCCGCGCAGCGTGATCTCGCCCGTCATGGCGAGGTCGCGGCGCACGGGCGTGTTCGTGAGCGCGGAGATGACTGCGATGCAGATCGTGATGCCGGCCGACGGACCGTCCTTCGGCACGGCACCCTCCGGGAAGTGGATGTGGATGTCCTTGTTCTTATAAAACTCCGGGTCGATGCCGAGCAGCTGCGCACGGCTACGGATATAGGTGACGGCGGCCTGCGCCGACTCCTTCATGACGTTGCCGAGGTTGCCGGTCAACTCAAGCTTGCCCGTGCCGTCGAGCACGGCGACTTCGACATCGAGTACTTCCCCACCGACGGACGTCCACGCAAGGCCGCGCACGAGACCGACCTCGTCCTGCGCATAGACACGCTCCGGCTCATAGCGCGCGGGACCGAGATAATTGGCCACGCTGCCGGCGCGCAGCTGCACGCTCTTGCACTCACCGAGCGCGATGCGCTTGGCGGTCTTGCGGCAGACGGCGGCAAGGTTGCGTTCGAGCACACGCACACCGGATTCGCGCGTATAGAGCGCGATGATCTCGCGGATGGCGTCATCGCTCACGCGCAGCTGCGCCTGCTTGAGACCGTGCTTTTTGCGCTGCTTGGGCAGCAGGTGCTGCTTTGCGATCTGGAGCTTTTCCTCATCGGTATAGCTCGAGAGCTCAATGACCTCCATGCGGTCGAGCAGCGGGCGCGGGATGGTGTCGAGCGTGTTTGCCGTGAGGACGAAAAACACGTCCGACAGGTCGACCGGGATCTCCATGAAGTTATCCCGGAAGTGATCATTCTGCTCCGCGTCGAGCACCTCGAGCAGCGCCGAGGACGGGTCGCCGCGGTAGTCGCTGCCGAGCTTGTCGATCTCATCGAGCACCATGACGGGGTTCATGCTGCCGGCGATGGTCAGACCGTTAATGATGCGGCCGGGCATCGCGCCGACGTACGTCTTGCGGTGGCCGCGGATCTCCGCCTCGTCGTGCACGCCGCCGAGGGAGATGCGCGAGAGCTTGCGGTTCGTGGCATGGGCAATGCTCATGGCGATGCTCGTCTTGCCCGTGCCCGGAGGGCCGACCAGACACAGCACGCCGCCCTTGACATCGGGCGCGAGCTGGCGCACGGCCAGATACTCCGTGATGCGGTCCTTGACCTTTTCGAGGCCGAAATGCTCATCATCGAGCACCTTGCGCGCGGCGCGCACATCGAGCCGCTCCTCGGTGCGGGTGCTCCACGGCATCTCGAGGCAGATGTCCAGATAATTGCGGATAACGGACGCCTCCGACGAGCCGAACGGCTGTTTTTTGAGCCGGTCGACTTCCTTGAGCAGGCGCTGCTCGGATTCCTCCGGCAGGTGCAGCGCCTGAATCTTCTCCCGATAGGCGGTGCTCTCGGAGTCGGGGTCATCCGCCTCGCCGAGCTCTGCCTGAATGATCTTCATCTGCTCGCGCAGCAGATACTCCTGCTGCGTCTGGTTGAGGCGGTCTTGCGCCGCCTCCTCGAGCTGATGCTGCAGGCCGAGCACACTCGTCTCATGCAGCAGCATTTTCGACAGCAGCGTGAGTCTGCGGCTCGGCCGCGTCTGCTCAAGCAGCTCCTGCTTCTGCTCGGGACGCAGAAATACGTGCTGCGCGATAAAATTCGACACAAAGCCGGCGTTCGTGCTGCCGAGCACCGTGATGACCGACTCCGGCGCCATGTTGCCGGACACGGTCACATAGGCGTCAAACAGGTTGCAGCAATGGCGGATGAGCGCCTCGATCCGCGCGGTCTTGCGCTCGGCGACGTCCGGCATCGGTTCGACCTCCGCCACGAAGCATGGCGTATCGGTGCGCACGGCCAGCGTCCGGCCGCGCTCGATGCCCTCGGCAATGACGCGCACGGTCTTGCTGCCGGGCTGCTTCATCATCTGCTTGATGCGGCAGACCGTGCCCACGCCGTAGACGTCCTCAGGGGTGGGGATATCCGTCGCAATGTCGATCTGCGGCACCAGATAGATGATCTGATCGTCACTCATGGCCATGTTCAGCGCCGCGATGGACATGCTGCGCTCGACCTCAAAGGTCAGCATCATGCCCGGGAACACGGTCAGGCCGCGCAGCGCCATCATCGGCAGGCTGCGCCGGTCGGTAAATTCCACATGATCCATAGAAGTTGTGTTATCCATTCAGATTCCTCTTTCGCTCAGGGGTACAGGGGTGCAGTCAGCGGCGGCTCACTGCTCCCGATGCTCGATGCGCGGCGGCTCAGAGCCATCCACGCTCGCTGCGGTGATGGTGATCTTGCTGATCGTTGGGTCGGACGGCACGGAATACATCAAGTCCGTCATGACGCCCTCCATGACGCTGCGCAGGCCGCGCGCGCCGATCTCCATCGCGATCGCCTTATCCGCAATTTTGCCCAGTGCCTCGTCCTCAAATTCCAGCTCGACGTCATCAAACTGCATCAGTGCCTGATACTGCTTGGTCAGGGCGTTTTTGGGCTCTTTGAGAATGCGCACCATGTCCTCGCGGCTGAGGCTCGCAAGCGCCGTGATAACCGGCATGCGGCCGATCAGCTCCGGGATGATGCCGAACTTCAGCAGATCATGCTGCTGCACATTCTTCATGATCTCGGTCAGGTTGCGCTCCTTTGCGCTCTGGATCTCGGCACCGAAGCCCATGGACTTTTTGTCCATACGGCGCTCGATGATCTTATCCACGCCGTCAAACGCGCCGCCGCAGATGAAGAGGATGTTCGTCGTATCGACTTGAATGAACTCCTGCTGCGGGTGCTTGCGCCCGCCCTGCGGCGGAACGTTTGCGACCGTGCCCTCAAGCAGCTTGAGCAGCGCCTGCTGCACGCCCTCGCCGGAGACGTCGCGCGTGATGGACGTGTTCTCGCTCTTGCGCCGGAACGCAGGCAAGAAAACTTCTTTTATAATCTGCAAATCACGAAAATACCC
>OGXK01001993.1_pt1 | contig 10675 bp, 10 predicted proteins | sample 1576261 | NCBI WGS metagenome assembly OGXK01 (sample SAMEA3541581, study PRJEB24748) | human gut metagenome | biome: human gut; feature: human-associated habitat; material: faeces | place: China | collected 2012 | reverse complement strand
ACTATAAGATTCTGGCAAGTTACCTTCTTCCCAAAGGCATACTTGAGTTCTTCGATTACTTTGAAGATATTTAGATCCTCTGATCCTCTCAAGAATTCTGTTATCTTTTGAAACAACATGCGTCAGCATCCAATTATCATCAAAAACAGCACCACATACATACCATCCGTTATTAATTGCATGTTTCGCCAAGCCTCCGCTCACTCCTCCGGAAGTAGCATTATTTCGTTCTTCTGCATCCTCGTTCCAAGCACAATAATATATAGGCTTATATTGTGAAACAAAGTGACTTTTTTTTCTATTTAATGGAGAACATGCCTTTATACACTTTCCACATTCTACACAACTATCCGTGTTTATTATCGGATAATAATGTAATCCATTCAACGTAAAACTTATACTCCCTGTAGGACAAACATTCGAGCAAGCCCGGCAACCTGTACATTCTTCCCTAGCAATTAATTTAATTTTTTTCTCCATATAGAGCATTTTTAAGAAACTCTTTAGATCCTTTTACAAAAGGAGCAAACAATTCATCTGCTTTTGAATAATCAACACGAAGTTTATTTAAATCAAGTTTTTCAATCATATCGTGTTGAAACAAGCGTTGATCTAATCCAAACATCTCCTGTAAACTCTCCATCCTAGCATTAGCGAACGATTTCGGAGCCACACAATAATTTTTCCTAAAAATGATTGAAAATGCAGAACAATGAAAAGAATTTGTACAAACATAAGTAGCATTTTTTATGAATCCGATAAACTGTTGCGGAGATACTGCTCGCAAATCATATTCCGAATTAAATCTATCACGCGCATTTAAATTAAGATGTACAATTTGATACCCAGTCAATTTTTTTACCTTTTTCACCAATTCAACAGCCAAATCATTCGTTCCTAAAAAATAACAGAAAATATATGGTTCATTAATTGTTGGCTTTTCTGCTAAATTACTCCAATATTCTTTAGACTTAAGAAAAACAGGATCTACCACATGAGTAACATGTTTACCTGAAAGTTTTTCAACTATCGAAATATCACTTTTTTCACGTACTGAAATAAAATCCATATTTGAGAGATACCTTTGAAACTCACCCCATCGTGATTCTGGCCAAGGATCAGCAATACTTGGAGCATATCCGATTCGACGGACATTTTCCATATTTTCCGTAAAGTCGAAAAAATAAGTTGAGTCATCAAAACACTTCACGAAATTCCATACCTGGTCACTACCACAGATATAGGCATCTGCAAAAGGTGGCTCTTTCCGTATGGAATCTTGCGTATATTCCTTTATGGTCAATGGAAGCAATTTTTTAATAGCATTCCTCATGACTACATTCTTCTCTTTAAATTCCTTTTTGTATTTTATATTAAAGAAAACATATATATTCCTTAATAAAACACGAAAATTCTTTCCTCTTCTATATAAACGCCATGACGCATCACTTCCCTTAGGATAGTATTGTATTATTTCACAATCACATTTCTCCTCATTTTTTATATAAGAAGACAATGCATGAGCTTGTAATATTGCTCCATAGTTTTTTGCAAACTGAAATGTTAATATATTTATCTTCATAATTACAATACTTCAATTCATTGATATCGGAATATTCATTTTTTTATCATAGGCTACTATCGCTAACATAATTAAAAACTGAAATACGTATGGCGAACTTATAAAATCAGGATTAGAAAAAAGTACTAGAACGACACACAGCAAGTATGGCAAAATCTTTGAATCTTGTTTATATACCCAATAATATGGATAAAGAAACAATAACAAACCTATTATACCATATCTAATAAGCGATATCCAAATAGCAGAAATAAAAAGAACTCCATCTGCCATCACGATCAATGGTACATGAAAATAACCATTATCATATGCATATTGCTCATTGGGGAATGGGATACCAAGCAAAAAATCAAAAAAATTTAGATCCGTAACAACCAAATAACCATTGATAATTCGATTGGATTCTCCTAAATTAGTATTTTCAAGTTTTTCCAAACTATCTACGGTATAACTAGAATACATCAAAAAATACAAAAGCGATATAACAACTACAAACCCAAGAAATTTAGAAAACCATTCTCCTCTTTTAAATACGCTTGAAGTTATAATCATTAATACGGAAAGAATAAGACCTGTTGTCGATGTAGATAAAAACATTGTTATAGCAATTATAAAAGCGAACAATAATTTTCTTTCCCTTAAAGTCAAATAAAGAGGAACCAACATAAAAGATGCATATGATTGAGGTTCCCAAAAAAATGATGATGGACGTCCATTTATTGAAAAAAGTCTTGACATTTCCTGCATATCAGGAAGAAAAGGCACCTTTATAGGGGAAACCATCATCCCCTGTGACAAAAGTAGTACATGATAAATCATCCCTCCCATACACACAATTGACACGATATAAATAGCTGATTTTAATTTATTGAAATCTAATTGAGGAGCGATAATAAATATAGAAGAGATGTAAATAATTGTCACAATAAGCGAATTTATGTAGTAAGATGGAATTTCAGGAATTACTGCCATAAATAACAAATCATGTATAACCAAAAAAGCAAATAAAGCTTTTAAAGGAATACCCATCGATTTCCTATTGTATCTAAACAATATAATGGCATCAAGTATAAATAAAATACCAAACGATAATTTAAAAATTCCATATCCGTAGCCTGCTAAAATAGGATATATAGCTATAATCAATTCAAGCCATCCGATCTTTCCTATACCAATATAATTAGCAAGTTTTTTTAACATATTACGAAATGTAATTGAATCAAAATTTCTTTATTTTTATAGCTGGATTACCTGCATACATAGAATTACTATCTAATATACCTTTCACAACACTACCTGCAGCAACAACACAACCGTCATTAATTATAGTTCCTGGAAGAATTATTACATTTGCCCCAATCCAACAACCATCTTTAATCACAACAGGAAAAGATTTTATTTTTCCCGCTCTTCTACAACTATTAGAATAGTCGTGATTTGTTGTGTGAATGGATACTTTACAAGCGATAGCACAATTATTACCTATATTAATATATTCTTCAGCATTATCAATAAGACAATTTCTATTTATATAACTATGCTTTCCCATACGCAATTTATTCGACAAAATGATACAATGTCCTTGAATCACCCCCTCTATTTTACAATTTAACATATTAAGAATCAACACTCTAATCTTTGATGGTAAAATATATGACATAGTCACTCCATTTACAACAAAATTCCAAAAATACTGGCGAATAGAATAACGAGAAATCATATTTGAAGTAATTAATCTGTTAATGGTGTTGCGTTACGGAACAACTTTCATTTTTATATTACTATAAAATATTAAACATGCAAATAAACGTCTTAAATCTATTTTATATGCTTAACTAATTCTATTGCCTTCTGATATTCTTGTGGATTACCAATGTCAATCCAACTACCATTGAGCGGGAAACGGATTACTTTATAACCTCGTTTCATCAACAGATCTATGAAATCCGTAGCATTAAAAAAGGTATCTTTGGGTACTAAATCTAATAATTCTCGTTTAAGAAGATATATTCCTGCATTGGCATAATAATTATAAGTAGGTTTTTCTTGCATTCCTTTTATTTCACGACCATCCAATTCAAAAATACCATAAGGCACTGAAATAGTATAAGGAACAGCAGCAATACTCATATCGGCATCATACTCTTTGAAATGTAAGTAAAAATCTTCATAATCAATGTTGGTAAACAAATCACTATTCATCAAAAGAATAGTATCATTATAAAAATCTTCTACAAACTGTATACTTCCCATCGTTCCCAAGAACTTCGGCTCTCGAATAGTTCTTACCCGAATGCCGTTAATAGGTGTTGTAAAATGTTCTTCAAGTTGCTCTTTTAGATAATTGACTGTCACAAAAAGATGACGTATTCCATAGTCTATAAGTCGATCAATATTGTAATCAATAATACACTTATCGCCTACTTTCAGCAATGGTTTGGGTGTCTTTTCTGTTAATGGACGAAGACGTTCTCCTTTACCTCCAGCCATTAAAACAGCATCAACAGGGAGATAGGATTTCTGTTTTTTCAAATTAACCATATCCACCATTTGCATCTGTTCATTGAGAACAGGAAGGAGTTCAATACCCTTTTCTTTCGCAAAATGAATCTGTTTCACATCATAAGCCCCTTTTTTAAGAAAAGTAAAATTCTTATTAAAAATATCATTTATCGTCGCATTAAGTTCCTTACCATTGATTAAACTTCTACGAACATCACCATCTGTGAGAGTACCAATAACTTGCGAATTTTCATTCAAAACTAAAAGAGTTAAAGAGGTTCCATTCCTAAGATTATTTAAAGCATTTAGAGCTTCTAGAATCGTAGCTTTATGATTTATTATATGATTATTGAACTCCATAAACTTTATTACATTTTTCCAATAAATTGAAGATGCTTCAAACAAGCCTCTACCATCATAAAATCCTCTTCAGTATCAATATCTGTAGAATACAAATCAGGCATCACATATTTCTTACGCTTGAAAGCATTCATCCCTTTTTCTATTAATGAAGATATCTTCATTACATAAATAGAACCATTGTATTCGTAATACTCTCCTTTAAAATCCTGACTTCTACCATAATCCCTTTTTAACGTAGGTATTAAAAATCCCTCCTCGTCTTCGTGACACATTACAGAAGCGACATGAGATTTTCGTACAGAAACGACCATATCACATTTCTCGTCAATTAAATCAACAGCATTTTCTATATCAATTTTTCTCCGCAGAGGTGACGTTGCTTGAAGTAAAACCAGAAGTTTAAAATATTTACCTCTATCCTTATAATAATTTACAGCATGAATCAACACATCATTAGTACTTGCTGTATCTGATGCTAGGGTGTGAGGACGTTTAAATGGTACCTGATATCCGTAACTAGCAACGACAGAAATAATCTCATCGTTATCAGTCGAAACACAAATATTATCATCATCAGTAATTAATCGCGCAACATCTATGCTATAATAGATAAGTGGTTTACCTGCTAATTTTTTTATATTCTTTTTGGGTAAACGCTTACTCCCTCCCCGTGCTGGAATAACAAATAATATATCTTTAGGATCAAATTTCATTACCTCTAAAATTTAATATTTTTCAACACAGAAATAATCATTCCAATACTGTTCCCATGACCATAAATATACTCCTGCTTAGGTTTTTGGTCTTTTTTTTCAATAAATTCAAGGATGGTCGCAATTAAGAGATCATAATCAGATTCCGTATTTATAACCGATTGGGGAGCATTTCTCCCACTCTGTCGCTGTCCTACGTTAATCGTAAATTTTTCAAAATAGGGAACTTCTATCACTCCACTACTAGAATTACCAATTACAAAAAGGCTATTATCTATAGCAGCATAATATTTCTCTGCACCAAGATTAGGAACAACTATAACATTACAATTTTTTTCCCATTTATGGATAATATTTATAATTTCTTCTGCCCCATTATCATTATTGGGATAAGTAACAAGAACATATTTTCCCGCCTTAATGATTGTTTCTATTGATACATCCATCGCTTTAGAGACATTAAATTCACCAATTGTTTGAGAATGAAATGTCATAAGAACATATGAATTTCTTCGTAAACGAGGGTCAAAATCAGTTAAGTCGCATGGATTTTTAAGATAATTAAATATATTATCAACAGCAGAGGAACCCACGAAGTAAATATTTTCGTTTTCAATAATAGGAATTTGTTTTAGTCTATCAACCGCATACCTATTTGTAACAAAGTGGATCGTAGAAAGATTAGAGATATTGTAACGATAAATATTATCAACAGCTCCCTTAGTTATTTGTCCTCCAGCAAAATGGGCAATAGGAATATTCAAAAAATGTGCTGCAAGGGCTCCCGCATAAGCCTCCAAGCGGTCTCCAACAATATAAAGATAATCTGGCCGATTCAATACAAGTCCTTTTGTTATAGAATCGATCAAAGAAACAAAATCATCTTTTTTATTGCGTTGCCCTTCCGTATAACAGGGCATCTCAACGATAGAAGCAAAATTATCTGCTTTTATTTCATCAAACGTATAACCATATTTCCCTAGGAAGTGCATACCTGTAACATAGATAACAGGAGTAAAGAATATATCTTCCGACACTTTCCTTATCAATTCACGCATCACCCCATATTCAGATCGAGCTCCCGTCAAAAAACCTAATTTCATAACAAATTAGTTTATAAACTCTTTACGAATCACCCTATCTTTTTCTATATCAACAATAAGGCGATGACCAATAACCAAATCCTGTTCTATAGGAAGAAAACCTATACCTGGGCGTTTGAAACAAATATCTTCTTCCTTAATAATTTCTCCGGCCCTCATTGCGTGCTTTGTAACAAGACTTTTTCTTGCGACTCGACTAATTTCACGCTGACTTTCACTAAACTGTCGATCATAACTTCCCAAAGCGATTTCAATATGACGAACGGCAGATACAAGAGATTCTAGTTCTAAAATATCAATAGAAGCTTTATGATCAGGTCCATTAGCATTTTTATCAAGAGTTACATGCTTCTCTATCATACTTGCACCCATTGCTGCAGAAGCAATAGCACAATCATTGCCAACAGTATGATCTGAAAATCCAACTTTACAGCCAAATCTTTCTTTTAAACTCAACATATTACGAAGATTGACTTCTTCATATTTTGCTGGGTAATTTGAAATACAATGAAGTAATGTAATATCTTTTGGGAAATTACGGTTTAATAAATTTAATGCTACCTCTACTTCATCATAAGTTGCCATCCCCGTAGAAAGAATAATTGGTTTACATTGTAAACTGATATAGTCAATCATATCTAACGAAAATATTTCGCCAGATGCAATTTTATAGTATGGCATTTCAAAATGCTCATCAAGGTAAATAAGACTCTCCAAATCAAATGCCGAACATACATAATCTACTCCACTCTCCTTACATTTCTGAAAAAGAGCAATATGTGCTTCACGCTTTAATTGATAACTTAAAGACATTTCACGAACACTCTTTGCTTTATCATTCCTTTTCTGATAAGATGCCTTAAATGAATCATCACTATAAAGTTGATATGGATCTGTCATCTGAAACTTAACACAATCCACCCCAGCCTCGGCCATTTTTTCAATCATAGTTAATGCCGTCTCTACACTACCATTGTGGTTAGGACCTACTTCACCAATAATATATACCTTATCCATTTTTCCTTTCATATAATTTTACGGGATGCCCTAAATATGTTTTACCACTTTCAAGACAATCACGATTTACCAAACTCTTTGCACCAATAAGAACCCCTTTACCTATTGTTACTCCATTCAAAAGGGTACAAGCAGTTCCAATCATAGCACCCTCACCAACTACACAATCACGTCCAATATTTGACATCGCAACCACATGAGCATATTTACCTATAATAGAATCATGACCAATAAACACATTATCACCAATCATCGCATGAGCTTTAACAACAGTACCTGCTTGTATAATACATCCATCACGTAATACAACTCCCTCCTCGATAATAGCACCACGATGAATAACCACATTTTGGCCACAAATTGTTGGAATTTTAAAACCAAGAGAAAGAACATGCTCTGTCATTTTTCTTTTTAAAGTTGAATCATTCAAACGCAAACCAACACCAATTACAGCATATTTGACACCTTGTTGTAATAATTGCGGAAGTATATTATCTGTACCGATCCATCTATACCCAAGTATTTCGCCATTATCATGCATATCAGTATAACCAACAATTTGTAGCTTTTTATCATTCTCAACATAATTGATGATACATTTTACAAAGCCACCTCCACCAACTATAACAACTTTTTCCATAAAAATATATTTTACAACCTTACGCTACTTGGAATATTAACAACTCGATCTGCAAACCAAATGGAATTCTCAAGACCATCGTTTTCACACTTTTCAAACATTGGTAAACGATTCATAAGTTCCCAAATAGGACGAGTCATTATACCATTATCATTTGTTTGTTGAAGAAATTCCAACTGAGCCTCTTTATCCTTTAGGATAACAGCATTAAGCCAATAATTAGAACAAGTATCCTCTGAATCGACAAAAAACTCGATATCAGGAACATTTTTAAAGTACTCCTCATATTCAGCCGCAACCTTACGTTTACACTCTATATAAAAGTCAAGATTTTCTAATTGAGCACAACCGAGAGCGGCGTTAATATTGGGCATACGATAATTATAACCGATACAGTCATGTTTAAACTCCCAACGATGAGGAATCTTAGCTTGTGTAGTAATATGTTTTGCAAATTCACCTAATTCTTTATCTTGAAACAACATCATACCACCTCCACCAGTTGTAATAGTCTTATTACCATTGAAAGAGATAACACCAATTTTACCAAAAGTTCCCATGTGCCTACCTTTATAAGTAGAACCTATGCTTTCTGCAGCATCTTCAACAAGTTCTATATACCATTCCTCACAAAGAGCGATAATCTCCTCAATACGAACAGGATGGCCAAATGTATGCATCGGAACACATGCCTTTACTCTACGACCTGTATTTTTATTCCAACACTCTCCATTACGAATTTCTGCATTTTTCAAGAGCCATTTTTTCATTGCATCAGGAGAAAACCCCATGGTAGAACGATCGACATCAATAAAAACCGGATGTGCCCCAATATAGGAAAGAGCATTACAAGTAGCGATAAAAGTAAGTGCCTGAGTAAGCACTTCGTCATTTTTCTCTACACCAACAAGCATTAAAGACAGATGAAGGGCATTAGTTCCACTAACACAAACCACAGCCTTCTTGGCTCCTGTATACTTCGCCATATCTATCTCAAGACGATCAACAAATTTACCCACAGAAGAAACAAATGTAGTATCAATGCACTCTTCGAGGTATTTTTTCTCATTACCAATGAATATAGGAACAGCAAGAGGAATGAATTCTTGATGACCATAAACAGATTTAATAAAATCAATAGTATTTTTATAGTCTGCCATAATTTAAAACTTTAATTTACCAACAATTCACATTCTTTGATCAAGATTTTTTCCTTTCTCTTCATGTTTAAAATTCGGAATAAAACGCTTAATGGCTTCAATAATTTCAGTTTTAGTGAAATCTGATGACTTAAAAATATTTTCTAATTCTGTGAAGAAAGTATCAATCTCTAACATCGAACGCCTCGTAGTTGTTTCAACTACACCCAAGGCAAAGAAACGTGTCATATTGATCTCCTCTCCAGAAATATAAAACTCTTCGTAAGCTTTCTCCCCTGTTGTATCACTTTTAAAATACACAACTGGATAAGTATCTGATTCATAACTCATATTTGTCGCATATAACCTTGCCTCAGAATCATTACTACATTCAACTTTCATAAACCCCTCTGCTTTTACAAATTCATCGCAAATAGTAGAGAATTTAAGCATCTGGTTTTCATCTAGTTTAGGAAAAAATACTTCTCCAGCATTCCCTAAAATACAAGCAAGCATACAAATCTGACCAGACTCTTCTGGAGATACAAAATAACGTTTTACATCAAATGGTGCAGCAAGAGGTTGTTTCTTCTGGAGACGATGCAACCAACCATCAGGTAATGAACCATTAGAGAAAGCAACATTAGCAAAACGTGCCGTAGTAACTTTAAAATACTGGTTGTAAGCCATTACTAAATCTTCCATAATTCGTTTACTAGCCCCCATAATATTCACAGGATTTGCAGCTTTATCTGTTGAAACACAAAAAAAATGTTTTGGAGGATAAACTGTAAGTAAATCCATTAGCTTCTTAGCCTTAATATCATTATTTTCAATAAGAGCCTGAACACTATATTTATCCTTCTCCGAGCGCACATGTTTGTGTGCAGAAAAATTTGCTACAATATCAAATCCTTTCTCTTCTCGATAAATACGTTCAAAAATTGGATCAGCAAAGTTGAGCGTATAACAACGAAATTCATCAGGACAATAAAGGCCTTCCGTAGAACGCACATCTCTCACTAACTCTGCAAGAGCATTTTCATTAAGATCAACCACCACCACAGATGTCGGTTCAAATCTCAATATAGCTTTAACGAAACTACTCCCGATAGAACCCGCACCACCAATCACACACACTTTTCTACCCTTAATTTCTGCAGTAAGACTTTTCTTATTTACCTCTATATCTTTGGCAAACATACTAACAGGACGATTCGTCACAAAGTCAGCGATAAATTTATCAAGATTAAACATTGAATTAATTCTTACGTTTTTATATTATGTTTCAATAAACAGAACGACAACCTACCTATATCTATACAAAAATCTAGTCTTTCAAAAATCTCTTTATAATCTCCACATACCTCATCCCGTGTACATCCCCCGCATAATAATCAATCAATCCCGCATCGTGCAACCTTTCCGCACCCCGTTGTGCCTCCTTCCCGTAATACCCTGCAAACGAAAGGATATTCACCTGCAATCGACAATTCTTGTTCTTCAACTCCTCCCCATGTCGAACGATATCATCCTCCCAAAAAACATAACGCTCCGGGTGAGCCAACACCACCTCGTATCCCCTGGCCTGTAACTCGAACACCAGATCGGAAGAG
>OGXK01001992.1_pt1 | contig 10685 bp, 14 predicted proteins | sample 1576261 | NCBI WGS metagenome assembly OGXK01 (sample SAMEA3541581, study PRJEB24748) | human gut metagenome | biome: human gut; feature: human-associated habitat; material: faeces | place: China | collected 2012 | reverse complement strand
GCAGGCGTGATCGGTGTGTGCGATTCTATGGAAGAACTGCCGGGCATGTTAAAGAAACAATAAAGAAAAACGGGAGGGTATATTATGGAAACTTTTAAGGAGACGCTGAGAAAGATCTGGTATATCTTATACCCGTTTCTTTTTTATTATGCGGTGATGCTGATTATTATGACAATTGCACAGTGGGCATTTGGAGGAGATGCCACACATTATGTGTTCTGTCAGCTGATTGCCACTGTTTTTACAATTCCATCCATGCTTCCGTTTTATCGTCAGGGACAGGCACTGGCAGGGATTGCAAAGCAGCCGTTTGGAATCAACCGGGAGCGTATCTGTCATGCGCTTTTTGCGGCTGGGATTATGGCGTGCCTTGGAATTTCCCTGAACAATCTCATATCCATGACGAAACTGACGGAAATTTCGATGGGTTACCAGCAGGCAAATACAGATTTTTACGGAAGTACAATAGGAATGGAAATTCTTTGTCTGGCAGTGTTTACCCCGATTCTGGAGGAACTGGTATTCCGGGGGATTCTTTTTGGAAGATTAAAAGATATGCTGTCGAAACCGTTTGCGGTTGGAATTTCGGCACTGATTTTTGCGGCCGTGCATGTCAATATCGTGCAGTTCATTTACGCACTGATTCTCGGTGTGGTGCTGGCACTTCTGATGGATCGCGCGGGAAATGTCTATGCATCCATGATCGGACATATGACGGCAAATTTTATTGCAGTTGTGCGGACGGAAACGCACTGGCTGGATTTCAGCGTCAGGGGAGATGCGGTCGCATGGATATTTTCCCTGATGATACTGGGAGCTGGGATTGTGCTGATGTGGAGGTATTTGTCTGACAGAAAAAAGCAGGAAGATAAGGAGAAAGAATAAAATTGAGGTAATATATTTGCAAAATAAACAAAGAGGCGTATACTAGCGCGTTTCGCAAACGCCTGATAAAAGACAATAGAAAAAAGGAGTACAAAAGAAGATGAAATGTTTATGGAAAAAAGTAATTTGCGGGGCACTTGTGGCTGGAATGCTGGCACAGTGTCCACAGAGTATTTATGCAGAGGATGCCGCAAATACTGCCACGGTAACGGGTACCGAAAGTGATCATGTAACACCGGATACTACGCAGCAGCCGGATGATACCAAACAGCCGGGAGATATCCAGCAACCAGATGATGCCAAGCAGCCGGATGATACAAAACAGCCGGACGATACAAAACAGCCGGAAGAACTGCCACAGCCTTCTGCCGTGGAGGGACTGCATACAACAAAACAGGGGAAAACAAAGGTATATCTGGAATGGGAAGAAAGCAGCGATGTCACTTCCTATGTGATTTACCGGAAAACAGCCGGAGGGGCATACAAAAAACTTGCCGAGAGCAGTAAGCCATCCTATACCGATAAAAACGTATCATCCGGTAAGACATATACATATAAAATTGTTGCAAAAAACGAGCAGAAGGAAGCGGATGAGGCTGCAAAAGTCACGTTTTCGAATACAGAGGCTGTACAGATCCGGTCACAGAAGTATACTTACAGCCAGATGAAAAAAGACATGCAGGAATTGGCACAGCAGTACAGTGATTACTGTGAGATGACCAAAATCGGAACTTCTGTGCAGGGACGCGGAATCTATGATTTTGCAATCGGAAACCCGGATGCAGAGGAATCCCTTCTGATTGTTAGTACATTGCATGCCAGAGAGTATATCTGTTCTGCAGTCATGATGAAGGAAATCCAGTATTATCTGGAAAATTATAACGGAACCATCGGTGGGGTCAAAATGTCAAATGTCCTCAAGAAGATGCAGATTCATTATATTGTCATGGCAAACCCGGATGGGGTGACGATTTCCCAGACAAAACATTCCAGATGGAAATCCAATGGGCGTGGGGTGGACTTAAACCGGAATTTCCCGGCAAAACATTTTATTCCAGGTGGGAAAAAAGGGGAACAGGGATATTCCGGGCCAAAAGCACTGAGCGAGCCGGAGTCCTATGCAGTAGCAACGCTGACCAGACAGCTGATGAAGCAGCAAAATCTGCAGGGTGTGGTGAATTACCATGCCATGGGAAGAATTATTTACGGGGACTGTACGAAAGGAAGCCTGAAAAAAGATACCTATAAAATGTATGATATCGCAAAGAAAATTACCGGATACAGCAAAGCCCCGGATGGCGGCAGCGGAAAGTCCTGGGGAGGACAGTACCGGGAGTACTTTTCAGGATTCGAAGATCTGCGCTTTTAGCCGGCGTATCGTCTCCGATATCCACTCCATCTGCAAATGCTTTCACATCAGATTCATCTACCTTTCCCTGTACTTTCGCATAATACACCTTATCCACATGCTTTTTGGGGGAAAGCAGGAGGTGTGCCAGTTCTCCGTCATTGGTGATCAGAAGAAGTCCTTCCGTGTCCTTATCCAGACGTCCTACCGGGAACAGATCATTTCTTTTTTTATCTGTGATCAGATCCAGAACTGTCTTGTCCCGGTCATCTTTTGTTGCGGAAATAACACCTGCCGGTTTATAGAGCATATAATACTCTTTTTTAGTGTATCCAATCTGTTTTCCTTCAAGACTTACTTTCTGTGTGGTCTCATCGATTTTAAGTTCCGGTTTTTTCACCGTCTCTCCATCAACCATAACACGTCCGCTGCGGATCAGTTTTTTGATTTCACTTCTGGTTCCCTGCCCCATCTCGGCAAGATATTTGTCTATGCGCATCATGCAGACTGATTCCTCCATCCAGGCAGATATTTGTTCTTCAAAGTTCCGTTCGTGACTTTTCCCCATCCAAGTGGGAAACCGTCTGTACAGACCAGATGCCAGCCTTTTGCCTTAGCCGGAATCAGATCCTCCACATCGATTGTCTCACCTTTCAGATAACGCATCAGTCGGTTATCATCAGAAGACAAGTTCAAAGTATGCGCGTACTCTTCCATTTTCAGGTTCATCGCCAGTGCCTGGCTCGGTTCAAAACGCTTTTTCTTCAGTTCGCCAAGGAGCAGTCCGCTTCTTAAAAATCTTGCGCCTTTAAGTTCCGGAAGATTCTCCGGCATATAGTACACGCGCTCTCCATGGATATCCAGTCTCCACGGCTTCAGATCCCACTTTACATCACGGAAGAATTCCTCCAACTCTGCCGGGATCTTCTTCACTTTCTGTTCTGCGACCGGGGAAGACGGGCAGATTGCATCCTCACTCTTTTTCAGCAGTGCGAGGTAATGTCCCTCCCCTTTCATATGATGTGGAAAAATGCGGACAGTCTTAGCAAAATCCGGATCCTTTGACTTGGTTACTTCCGGCCTGCCCGGTGCAAATCCTTCATATCCTGCGATTTCCTGAATCTCGAATTCAGGATATTCACCGAGCAGATATTCGATCGTCCCCTCATTCTCCAGTGGATCAAACGTACAGGTTGAATACAGCATCATGCCACCCGGCTTTAACATTCTTGCCGCCTGGGTGATAATGCTTCTCTGCAGCTTCGAGAAAAATTCCGGTCCATGTTCTTCCCAGGCGCGTACCATCTTCTTATCTTTACGGAACATCCCTTCCCCCGAACACGGCGCATCGATCAGGATCTTGTCAAAATAACCGCTGAAATAGCGTTCCAGTCGCCCAGGTTCTTCACTCATGACCAGCATATTGCCGATTCCGAAAACTTCCAGATTCTTTAAGAGTCCTCTTGCTCTGGAGCTGCTGATATCATTTGCGACCAGAACACCTTCGTTCTGAAGCTTCGCCCCAAGCTCGGTTGCCTTTCCACCAGGTGCGGCACAGACATCCAGTACCCGGTCCCCCGGTTCTACCGGAAGACGATTCGCCGGTGTCATCGCACTCGGCTCCTGCAGGTAGTAAAGTCCTGCAAAATAATACGGATGCTTCGCAGGAGATATCTTTTCTCCATCATAGTAAAAACCGTTGTCGATCCACGGGATCGGTGTGATCTCAAACGGACAGATTTTCACAAAATCCTCCACAGAAATCTTCTCCGTATTCACACGAAGTCCGTAATATCTCGGCTCGTCATAACATTTTATATAATCCTCAAATTCATCTCCGAGGAGTGCCTTCATCTTCTCTTCAAATTCATTTGGTAAATTTATCATTCTTTCGTCCTCCATATCATTTAAGTATAGCATAGTTAGAAAGAACAGGAAAGTTTTTTCTCCCTGGCAAGTCTTAAAATCCAATAGGGATTGTAACTGGTTTCTTTGCCGTCCGGATAGAGATAAATCCCCAGATGCAGATGCGTGGCAAACATCCCTTTCGTCCCCTCCGGACCATATCCGGTATTTCCCATAAATCCAATGATATCCCCTGCCTTCACCTCGTCCCCCTCCTGATAACTTCCATAAGAGTCCAGATGTGCATAATAGAAATATGCACCGGACGGTGCGGTAATCCCGATCCTGTATCCTCCCTTTTCCAGCCAGCCTCTTGCCGATACTACCCCATCTGTCATACTCACAACCGGATAGAGACCGGGGATATCTTTCGATGCCATCAGATCACAGCCTTCATGTCCCCTTTTTCCTCCGTAGGTGCGCTCTCCCATCCAGCTGTCCACAAAAGATACCTGATACTGTGGATGTTTCGGTGATTCCGGAACAGGAAAATAGCGGATATCATTCCAAAGAGCTGTACAGATCTTTTCAAAAGATTTCCACTCTTCTTTTTCCGACCATTTTTCAAACAGCTCTTTTTCGTTATCCTGTGGAAACAGGCTGTTTTCCAGAAAATAAATGGCATAAAGTCTTCCTCTTTTTTCATGATCTGTCTTCGCAAGAACCTGGAAAAACGCCTCCTCCATCCCAAGCTTTCTGAATTCTTCTGTGCTTCCTGTTTTTAGGTTCAATCGGTTTTTTTTAGCTTTCTCGTTGATCTGTATGCTTGCTGCCACGCAAAAAATCAGCAATAAAAAAAGGAGCAGAAGCGATCTGCGTTCCAGTCTTTTTTTCAAGATTTCTCCATTTTTCTTTTATTCTATTCACACTGAATCTCTTCTATGCACATGTGCCCCGGTATATCTGTCTGCGTTTTTTCATAAACTATTGCAAAAGAATACGGCAGGTATACACGATGAAAACAAAAAAACTGTCTGTGTTTTTTCTGATCGGACTTTTCCTTCTGATGCTTTTTTCCCCGGAAACCGTTGCCACAGGTGCCGCAAACGGACTGCTGCTCTGGTATAGGCAGGTGCTTCCGGTGCTCTTTCCTTTTCTTCTTATAACCGGTCTTATGATCCGCACAGAGAGCATTTCCCTGATCAACCATACCCTTTCTCCAATTCTGAAGCCTTTTCTTGGCATTTCTGAAAATGCTTCTTTTTCGGTGGTCTGTGGATTTCTCTGTGGCTTTCCAGTAGGGGCAAAATCCTGCTCTGACCTGACTGATAAAGGGGAAATTTCTTCTGCCGAAGGAGAATACCTGCTTTCCTTCTGTAACAATGTCAGTCCTGCGTTTCTGACCGGGTATGTGACGGTACAGAGCCTCAAGCAGCCTGAAATGGCGCAGATCTGTCTGCTTTTTCCTATCCTTGCCGCACTGTGCTGCTCCTTTTTGTTCCGCAGATGGTATCTGCCGCGGAATCCTTTTGCGGTCGTAGAAGAACAGGCTGATCCCAGACAATTTCTTCCTTTTTCCGAGGCTCTTGACGAAAGTATTCTGTCAGCATGTGATTCCATCACGAAAATCGGCGGATATATGATCGTTTTTTCAGTGCTCATTTCTTTTATGGCAAAACTTTCCTTTCAGAATTTCTTCTGGAAATTGTTGCTTCTTCCCGGAGTGGAACTGACCGGGGGAATCCGCATGCTCTGTCAGCTGGACCTTACTTCTGAACAGCGGTTTCTTCTCGTTATGGCGCACTGTTCTTTTGGAGGAGTCTGCGCGCTTTTCCAGACAAAATGCATGATCCGATCCCAGAACTGGTCTTTTCCTCGCTATATAGCAGAAAAGCTGATTACCGCAATGGTAACCAGCCTGTTCGCTTTTTGCTATATGAAATTGTTCGGATAAAGAACTTATTCTCTCTGTCCCTGGTCCGTCTGTCCGGCTTCTCCGCCGAATTCTGCTTCCAGTCCGCGTGAGGACTTATCCGGAACTTCCAGTTCTGCACGGTTGTTACGGACAACATCATAACATTCCTGAAGGGATGTTACCAGACTGTCATACTTGCTTGTGTAACTGTTCAGTGTATGACCGATGATGCTTTCAGCATTGGCAAGAAGATCATCTGTATACTGCACTGCCCCGATACGGATATCGTTGGCATCATTAGTCGCATTATCCAGAATCTGCTGTGCCTGGTCTGTTGCTGCCATAACGATCTCGTTTGCCTGTGCGTATGCCTGCTGCATGATCTCATGCTCGCTTACCAGTTCACTTGTCTGTGCATGTGCTTCTTCAATCATGCTTTCTGCTTTCTGTTGTGCATCCGCAAGGATCGCATCCTTGTTCGCAATGATCTTCTGATAACGCTTGATCTCATCAGGTGTCTTCATACGAAGTTCACGGAGAAGTTCATCGATCTGGTCTTTATTCACGATAATCTTTGTAGTTGATAATGGCTGAAACTTACAGCTGTCAATGTACTCTTCAATTTCTTCAATAATCTGCTCAATACGGCTGCTCATAATTTTGCACTCTCCTTCTTGTCACAGACCTACTGTGACATCTTTTCTTTTATACTTTTGGCGACAGTCTCCGGCACGAACTGGGAAATATCCCCTCCGAAAGCTGCGACTTCTCTTACGATTGTAGAGCTAAGGTAAGAATACTTGAGATTGGTTGTAAGGAACATGGTTTCTACTTCCGGTTCAAGCTTATGATTCGTCTGTGACATCTGGATCTCATATTCAAAATCTGTGATCGCACGCAGTCCGCGAATCACAAGACGTGCCTTTTGCTGTCTTGCAAATTCTACAAGCAGCCCGTCGAAAGGCACTACTTTCACGTTGTCGAGATCTTTTGTCACTTCCTTTAACATTTTAACACGTTCTTCTACAGAAAACAACGGGGTTTTTGCTTTATTCATCAATACTCCGATTATAAGTTCGTCTACAATTTTACTGCTCCGGGTAATAATATCCAGATGTCCGAAAGTTACCGGGTCAAAGCTTCCCGGATAAATCGCTCTTATCATGAGTCTACTCCTCCACAGATATAAATACATGCATATTGGTCTTGTATTTCTTTTGTTTGATCATTAAAAAACCAAGTTCCTCCAAATAAGAAAAATCAGTCGCCAAAGATGCTTCCACGATGATCAGTGCATCCTTTTCCAGCAAGTCTGATTTTGCAAGATAAGTAAGCACCTCTTTTTCCAGCATATGGTTGTACGGTGGATCCATAAACACATAATCGAATTTTTCTCTTCCATCCAGCCTGCGAAGTGCCGAAAATACATCCTCCCGGATTACTTCCGCCTGGTCTGCAAGCTGTGTCTTTTTCAGATTCTCCATAATGCACTGGATCGCATTCGGATTGTTTTCCACAAAAACCGCCTTTTTTACACCTCGGCTGATCGCCTCAATCCCGATTGCCCCACTTCCGGAAAAAAGATCCAGAAATGTACAGTCGCAGAGTCCGTGTGCGATCATATTGAATAAGGTTTCTTTGGTTCTGTCGGTCGTTGGACGCGTCTCCATTCCTTTTACCGTCACAAGTGGTATTCTTCTGGCTTTCCCTGCTATGACTCTCATCTTATCGTTCTCCTGATTTATGATGTCAGAAACTACTCCATCATTCCAAAACATAGGGTGTTTTGTCTTTTAACCCTGACAACATATTATACTTATTTGTGATTATTTTGTCAATTTCCCGCTTGTATTTTACCAGATACATTTTTTTATATCTGTCTTTTTTCAGATACAAAGCTCTACTTTTCCGACTCCATCTGTGCTTGATGGACAGTGATCTGCTGATATGGAATATCAATATGATTTTCATCCAGTGTCAACTTGATATTTTCCAGCATCCGCCATCTTGTCGACCAATACTCTTCGCTTTTTACCCAGGCACGGACACCGATCACAACCGAACTGCTCCCAAGCTCATGTACAAAAACATTATGTTCCATACTCTGGATGACAGACGGATCATTTTTTACAAGTTCCTGCAACAGTTTCTTGGCAAGGCGCAGATCCGCTTCATATGCAATATCCACCTTCAGATCCAGCTGGCGGTAATCTTTGTCCGTCACATTGGTAAGGCTTGTGTTGGCAAGTGTTCCATTCGGCACAACGATCGTCTTGTTGTCAATGGTGGCAAGCTTGGTGTAGAAGATCTGGATCTCTTTGACCGTTCCTTCATTGCCATGGCTGTCTTCTATAATATAATCCCCGACAACAAAAGGCTTCAAAAATAAGATCAGCATCCCACCGGCAAGGTTGGAAAGACTTCCCTGCAGGGCAAGACCAACTGCCACACCTGCTGATGCAACCACTGCTGCAATTGATGCAGATTCTACACCGAGCGAATTGATAATCGCCAGAAACAGCAGAATATGAAGTCCGTATTTCAACAGAGAATCCACAAACTGTCTTGCGCCGGTATCCGAATTGGCGCGTTCCATGGATGCCCGCGTAACCTTGCGGATCCAGTTGATCACCTTATGGCAGATGATGAATACGAGCAGCGCCATCAGAATCCGGATTCCAAATGCAATCAGCTCCGGACCTTTCGTCTGAATGAATTTGTTAAATCCGGTGATCGTATCCACCGTATCCTGCACGGTCGCCGCTACCTCACTTCCTGCGGCTGTCTGTGTCAAAAGCATGTTTTATCCCTCCTTCAGTGCAATAAATGCTGCAAGATTCCCCCTCTTTCCTTTGGATGCGCGATGGGAAAATAAAAGCTCCGGGTTACAACAGGTACACACATTCGTAACCGCCAGATGTTCCGGCCTGATCCCTGCATCTGTGAGGACCAGTTCATTTGCCTTCCAGAGATCCAGCTGGAACTTTCCATTCTCCTTGGCATAGAACAGGCTGTCATATTCAGACTCTCTGAAATTTGCACGGAACATATCGATTACATCTTCACTGACTTCATAGCAGTCCTGACAGATGGACGGTCCCACACAGGCAAGGATATTCTTTGGATCACAGCCGAATTCTTTCTGCATCCTTTCAACCGTCACCTGCCCCATCCGGTTCACAGTGCCTCTCCAGCCGGAATGGCTGGATGCTACCACCTTTTTCACCGGATCCAGAAACAGAAGCGGTACACAGTCCGCGTAAAATGTCACCAGACAGATCCCCGGTACATTTGTGATCAGTCCATCTACATCTGTGTAATCTTTTTCTCTTGTAACACCTTTGCCGGCATCTTCTCTTGTCACGATCCGTACGTTCGTCGTATGGGTCTGATGCGTGCAGACCATATGCTCCGGCTTCACGCCGATTGCAGCTGCCATTCTTCTGTAATTCTCGTCCACATGCGCGGGATCATCCCCTCTGGTATAGCTCAGGTTCATGCTTCCCAGGAAACCTTCACTCACTCCTCCAAGTCTGGTCGAAATTCCATGTTCTACAAGCCCTTCCTTTTCAAGGATCGGATATTTGAGAAATGGTACGCCAGCACTTATGCATTCGTCAAAGATATGCTCCTCGTTTTTATATTTTAATCCTATTTTCATCTGTACTCTCCCGTATTGTGATATCTGCCGGCAGCCATCTGCCTTTCCCCGGTATCATAAATCATACAATTCCAAAATCTCCGCAGTACTCAAATGCATTTTTCCGCAAAGCAATCTTATTCCCCGCGATTCCTATTACATCGAAGCGGCATGGTATCTCTGTGCAGCCGTTCTTCATCAGATAATAAACGGCCGCTCCGGACAGGCGCATCTGTTTGGGCACAGATACCGCCTCCAGAGCAGCCGAAAGCCCTCCTGTTTTGCGAAATTTCACCTCACAAAAGACCAGATATTCTCCGTCTTTTGCAACAATGTCAATCTCCGCATAACGGCAGCGGAAATTATACTCCAGTATCCGATATCCTTGCTTTTCCAGAAATTCACCTGCTATTTTTTCATATTTTGTACCGGTCCTTCGCCGGTTTTTTTCATTCTCCAATCGCCTTTTGGATCTGATCTTCTACCTGTTCTGACGGATTTTTATACGAAGTGTCCGATAAAACTTCTTCTGTGGATCGGTGTCGGTCCAAGCGTCTGAAGCGCTTTGATATGTTCTGCTGATCCATAACCTTTGTTGGACGCGAATCCATATCCCGGAAGTACCTTATCATACTCTTCCATCAGACGATCTCTTGTTACCTTTGCCACAATACTTGCTGCAGCGATGGATACGCTTTTCGCATCTCCCTTGATGATTGGAACCTGTGGAATCACAACCTCCGGAATGGTAACTGCATCATTTAAAAGCAGATCCGGCTTGACTTTCAAATTGCCAATCGCCTGACGCATGGCTTCGTAAGTTGCCTGCAGAATATTGATCTCATCAATCCTTGCAGGGGAAGCCATCCCGAGACCTACCGCAACTGCTTTGTCCATGATCTCATCATAAAGCTCATCTCTTTTTGCTGCAGAAAGCTTCTTGGAATCATTTATATAAAGGATCTCGCACTCTTTGGGCAGGATCACGGCTCCTGCACAACCATGATGTCCATGTCAGCACGTTCCAGTGCTTCGAATGTCGGGTTGATAAC
>OGXK01001986.1_pt1 | contig 10703 bp, 5 predicted proteins | sample 1576261 | NCBI WGS metagenome assembly OGXK01 (sample SAMEA3541581, study PRJEB24748) | human gut metagenome | biome: human gut; feature: human-associated habitat; material: faeces | place: China | collected 2012 | reverse complement strand
ACGGTCAAATACCATCACGCTTTGTTTGCATATACACTTTATTCTCCTCATCATATCGTACATCCAAAAAAAATATACTACTTTTGCACCAAAGTCTTGGCAGTTATAGTGATAACGGCCATTTTTGACTTGATTCGATAAGAACGCAAGAAGCGAAAGTTATTATCCCTGCCTATTCGGAATCTGGAAAATTCAATAAACGTCATGGGATGATAGCAACAGTTTCTTCACGTCTATGTTATTATATACTTAGGCGTGGGGACTGTTGTCTATTTATGACGTGGGCATTTTCCAGAGCCTCGAATGCAGATAGGCAATAACAGTCCTCGCGCTTTTTATATAATAACCTTCGTCAATGGGGACAGACGAAATGAAAGACACCGCGTATGCATCTTACATTATTTGGAGAAGTACAGTTATTTCTGTTAATTGCCGTTACATCTGCAAGCTTTCTATACTGGATAAATCATAAATACAAAAGTCTGAACAGACAGATTATCCGGGCAATAGACATTCCAGTATATCTGCTGAACAGACAAGGTATTGTCGTAAAACTACTTAATACACCTACCGAAAAGGCAAACAGACTTCCGTTCCTGAATCCGGGAGTTCTAAATATCAATAATTTAGTGACAGACGCCGATGAATGCCGGAAATACATGACGTCGCTGTTACGCGTACTGAATACCCGCACTTCGGACAGCCTGACCCTAAAGATAAGAATAGAAAGTGGTGAGAAACTATATATCGCAGTGCGCATGGTCTACCTCAACAGAAATTATGTCATGGCCTTCATACGCGACATTACGGAAGATGAAGTCCAACGCCGGGAAAACGAAAAATACCGTTTCTTCCTTGAAAGTATTCTGGAGAACCTTCCCATCGCCACGACAGTAAAAGACAAAAACGATGAAGGACGCTACCTGATATGGAACAAAAAAGCGGCAGAGATGATGGAAGTCCCCGCTGAGGATATTGTGGGACACTATGAAGAGGAGTTCAAACCCCTAATGCAAGATAATTTCATCCAAGAGACAGACAAAGAAGTTGAAGAGTCGGAAACTCCCCAGTCCTACATCAAACACTTTGTCAATCCCAAAGGCAGAGAGTATATTCTGTCGTTTCACAAAACGCTGGTGTCCTACAACAAAGGAAAAGAGAGGTGGATTGTCAGTTCTGCACTGGACATCACCGAACTGCTGGCAGCCAAAGAGAAAGCAGAAGAAGCCAACCGCCTGAAATCGGCTTTTCTCGCCAACATGAGCCACGAAATACGCACTCCACTGAACGCCATCGTCGGATTCTCCTCCATACTTTCCGATGCAATACAAGACGAAGATACAAAGGAATACATACATATCATCGAAGAAAACACCCAGCTGCTGCTGCAACTGATTAACGATATTCTCGACCTGTCACGCATCGAAGCCGGCATTCTCGAATTCACAGAAGGAGATATGGATGTAAACAAGACGCTTGATGAAATGCAGACGATGGCAAAACTGAAACTTCCGTCCGAAGTCAGTATACGTCTCCTGCCCGGTGCGGATTACTGTATTATTCACACAGTCCCCAAACGGGTAAGACAAGTACTGAACAATTATCTGTCAAACGCCCTCAAGCATACGGAAGAAGGTTTCATCGACATTGGTTATCACCTGCCGCAAGAAGACAGGATTCGCTTCTTTGTCCGTGATACCGGTTGCGGCATTCCTCCTGAAAAGCAAAAGGATGTATTCGAACGCTTTGTCAAGCTAAACAGTTTTAAACAAGGCACGGGTCTCGGACTCTCCATCTGCACCATGATTGCCGAGAAAATGAACGGAAAAGTGGGCGTCAGCTCTATTCCGGGGAAAGGTTCCGAATTCTGGTTCGAAATACCCTATCAACCTGCCGGAAGCCAACCTGCATAGAAAAGCCCGCCACTGACATGAACTCTGTCAACGACGGGCAACCTAAACCATCACCGATGCTATCCTGACTCACAATACCTATCGAAGACTAAATCGCAGTTTTCCACTCTGCACCAGTTCTTCATGAGTGATACGATATCGGGACAGTTTTTTTCCTCCCAGTTCCATTTCACGGATATAAAGCGACTCTGCCGACGGGCGTTCCGTCTCTATCACCAGTTGGTCGCGTCCCCAATACTTAGGGTCGAGCTTTATGGTCACCTTATCAAATACCGGAGTAGACAGCGTATAAGCCGGTTCTCCGGGACAATCCGGATAAAAGCCCATCATATTGAAGATAGCCCAAGCGGACATCGTTCCGGTATCATCATTGCCGGGAATTCCGTCGGGGGCATTCTTGAAATACTTCTGCAAAAGGCGGTGCAGCTCTTTCTGCGTGCGCCACTCCTCACCCTTGAAATAAGAAAAAAGATGGGCGTATGCAATGTCCGGTTCGTTGGCAGGGTCGTACAGTCCTTCGTCGAACACACGCTGAAGCTTGTCTACGAACGGCTTCTTTCCACCCATGAGCCGGGCAAGCCCTTTCACATCGTGGGGAACATAGAAAGTATAGTTCCAGGCACAACCTTCGTGAAATCCGGGGTTCGGCTCAAAGTTCTCTCCCTGCCTCGGGTCGAAAGGAGCATAGAATTCACCGTTAGGCAGGATAGGACGGAAAGTACCGTACTCCTTACAGTAATAATGCTTGTAGCCCAGCGAACGTTCGTGGAACAGACGGGCATCCTCCTTCTTGCCAAGCGCAGCGGCTATGCGCGACAAAGCATTGTCGGCAATATAGTATTCCAGGGCATGTGAAACGGAATTGTCATACTGCTCCCGCAGGGGCACATATCCCAATGACACGTAGTCGTCATTGTCCGGACGGAGCAGATTCTCCGCTCCCGGCAGGGTGGCTCCCTTGCGCATGGCTTCGTAGGCCAGTTCTATATCAAAGTCGCGCAGACCTTTCAGCCAGGTGTCGACGATGACGGGAATGGAAGGGTCACCTTCCATGGTCAGCGTCTCACGTCCGTAGAGTTCCCATTTGGGAAGCCAGCCGTGTTCGCGGTACATGTCGAGCATGGAGCGCACCATCTGCAATTGCCGTTCGGGATATACCAGCGTAAGAAGCTGGTGCACATTGCGGTAAGTGTCCCACAAAGAAAAGACGGTATAACGGTCGCCTTGGGTAGTCAAAATCTTATCACTCTCCATAGCGGGATATTCCCCGTTCACATCCTGCAGGATATTGGGATGTATCAGCGTATGATAGAGTGCCGTATAAAAAACGATTTTCTGTTCCTCCGTACCTCCTTCTACAAGGATGCGCGAAAGGTCATCGTTCCAGCGGCGACGGGCTTCTTCCAGCACTTGACCGAAGTTCTTTCCCTGCTGCTCGGTATCCAGATTGAGGCGGGCATTCTCCATGCTCACAAAAGAGACTCCCATCTGTACTTCCACCTGCTCGCCTTCTTCGGTATCGAATGTAAGATAGGCGCCGATATCATCTCCCGCCAGTTCCTTCTGGTAGCGGGTGTAAAGTTTGTAGCGTCCGTTATCGGGGTCCCATTCGGCCTCTACACCGGTCATGGGGCGCTGCTTCTTCCAGTAGCCCGAAGCGGCGGGCTGCTTGTTGACACGCATCACAAAGTAGATGGGAAAAACGGCTTGTGGGTTGTAGCAGAAAGTACCCAGCAGCTTCATACCTTCAAACTCGCATTTACCCGTCTGGCGCAGAAAAGCTCCCGATTCATTGGTCAGGCCTTCGCCCAGGTTCAGCAGCACATGGCTCTGCCCGGCAGGAAAGGTGAAACGCGCCACACCCGTGCGAGGAGTTGCCGTCACTTCCGTCTTCACATTGTAGCGGGTCAGGAAGTTGCTGTAATATCCGGGGGATGCCTGCTCGTCCTTATAGCGGCTTCCATATTCCTTATAATCTACGGACAGCTCTCCCGTAGTGGGCATCAGCAGCAGAGAACCCAATTCCGGACAGCCCACACCGCTCAAATTGACATGCGAGTATCCGGTGAAGAAACAATTGTGATACTCATAGGGAGTAGACCACCAGCGGGCATCTTTATCGTATTTGTTGTCCTCCGAACCCATCACGTTGAAGGGCACTACGGACATCATTCCATTGGGACAGACGGCTCCCGGATTCGTGGTACCGAAGTTAGTGGTACCGACAAAAGGATTCACATAGTCCGCAGGATGCTTCTCCGCAGCCATAGATGCCGTGAGCATTCCAAAGGAGATGATACAGAAAGTAATCAGTCGTTTCATAATATAGTAAGGATTTGTTCTTTATTAGTTAGTGAGCACGCTACCCATGCCGGTGTCATTGCATGCACTCTGCAAAGTTATTGCAAACGGTCTGCAGTGACACTGCAAACTACTTTGCAGTAGCGCTGCAACAGTTTTGCAGTGACGCTGCATCAGCTTTGCAGTGGCGCTGCAACGGCTTTGCAGTAGCACTGCAAAAAGCATGCAGTATCTTTGCAGTGATATTACACTAAGTATAAAGCAGTTACGGCAGGCGCTTTTCAGCAATACCGAGCGCCTGCCAACTGCTTGGTACTTACAAAATACTTGTGCGCTTCGTGAACTCCAGAATCTCACGGATATACCCAAAGGCAAGCCCCACTACCGTATCGGCTGCACCGTAGTATACAGCTACACGTTCTCCATCTTGCAACGCTGCGCAAGGGAACACCACGTTGGGAACATCACCTTGCAACTCATAAGGAGCAGCAGGCGCAAGCAGATACTCACGGGTGCGGTAGAGCAACTTGGCAGGATTGTCCTTATCCAGAATAGCTGCTCCCATGGAGTAACGGAAACCGTTACAAGTGGTTATCACGCCATGATAGAACATCAGCCAACCCTCGTCCGTGAGGAACGGTACCGAACCTGCCCCTATCTTGGTACACTGCCAGGCACTTTCGGGGAAAGGCGTAGGAGCCATCACATGGCGGTGTTCGCCCCAGAATTTCATGTCAGGGCTGAAGCTAATGTAGATGTCGCCAAAAGGAGTATGTCCGCTATCGCTGGGACGGCTCAAGAGCGCATATTTGCCATCGAACTTCTGAGGCAACAACACACCGTTGCGGTTGAAAGGCAAGAAAGCATTCTCGCACTGGAAGAACTCCTTGAAATCGAAAGTATAGCCGATGCCGATGGTGGGGCCGTAGTAGCCGTTACACCACGTAATCCAGTAGCGGTCCTCAATCCATGTCACGCGCGGATCGTATTTATATTCGGACTCTATCATGTCCGTATTCCCGGCCTTGAACTTGATTGGCTCATGCTCTATTTCCCAGTGGATGCCGTCCTTGCTGAAACCGGCAAAGATATTCATCTGCACCGCCCGGTTGTCACAACGGAACACACCGGCATAACCATCCTTAAACGGAACCACCGCACTGTTGAAAATGCTGTTCGACGACGGAATATGGTAGCGGTCTATTACGGGATTCTCCGAATAACGCCACATTACATCTTTACAGCCTGCCGGCCGTTCTTCCCAAGGCATTGTGATTTTGTTGCTCATAATTGCTCTATATTATTAATTGGTTATTGTTGTTTCTTCTCATCGGCATACGTAAATGGTATGAAGTACGTAATGAGGAACGCCGGAATGGTGGCAAACAGCGTGAAGGTAAAGAACGCCTCGTACCCCAACCAGTCGCTGACAAAACCGCTGATTGTGCCCGGCAACATCACACCCAGATTCATGATGCCCGAAGCAAAGGCATAATGTGCCATCTGGTGCTTTCCCGGCGCCACCTGCTGCATCATGAACAAAGTCAGTCCCACAAAACCAAAACCATAACCGAAGTACTCGAGCACGATGGCACTACCTATCAGCAACCCGCTTTCCGGCTGGTACATGGCAAGCAGGGTATACGCCACAAAAGGCAGATTGAAGATGCAGCACAGAGAGAACAGCGTCCGCCGCAATCCCCGGTGCGAAATGTAATAGCCTGCCAACAGTGACCCCAGCACAAAGGCTGCCGCCCCATAAGTGCCGTAGTACAAACCTATCTGCTGCTCATTCAGTCCCAAGCCACCTGCCGAACGCTCCGCCTTCAAGAAAAGAGGGACAATCTTCATGACAAAACCCTCGGCAAGGCGATAAAGGATAATGAACGCTATATAGTACCAGATGTGCTTCTTCAAGAAGAAATCCTTGATTACCGCCACCAACTGCTCCCACGTCTCTCTTGCCGACTTGGCGCCGGATGCGGCAGCACCGCCCGATGGCAGCATGCGCATGTGGTAGAAGCCAAGCAGCAGCATCACCGCCGCCAATATCAGCATCACCGTCATCCATGCATGCCGGGTAGCCTCGTGGTGGACTGCCTCTGTGGCACCCTCCACCCCACCGAAACCTACCAGCAAGGCACCTGCCAGCCAGACCAACCCGCCGGACGCCACAATCTTCGCTATATTGTAGAAGGCTCCCTGCCAACCGATATACTTGGCCTGGTCCTGCTTGTTCAGTTCCGACATGTAGACACCATCCGTAGCCACATCGTGCGTGGCTCCGCTGAAAGCAATCACTGCCAGCAGCGCAATGCATATCGCAAAAAAGAACGGTAACTGCAACGCCAAAGCCACCAGAGCAAAACCTGCTCCGGTAACCATCTGCGTCAGTACCACGAAAAACTTCTTCGTCTTGAACATTTCAAGGAACGGACTCCAAAGGAACTTCAGCGTCCAGGGCATCATGATGAGCGACGTCCACAGAGCAATCTGCGCGTCACCGATACCCAGCCCCTTGAACATCAACACAGAAACCATGTTCAGCACCACAAACGGCAATCCCATGGCAAAATATACGGTGGGGACCCACGATATAGGATTATGATTTTTTCGGCTCATCCCTTCTGTATATTATCTGTGTCACTTCAACGGTTCACTGCCCATAGTCAGCTCCAGCGTACCGCCGTCCACTATATCCTGATGCGTGAAGAATGGAGTCTCCAACTTATTGCCGTTCAGCACAATGCTCCGCACATACTTGTTGTCGCGGCTGTTGTTGTGGGCTATCACCTTGAACGACTTGCCGTCTTTCAGATGAACGGTCGCCTCGTTGAACAGCGGGCGTCCGATGGAATATACCGGCTTGCCGGGGCATACCTGATAGAAGCCCATCGCATTCAGAATGTACCATGCAGACATCTGTCCACAGTCTTCATTGCCCGAAAGTCCGTCGGGGTTGTTGAAGTAAAGCGTATGCAGCACCTCATCCACAATCTCCTGCGTACGCCAGGGCTGGCCTACGTAGTTGTAGAGATGGGCAATGTGATGGCTTGGCTCATTGCCGTGGGCATACTGGCCTATCAGACCGGAAATATCCACCGAGGTCGATTCACCTTCCAGCTTGGAATCGGCCGTGAACAGAGAATCCAACTTGCCGATGAAGGCGTCGCGTCCTCCCATCAGTTCCACCAGTCCGTCCACATCGTGGGGAACGAACCAAGTCCACTGCCATGCCGTACCTTCGCAATAGTCATCATTACGGTGATTGGAAGCGCGGGGGTTGAAAGGCGTACGCCAGTTGCCCTCACTGTCCAGTCCGCGCATGAAGCGGGTACTCGGATCGAAATAAACTTTATATCCCTCGGCAAAGGCCGCATACTTATCGCGGTTGGCTTCGTCGTCCAAGGCACCTGCCAGTACGGAGATACACCAGTCATCGTAAGCATATTCCAAAGCTTTAGCCACAGATTCATTGTCTTTATCGCAAGGCACGTAGCCAATCTTGTTCTTCCAGTACTTGGCCTGCGGCATCAGATGCGGCACAACCAAAGGATGGGTGATAATACCCGTCGTATCGTATTCTGCCGTACGGAGGCAAGCCTTGTAAGCCTCCTGCACGTCGAAGTTACGGTATCCCTTTACATAAGAATCCGCTATGAGGGAGGCTGCATGATAACCAATCATGGTACCCGTATAGTTTCCGGCCAGTTCCCACATAGGCAGGACGCCGCCCTCGCGGGACTTCTGGATGAGCGAACGGATGAAAGCCTCGTTCAGTTCAGGATCAATAATCGTCATCAGCGGATGATAGGCACGGAAAGTGTCCCATAAAGAGAAAATGGTGTAGATAGGCTCGTCCACCCTGCCTTGATGGGGCTTCAAGTCCATACCAAAGTAACGTCCGTCAGCATCGGTAAACAAGTTGGGCTGCATACCCGTGTGGTAAAGTGCCGTGTAGAACATGGTACGCTGGTCGTTGTCCTTCGTATCGATGTCAATCTTGGAAAGATAAGTGTTCCACTGCTGGCGGGCAGCACGGCGCACACCGTCAAAATCCCATCCGGAGATTTCGGCTTCCACATTCTTGCGGGCACCGTCCATATCCACGGCAGACACACCTACCTTTACCAATACCTCCTCATTGGGCTCCGTCTGGAATTGCAGTAAAGCTTTAGCTGTAGGCAGAAGCGGACCGCCTTCGTCCAATGCCATGGAGTCCGTGACCAGCGTATAGGTGAATGGTTTGGAGAACTTGGCATAGAAGTTGATATACTGGTCGAAAGCCCAATATACAGTCTTCTTGCGTCCACGGATTTCAGTATCGCTGATTACTTCCAGCTCCATCTGTTCATTCTTCTGGCGCTGGATACTGTAATCCAGGTCGAGGATAAAACCTGCATCTTCCGCTTTCGGGAAGGTATAGCGATGAATCGCCGCACGTTTGGTAGAGGTCAGTTCGGCTTTCACCCCGTAGCGGTCCAAAAATACGGAATAATATCCCGGTTCGGCTGTTTCATTCTCGTGGGAAAAGGCAGAGGCGTACGCCATCTGCTGGCTCTTCGAGCCCATGGAGTGGTAATCCTGCCGACCTACAGTGGGCATCAGCAGCACATCCCCGTAATCGGCACAACCCGTACCGCTGACGTGGGTATGTGAAAATCCGTTGATAGTAGTATCTGCATAGTAATATCCGGAGCAGGCATCCCACTCGTAGATACGCGTGTCGGGGCTGGGCTGAATCATCCCGTTGGGAACTACCGCTCCGGGATAGGTATGCCCATGTCCACCCGTACCGATGAACGGATTGACGTAAGACGCATAGTCCGGTGCCGTCTGGGTACAGCTGCAAACCGCCCCCAGCAGAAAAAGTCCGCCCAACAGTATGGAACTAGATTTCATGTTTTTCTTCATATTGTTTATTGTATAAGTAGGTGTATAGCTTCATAATAGAATCTTGTTATATGAGAATGCTTGAGGAGGGCCGCCCTATTACTTTGAGCAAAGCCCTCCTTTGTTTCATGTATGAAAAGGTTCAAGCATCCGTTTTCCGAAACCTCAGTTTACGGAAAACACGGCATCAGCGTACCTTCTTCATCGTATAGTTCTCACTCACGAAGTAAGGAACATCGGGGAAGATGTCGGTCTCAATCTCACCGCCTACATACTTATAGGGATTGATAGCCCATCTGTTGCCCAAGCCATAGATATGCATATCACCGTTAGGAGCAATAGCACCATCCATATAGTAATCATCATAGTTAGGATATGCTTTCCACTGGAAATTCTTGCTGTAAGTACCGAAATGCATCTTGTAGGTAGCAGGGTCTTCAGCATCGCCCTCATGAATGGTTTGCGGATAGATGAGCAGTGCACCGTTATAGTAATCGCAATGCATCGGATACTTACCGGTGATTTCGGGGAAAGTGCCCCAGTTGTAAACCACATATCCGGTACCTTCTTCATCCTTCTCTATAATTACATTCTTCTCAAACTCCTGACTGCCTTTCCAATCCCACCAGCGAGGATTGCCTTCTTCATCCACATAGGTAAAGAGAGAATTGCTGGAAGTTACCTTCCACTCGCCGACCAAATCTTCATAACCCAACATTTTGCCCTGATAAGCTTCACCGATACGGCTCCAGTACTTGCCGCTCCACTCCACTTCATCATCAAAAAGTACTTTACTTATTTCCGAAAGCAACGTATAATACTGATACACCAGCGGTTTGGGATTGTAGAACATCTGAATGCCATAACCTTCATCTTTCACTTTCTGGAATTTGCTCTTGTCAAATCCACTCCAACCTCCGTTCAACTCATCATTAATCTTCCAAGGCAGCGGAGCATACTTGGATTTGGGCAGGTTCTCAAAATGAGACTCTTCACGGCCAAAGGCTCCCTCGGGATTCTGATTCTGGTAGTAACCGTAGGTCATATAGTCCACAATGTCACCTACCTTCATACCCTCTACCTCACCGTCTGGAGAGTCGAGCGAACCATATTCATACACACCGATCAGCTTGTCTCCAAATACCTGGCGGCACTCATAAACCAAACGCGCGAAGTTGGCACGTGAGCGTGTTTCGAAGCCGGGACCGGGATTGGAGTTGTTGTAGTTGGTGTACTCATCATCAAAGTCAATACCATCCAAGCCATAAATATCCAAGTAGGCTTTCAGTTCCTTGGCAAAGTCTTTGGCAGCAGCTTCCGAAAGGTTACCCATACCAGCCTCGTCATGGTTGCCAAGAATAGTCATCACCACCTTAATGCCCTTAGCCTGCAAAGGACGGATGAACTTATCCGCATTTCTCAGCAAGAAGGAAACCTGGTCATTGCAGAAAACATGTACGCGACCGGTCTTGCTATCCACATTGATGTTGGCAGCAAAAATGCTGACTACATCAAAGAAAGGCTTTCCGTCGCTCTTCATGGTATATTCACCCATATTCAAGATGTTCTCGTCATTTACTTCCACAAAGCAATGTG
>OGXK01001964.1_pt1 | contig 10775 bp, 7 predicted proteins | sample 1576261 | NCBI WGS metagenome assembly OGXK01 (sample SAMEA3541581, study PRJEB24748) | human gut metagenome | biome: human gut; feature: human-associated habitat; material: faeces | place: China | collected 2012 | reverse complement strand
CAGTACGTGGATATGAAGTTGATGCAATGGATTATGTAGTAAAACCAGTTGAGTACTTTTCTTTTTCGCAGAAACTGGATAAAGCAGTTGGACGTATGCGCTCTGAGGTTAAAGAATTTCTTACGATTCCGATTAGGGAAGGAGTTGTAAAGATAGATATAGCAGATATCTATTTTATTGAGGGGCAGAGACATAATGTAATTTATTATACTTCGAGAGGAGATTACTGTTCAAGAATTACGATGAAAGAACTCGAAGAAAAACTTGCGGTACATAATTTTTTTCGATGTGCAAAGGGATATCTGGTAAATATGAATCATGTAGAGGGATTTGTTGGTTCTGATTGTGTGATCCATAATGTACATATACCTGTCAGCAGAACTAGAAAAAAAGAATTCATGAATCTGCTTCTGCAAAACCTCAATATGGAATATTTCATGCGAAATGGAGGATACTATGTTATATCAGGATATTCCAAGAATTTATACAGCAATAGCAGAGTGGGGATCATGTCTGGTTTATCTTTATATCCTAAAAAAAGAAAACATGAAATCTGTACATTTTCTTATAGGCAGTCTTTTCATGTTGGCAATGCAGAGTATTTTTCTGACTTTGACAGGTAGCGTAACTGAAATTTTGTGGATTCCCTGTATGGTGATCGCTGCAGGTATGATGTATGGATTTCTTATGGTCGGAGGAAATATGAAGCCTCTGGGAGCGGCTTATTGCTGCGCCCGTGCATTTGTTCTTGCTGAGTTTGCAGCTTCGCTGCAGTGGCAGATGGTATCTATTGTACAGGCATGGGGGAATCAGAGCCTCGGGGTTGAAATTCTGATCACGATGGTTGTTTTTGGAGGCTGCTTTACTATTGATATTTATTTAGAAAAAGATCTTCTGAAGCAGAATTATCTTGAACAGATGACAGTAAAGGAAGTAGTAGCGGCGGCAATCATGGCTGTTGCAATCTTTGCTTTTAGTAATCTGAGCTTTTTAAATGAAAATGCACCATTTGCGAGCAGAGAACGTGCAGATATTTTTTCTATCAGAACACTGATCGATTTTGGAGGAATTGCAATCCTGCATGCTTATCAGAGCAGGATCAGTGAGTATGTTGCCGAGAAAGAACTTTCAGTAATGAACGTGATGCTGAAAAGCCAGTATGATCAATACCGAAATTATCAGGACAGCCTGGATCTCATACAAATGAAATACCATGATCTGAAACACCAGATAACGGGACTTCGCGCGGAATCAGATGAAGAAAAACGAAAAAAATGGATTGATTCCATGGAAAAGGAAATCGCTGCTTTTGAAAATATAAGCAGAACGGGGAATCAGGTACTTGATACGATTTTGGCAGCTAAGATTTTCCATTGTCGAAAAAATCATATACAGATTACCTGTGTGGCAGATGGAAAATTATTAGATTATATGCATGTAACAGATATATGTTCTATATTTGGAAATGCTTTGGATAATGCGATTGAACATGTAATTTTGATTCCAGATCCGGAAAAAAGACTGATTCATCTGACAGTATCCGCTCAAAAAGGATTTGTGTTCATCAAGATAGAGAATTATTGTGAAGCAGAAATTTCCAAAAATGAAGAGGATCTGATTACAACAACAAAGAAGGATAGTAAAAACCATGGTTTTGGCTTGAAGAGTATTCGTACAGCTGTAGAAAAATATGATGGTTCTGTAGTATTTGGAGTACAGCAGAACTGGTTTGAATTAAAGATTCTTTTACCCAGAGTATTGTAATGCTCTGGGTATTTTTGTTGCCAAGCATACGACAAAAAGGTCCGGTGGACCTTTTTTAGTATTTTGTGCCATATTTGCTGCATCTTGTGCCAAAAACGACACGAAATAATAATCATGTTATAGTAATGCTAACAGGAAATGATGCCTGAAAAAGACGAGAGAGTCAAAGGAGGAAGAAAGAGAATGATCAGTGTTGAAATGGAAGATGTTCTGGCGGTATTACAATTATGCAAACCGTATATTATCGGTATTATTGCTGCACTTGTAATTGGAATCGTAATTATGATCGCATGCCGCAGGATGTCCAGGGACAAAAGATTTCTGATAAGAAGGGAAGCTGCGATCGCAATGGTTCTTGCAGTTGTTGTCTGCGTGAATATGATCTGTTTTGGACCAATGGCTACGTTGATTGGACTTGCAACGGGAAATGGAACTTTAAGCGATGAAACAAATGAAGAAGCTGCGGAAGCAGCAGAAGAAATTATGGAAGACGGAATTGTTCTTCTGAAGAATGAAAGCCTGCTTCCTTTAAATGAAACAAAAAAACTGAATATTTTTGGCTGGGAATCTATTAATCCGGCTTACGGAGGAGCTGGTTCCGGTGGAATTAATGATCTGTATGATATTGTCAGTCTGAATCAGGGACTTGAAAATGCCGGATTTTCTATTAACCAGGAACTGGTTGATTTTTATAACAATTATGGTGCAGATAATCCGGAAATGTCTATCCAGAAACAGAGCTGGACATTACCGGAGCCACCTGTAGATACTTACAGTGATGAGCTTATTAAAAGTGCGAAAGCGTATTCTGATGTGGCAGTTGTGGTTCTTTCCAGAAAAGCAGGTGAAGGTCATAATGATATTCCTATGGATGTAAGAAAAGCAGCATATGATAATAATTCAGATGAATATGATGATTTTCCTGAGGGAGAGCATTATTTACAGCTTTCACAAACTGAGAGAGATATGGTGGATATGGTTTGCTCAAACTTTGATAATGTGATTGTGGTTTATAATGGAGCAAATCAGTTTGAACTTGGTTTCGCAGATGAATATCCTCAGATTAAATCTGTTGTATGGTGCCCCGGAACGGGAAATGTGGGATTTAATGCACTTGGTAAAGTATTTTCAGGTGAAGTCAATCCTTCCGGAAAAACACCGGATACATTTATTTATGATATGACGACTGCTCCGTGGTGGAATAATGCAGAAAAAACGGAGTATACAAATCTGGCAGATATGGCCGTTGAAGGAATGAACGCAGGAACTGCGCAGGTGTATGCTCCGGCATTTACCAATTATGTGGAAGGTATTTATGTAGGATACAAGTACTATGAAACAGCTGCACAGGAAGGTGCGATTGATTACGATAAGACTGTACAGTATCCATTTGGATATGGTCTGAGTTATACGGAATTTGAACAGAAAATGGGTGAACTGGAGGAAAAAGACGGACAGATTTCTGTAGATGTAGAAGTAACCAACACCGGAGATGTTGCCGGAAAAGATGTAGTAGAAGTGTATTATAAACCGCCATATACAAATGGGGGAATTGAGAAATCTTCTGCAAATCTGATCGAGTTTGCAAAAACAGATCTGCTTCAGCCGGGAGAATCTCAGACTGTTACAGTTACATTTAGTATAGAAGATATGGCCTCTTATGATGAGAATAATGCAAAAGCATATGTTCTTGAAAAAGGCGATTATGTGATTTCTATCAACAGCGATTCACATACTGTGCTGGATCAGAAAACTTATACTGCAGATAAAGATGTAGTATATAAGGGCGAAAATAAAAGAGCATCAGATGATACTGCAGCAACAAATGTATTTGAAGATGCAAAAGGAGATATAACATATCTGTCACGTGCGGATCATTTTGCAAATTATGAAGAGGCTACAGCAGCACCGGCATCTGCAGAGCTGGGTGAGCCATATGTTTCTGAATATCATCTGAACAGCAACTTTGATAAGACTACATATCTCAATGATGAGGATGTAATGCCGACAACGGGAGCAGATAATGGACTTACATTAGCTGATATGCGTGATGCTGATTATGACGATCCTCGTTGGGAAAAACTTCTGGATCAGCTTACTGTTGATGAAATGGCAAATATGATTGCAATGGCTGGTTATCAGACAGCAGCCATGGATTCTGTGGGAAAAGTGGCTACACTTGATTTCGATGGACCAGCAGCAATTAATAACAACTTTACAGGAGTTGGTTCTATTGGATTTCCAATTGAAGTTGTGGTTGCTTCCACATGGAATAAGGAACTTGCACAGGCCTGGGGTGAATGCATGGGCAAGATCAGTCAGGAAATGGGTGCAGAGGGCTGGTATGCACCAGGTATGAATACTCATAGAACCGCATTTGGAGCAAGAAACTATGAATACTTTTCAGAAGATGGAGTTCTTGCAGGAAATATGGGAGCAAAAGCAGTAGAAGGAGCAAGAAAATATGGAGTTTATTCTTATATCAAACATTTTGCTCTGTATGAGGGAAACGCAAAGATGGTAAGTGTCTGGTCAAATGAGCAGGCAATCCGGGAAATCTATCTGAAACCATTTGAAATTTCTGTAAAACAGGGTGGCGCAAATGCGGTTATGGTTTCCTGGAGTTTCCTTGGAGATAAATGGACTGGGGAATGCAGTAATCTTATGAACACAGTTCTCAGAGATGAATGGGGCTTCAGGGGAATGGCGCTTACAGACTTCTTCCGAAACAATGGTCATGGATTTATGAATGCAGATGCAGCTTTGGCGAATGGAGTAGATGCAATGTTGTCCACATTCAACGGAGAAGAGAACAATGTAGCCAATCCGGAGCATCCAACATCTGTACTTCAGATGAGGAATGCCTGCAAAAATGTCATGTATACAGTTGTAAGCAGCTGGGCTTATGATGGAGAACACGAAGAAACAGGTATGGAAAACTGGAAAAAAGCAGGAATTGGTATCGACATTGTAATAGCACTTTTCATGGCAGGAATGGAAGTACTGGTAATCAGAGGATATAAGAAAAGAAAGAATGCTGAATAAGGATGAAAGTGGGATGGAAAACAGTTATGAAACAGCAAAAATTGGTTGAAAAGATGACAATTGAAGAAAAGGCAGCGATACTCAGTGGAAAAACTGTCTGGCAGACCAGAGAAATTGACAGGCTTTCCATCCCGTCCATCTTTCTTTCAGATGGACCGCATGGAATCAGAAAACAGGCAGGAGCAGGAGACCATCTGGGACTGAATGCATCCTTGAATGCAACTTGTTTTCCCACAGCAGCGACGATAGCAAACAGCTGGAATCAGGATCTGGGGGAAGAGATTGGACAGGCTCTTGGAGAGGAAGCAGCAAGTATGGATGTAAATATCCTGCTTGGTCCGGGATTAAATATTAAAAGAAGCCCATTATGTGGAAGAAATTTTGAATATTTTTCAGAAGATCCATATCTTTCCGGGAAGATGGCAGCGTCATATATTCGTGGAATACAGAGTAAAGGCGTTTATGCCTGCCCGAAGCATCTGGCGGTTAACAGTCAGGAACTTCGGAGAATGGCAATGGACGCAGTTGTTGACGAACGGACATTAAGAGAAATTTATCTGACCGGTTTTGAGATAGCTGTTAAAGAAGGACACGCAAAAGCAATCATGAGCAGTTACAACCAGATTAATGGGATTTATGCTAATGAGGACAAACATCTTTTGACAGACATCCTGCGCAAAGACTGGGGATTTGATGGAATTGTAGTAACAGACTGGGGCGGAAGCAATGACCATGTGAAAGGTGTTGCTGCCGGCTCAAATCTGGAGATGCCGTCCTGTGGGTACGATTCTGCAAGAGAAGTGATTGCTGCTGTCCGAAATGGAAAGCTGAAGGAAGCGGATTTGGATGAAAGAGTTGGAGAACTGGTGGATGCAGTGATGGAACTGACATCAGGGAAGAAGCTTTCAGATAAAAACTTTGACAGAAACGCACATCATCAACTGGCAAGGAAAGCAGCAGCAGAAAGCATGATTCTTCTGAAAAATGAAAAACAGATTCTTCCGCTGGATACCAAAAAATCCATCGCTATTATTGGAGATTTTGCTTTTTCACCCAGATATCAGGGGGCAGGATCTTCTATGGTCAATCCAACAAAAGTAGAAGATATGTCATCGATTCTGCAACAATATGATCTGAATATTCTGGGAATGACAAGAGGCTATCATAGAAATGGAGATGTAGATGAGAATGATAGAAAGTTTGCATTAAATTTGTCTATGAACGCGGATATTGTGATTTTCTGCTTTGGTCTTGATGAGATCAGTGAATCAGAAGGACTGGACAGAACACATATGCGTATTCCGCAGGACCAGATCGATCTTCTGCAGGATATCAGTAAAGTGAATGAAAATATTATTGGAATACTGAGTGCAGGATCTGCGATAGAAATGCCATGGCACACCTGCTGCAAAGCGATTTTGCATGGCTATCTGAATGGACAGGCAGGCGCTTCTGCAACATTGGATATTCTGACCGGAAAAGTGAATCCATCAGGAAGACTGGCAGAAACATATCCTATATCTTATGAACAGACACCGGCATTCCGATATTATCCAAGTAATGAGAAAACATCGGAATACCGAGAGAGTGTTTATGTGGGATATCGCTATTATGATACTTCAAAAGTCCGGGTGCAATATCCATTTGGCTTTGGGCTTTCCTATACGGAATTTACATATTCTGATCTTATTATAGAAGAGGATGGAATCAAAGTTTCGGTTACCAATACAGGTGACAGAGACGGAGCCGAGGTTGTTCAGATGTATGTAGGACTTCCTAATGCAATCGTGTTCCGACCGGAAAAAGAACTGAAAGGTTTTGCAAAAGTTTATCTAAAGGCAGGAGAAAGCAGACAGCTCAGGATTCCGTTTGATGATAAGACATTCCGTTATTGGAATATAAAAACGGGACAGTGGGAAATAGAAACAGGAACTTATCAGATTATGGTAGGAGCCAGTGTTGCAGATATTCGTTTAACAGGTACGACTGAGAGAACAGGAAATAGTAAAGGGTATCCGTATAATCCGGCAAAAATGCCTTACTATTATACAGGAATCGTGCAGAAAATATCAGATGAGGAATTTCGTGAACTTCTTGGCCATGAGATACCGAACAGAAGATGGAGTGGAAATCTGGAAATCAATGATGCAATTTGTCAGATGTATTATGCAAAAAGCCGACTTGCAAGACTGATATATAGATGTCTCACAAAAATGAAAAAGAAGAGTGAGGCACAGGGAAAGCCGGATCTGAATATTCTTTTTATTTACAATATGCCGTTTCGAGGGATTGCCAAGATGACCGGTGGGGCAGTCAGTATGGAAATGGTATATGGAATTGTCGATGCTGTGAATGGCCACTTTATGCTTGGAGTAAAAAAAGTAGTTGGCGGATATTTCAGAAACAGAAGAAATAATAAGAAATATGAAAAATTATTAAAAGGAGCCGGAGGGAAGTGCAGATGAATCATATAAAAAATATATGGAAATGTTTTGAAGAGAAACATTCTGCTATCGCAAAATGGCTTTATCAGATATTCTATTTTGTTATATTCAGTATGGGCGTGACAGTATTCCAGTATCTTGTATTTACATTTTTACCAGGGATTTTGGGAATTGGTCTGGCTGGTACAGAATTTATGTGGCCAAAGGTTTCCATGAATCTGTTTGGAGTAAAATTTACATGGAGTTTGCTGGGGTATAATGTATTGCGTGATGCAACGGGAAATATACTGATCGGTGGTGGACTTGGCTATTTTATCAGTTATGAATTGGGGTCATTTCTTGCACAGTGTATCAATTTTCCACTTCAGAGAAATATTACTTTTAAAAGCCATGGAAATCCTGTATATCAGGCAATCTGGTATTTTGTTGCATGGGTGGTAATTTCACTGATTTGTAATGGATTTAATAATCTGTGGATGCCAGTTGCATCTGCATATGTGGCACCGGCAGTCTATAACATGCTTGTGACAATTATCACAGGTGGAGTTTCCATGGTGATTTTTTTCTTTGTGTTTAAAATTATTTTCCCAGAGGGGAAGGCTGAATAGTAAACGCGTGATGTTTCCCCTGGTTATTGACCTGTCAGATGTGTAGAATAAAACTGAATATGTAACTAAAACACGAGCAGTTAGTCTATGAAAAATAGATTAGCTGCTTTTTGCATGAAGTTGACCACATTGGTGCCTGGCACTATAAACTTCTTTTCCAGAGAACTGATTACTTTACTCACATTAGGCTGTGTAGTATAAAGACATTCTGCTGCCTGATTAAAGCTGCCCTTTTCACATGTGATTATAAAATATTCCAGCTGACGTAATTCCATAGGTTCCTTCCTTAAGCACAATAAAGAGTAAGTTTATACTAACCACCATAACAGAAAAAAGACAGCGCACAATCAACAAATTCAGCTGATAACCAGCTAATACTTCAAAGAGAAGGTGTTTTTCTTGTAAGAGAGGACACCTTCTTTTTGTAATTTGCTTAATTCATTAGATAGAGCACTTCGATCTGCATTCAGATAATCTGCCAGCCCTTGTCTATCGTAAGGGATTGTAAATGTGTTAGAGCCGGCATGCATAGATTCGCCAGACAAGTAATTAAGTATCTTGTCACGTAAATTTTTCTTAGAAATATGATCTATTTTGTTCATCAATCTTACATTTTTTCTTGCTATTATCTCTAACAGGTTATGAATCAATCTTGTATGGAAACTGCAAGATGAAGAACAGGTTGTAATAATATGATTTATATTGAAAAGCATGACGGTGAGATTTTCATTGGCAATGACACTGATTTGAGCAGGAACACTGCTGATGCAGGCATAACTTTCGCCATAGAGCATTCCTGATGACAGCTCTGTAATAATATTGCGATTCCCCCAGACATCATCATTTATTATGAGAGCCTGGCCAGATAGAATCATGCCGATAGTTTGTACCTTATCGCCACTTCTTAGCAGGTATTCACCTTTTGAATAATTTTTAATGCTGACAGATAGACATTTAAGCATTGGAAGAATTTCTGCTTCTGAAATTCCTTGAAACAAAGGTGTATTCGTTAAGATGTTCATATATTTTTCCATGAGTTCTATAATCCTTCTTTTCATCTTTTCCATAGTATATCACAAAAATCGAAAACAAAACAAAAATGTTGTCTGGACAACGGAATAATTATTGTGAGTTTGATATAGTACCATTAAACAACAAGAAATAATGAATAAAGCAATAGAAAAGGAGAAAAACATGGAAAATAAAATGTTTTGTTATCAATGTGAACAGACCGCAGGATGTACAGGATGTACCGGAAATGCAGGAGTATGCGGAAAGTCCGCTAATACTGCAAGATTACAGGATGAGCTTACAGGAGCATTAATCGGACTTGCTCGTGCAGCCGAGGGCAATGAGCACCTTGTAAACGAAGAGATGAATCAATTAGTTCTTGAGGGATTGTTTACAACCGTTACAAACGTAAACTTTAATGATGAGACATTAAAAATTTTAATTTATAAGATAGAAAATGCAAAAAAGAAATTAGTACCAAATTGCTTTACATGTTCCGGATCATGTGGAAGAAACGATAATTTTGATATGAATACTCTCTGGACTACTGATGAAGATGTTCGTTCCTTAAAATCCTTAATACTTTTTGGAATTCGTGGAATGGCTGCATATGCATATCATGCAAGTGTGCTTGGATATACCGATGAAACAATCAGCAAATTCTTCTATAAGGCACTTTTTGCAGTCGGAATGAAGGATTGGGGAATGGATGAACTGCTTCCTATTGTATTAGAGGTTGGAGAAGTGAATTTAAGATGTATGGAACTTTTAGATCAGGCAAATACTACAACTTATGGAACTCCTGTACCAACAACAGTACCTCTTACAATTGAAAAAGGACCATTTATTATTATTACAGGTCATGATTTAAAAGATTTACAACTTTTATTAGAGCAGACAAAAGATAAGGGAATCAATATCTATACACATGGTGAAATGCTTCCAGCACATGCATATCCAGAACTCAAGAAGTACTCTCATCTAAAGGGAAACTTTGGTACAGCATGGCAGAATCAGCAGAAAGAGTTTGATAATATTCCTGGAGCAATTCTGTATACAACGAACTGTCTTATGCCTGTAAAACCAAGCTACGCAGACAGAGTATTTACAACAGAAGTTGTATCTTATCCGGAAATGGTACACATAGGAGAAGAAAAGGATTTTACACCGGTGATTGAAAAGGCACTCGCCTTAGGTGGATATACCAAAGACCAGCATATGACTGGAATTAATGGTGGAATACAGGTAACAACTGGTTTCTCACATGGAACTGTATTATCTGTAGCAGATCAGGTGATTGAAGCAGTAAAGAATGGAGATATTAAACATTTCTTCCTGGTTGGTGGATGTGATGGAGCCAGAGTAGGAAGAAACTACTACACAGAGTTTGTAAAACAGTCTCCTGAAGACAGCATTATTTTGACGCTTGCATGTGGAAAATACAGATTCAATGATTTAGATTTAGGAACAATCGGAGGACTTCCAAGAATCATGGATATGGGACAGTGTAATGATGCTTATAGTGCAATCAAGGTCGCAATCGCTTTAGCAGAAGCATTTGAATGTGATGTGAATGAACTTCCGCTATCGATGGTACTTTCATGGTACGAGCAGAAGGCCGTATGTATTTTACTTACACTTTTCTATCTCGGAATCAAGAACATTCACCTCGGACCAACATTACCAGCATTTATTTCGCCAAATGTGCTGAATTTCCTGGTAGAGAATTATGGGCTTTCTCCAATTGGTACACCTGAAGAGGATATAAAAAAGTTATTAAATAAATAATCATGAGGGAACCAAACAAAATAGGTGAAAGGTGGTAAAATATTATGAATAAAAAAATGAATCTAAACTCTATCTTCGCCATCGCTTTCCTGGTACTTTTCTTCATGGCTATCCC
>OGXK01001961.1_pt1 | contig 10782 bp, 8 predicted proteins | sample 1576261 | NCBI WGS metagenome assembly OGXK01 (sample SAMEA3541581, study PRJEB24748) | human gut metagenome | biome: human gut; feature: human-associated habitat; material: faeces | place: China | collected 2012 | reverse complement strand
AGCGGTACATATGGCTATCTGGGATACGATCTGCCGTGGAAGAAGGTGATGAGTGGAGATATCCCACAGACACTTTATATTCCGAATGGATGTAATCTTACATTGACGAATATGGAAATTCTCAGCAGTGTACGTATTGTAGTAGAAAACGGCGGTAAGCTGACATTGTCAGATTCAGTTGTTCAGGGAATTATCGATGTCCAGAGCGGTGGTACATTCTCTATGAATTATGACGCTTATAAGAATGCATTTACAACAGGTTCTTCTATTTGCGGACAGTTGCGTCTGGCAGATGGGGCAATATTAGAAAATGCAGCTATCTATTCTCATGCAAATTATCTGGCAAATGGGGATCTGACAGACCGCAACACATCAGAACCGGTTGTAACAGCAACAGGTAATGTGACGATCAAAGGTCAGGTATTTATTAAAGGTGCCAAAGATGGAGACGGAATCGGACAGACAGCACTTCGCGTAGATGGAACACTGCGCCTGGCAGACGGGGCAATACTGGTTACAACCGGCGGAGAAGGTATGATCAACGAAAATGACGGTGGAACTGCAATTGATATTAAGAGCGGAAAGATTACCGGAAATGGAAAACTTGTAGCTATTGGTGGTAAGACATTCTGGGGAAATGGTGGAAATGCCGTAACCGGAAATGGTACGATTGAGACTGCATCAGCATTCCTTCAGGGAGCTACTGCAAGTAAAGCAAAAAACAAAGAAGCAGGAAAAGCAATCGGAGATAACATCAGAGTTATAACATCGGATCGTTATATCAAAGATGGAGAAGTAAGCGATAATTACGGAACAGATGATGCTTTGAGCGGTCTGTATTGGAAAGAAGGAATTGACGCAACACCACCATTAGACAAATATGTAACATCAGAAGTGGAAAATATTCTTTCATTAGAAGGTACACTGGATAAGACTTATGACGGCAAAGCCGTAAATGGTCCGGTTGTAAAAGCAGGAGATAAAGTACTTGCAGAAGAAACAGATTATACACTGACTTACAAAGATTCAGAAGGAAATGAATTGCCAGAAACTCCGGTAAATGCAGGTACGTATACAGTAACAGTTAACGGTCTTGGAACATACGCAGGCATGAACCTGAACGTAACATTTACTATCTCGCCAAAGGCAGCAGAACTGACGGTTGTAGCAGATCCATCTTCAGCAAAATATGATGGAAAGAGCAAAACTCCGGAAGTTACAGTAAAAGACGGAGATAAAGTACTGAAAGAAGGAACAGATTATACACTTTCTTATCTATATGGTGAGGATGCCGAGACAAAAGATTTCGCAGGGGCAGAATTTGTAAAAGAAGGAAATTACACAATAACTGTAACTGGTATCGGAAACTATGAAGGATCAACAGGAAAAGCAGTATTTACGATCAGTAAAAATAATTCTTCATCTACAGATCCGACAAACCCTTCAAATCCAAACGGGGATAAGAACGTCACAGACAAAAAAGTAAGCAATAATACAAATAATGTTAAACCGGCTGTAAAGAACGTTGCAGCAAAGAACAACAAAAATGTTCCAAAGACAGGTGATAACGCAAATGTATTACTCTGGATCGCGCTTGCAGTTATTTCTTGTGGAGTACTCGCAGGAGCAGGTGTAGCAGTTAGAAAACGAAAATAAGATTATAAATCATATAGCAGAAAAGGAAGCATTTGGAGTAGGATCCAGATGCTTCTTTTTGTTATACCAAAGTATGCATGAGAAGCTGTTGGTGGTAGCTTTTGCAGAGGGTTAATGTGTTATACTATATATTGGTTACTAACATTAACCGGCAGAAAAAATTTTATAAGTTAGTGTGAAATACGGAGGCGTAGAATTGAGCTATAAAAATAATTCAAAAGTATACCATGAAGCCGACATCAGAAATGATTACAGATACAGAAGGATCATCAGCAGTTCTGAAGGGGGCGTTTGTTACATATTGTAATGAAGCGAAGATCATGCAGGGCGTTCTGGCAGAAGTACTGGATACCTATACGGTATATTCAAAGGAAACGGCAGAGGCCATGGCCAGGGCATGCACAGAAGCCTACAATGCAGATATCGGAGAGGTTCTGAAAGAACTGTAGACTTGACAGACAGATTCGATAGGAGTCTTAGAATAATTTTTAAAATTATTCCCAAATCAAAAAAACTAATACCAAAAAATGAATAATTTTAAAAAAGTGGGAATAGGAGATGGCGGTATGCAGCTTATCGTAAGAAAAGAGTATTTAAACGAACTGATTGAATTGTATGGGACACCGGATATAAAAGTAATTACGGGCATCAGACGAAGCGGTAAATCGGTATTGCTGCAAGAGTTTGTTTCTTATTTGCAGTCATTAGAGGAACCGGTAAATATTGTTATGATAAACCTTCAGGAATTAGAGTTTGATCATTTGTTGGAGTATCATGCATTGCATAAGTATATCCTGGATCAGTACAAAGAGGGAATGACGAATGTTTTATTGATTGATGAGGTTCAGCTATGCCCGCAGTTTGAACTTGCAATTAATAGTATTTATACAAAAGGAATTTATGATATTTATATTACCGCTTCAAACGCATTTTTGCTAAGCTCGGATTTAGCAACACTTTTTACCGGAAGAACGATGGAAATAAAAGTATATCCATTTTCTTTCGTGGAATATCTAACTTATTATGGAATTACAGACAGGTATGATGAAGCTTTTGATCAGTATGTCCGAACTGGTGGTATGCCTGGATCTTATGTATATAAGACCGAGGACAGACAGTATGATTACGTCAGGGATGTGTATTCAACCATTCTTATCAGAGATTTGGTTGAAAAGTATAAGATAAGAAATAAATCAGAGTTCACCAACATATCTGAATTCATGATGGATAACATCGGTAATTTACTTTCGCCTAATAATATCAGCAAAACTTTAAAAAATGACCAGAGCGAGATAACCAGAAAGACGGTGTCAAAATACATTGGGTATTTGGAAAATGCATTTCTGTTCTATGAGGCAAAACGCTATGATTTAAAAGGGAAAAAATATCTGGCAAATAATAGTAAATATTATCTTTGTGATACATCATTTCGTTATGCAGTTAATGGTACACGAAACATGGACTTTGGAAGAGTTTACGAAAACATTGTTTATCTGGAGTTGCGTAGGAGAGGATATGAGGTATATGTGGGAAAACTTTATAAAAAGGAGGTGGATTTTGTAGCAAAGAAACGTGAGGTTCAAATATATATTCAGGTAAGCGATAATATTTCAGATGAAAAAACATTTGAAAGAGAATATTCGCCGTTGCTTGCAATAAGAGATGCATATCCTAAGATGATAATTGCAAGAACACATCATGAAACTTATGATTATAAAGGAGTGCAAGTGGTTGATATCTGTAGATGGTTACGAGAATAGTACAAACTACTGAGTTTATAACTTTACAAGGTGTCATGCACCATAAAATTGATTCTGGAAAATGTTCTGTCCAAGAATGAGGAGATTACAATTGTGGAAGCTGGTGATTCCAGAGAATATTTATAATTTGAAGAATGGGAGATGGGAAATGCAAAAGCGCATGTAAAACGTGCAGCGGATGAAGTGACATTAAGTTGCGACGAAGATGGTGTTGCTGCTTTTTTAGAATTAATAAAGCCGGTGTGGGATTTGTGATATGCTCCCGCATCGGCTTTAGTATATAAAGAAAACGTACAATAATTACCGTTTGCATTTCCCAACTCGCCTTTTTATAGTGGTTGACACTTCTCGACAGGAAAGCTATAGATAAATGTATCTGTAGTATGACGCAGACGGAATCTGTCAGTGAGACGCTGTAAATCAGAAAAAGTGGGGGACTTTAAGATGGGAGTAATGGATGTTATAAAATATAATGGAAGGCCGGATGTCTTCGTATGGAAATATCCAGGTGAAGAGCTTGGAACATGGTCGCAGCTGGTAGTTAATCAGTCACAGGAAGCCGTGCTTGTAAAAGGTGGAAGTGTGGCAGATGTGTTCGGACCCGGAACGCATACGCTGGATACAAAGAATAGATTTCTTCTTTATTTCTTGACATATAATGCACCAGGAATTACAATATATTTAACAATTAGGTTAAATGTTAAATGAGAGGGCGGGATGAATTTTTGGGTATACAAGATACATTAAAAGCATTGGCTGATCCAATACGACGCGAGATTTTGAATTTGTTGAAAAATGGGCGGCTTTCAGCCGGAGAGATATGCGAACATTTTTCAGTAACGGGAGCATCTATATCAAGACATCTGGCAGTATTAAAGGAGGCTGATTTGATTCGAAACAAAAGAGAAGGAAAGTTTATTTATTATGAATTAAACACTTCCGTGTTGGAAGATGTCATGTTGTGGATAACAGACTTGAAAGGAGCATCGGACGATGAAGGAAATGATAAAAAATTATAGAGGTACATTAATTAGCTCTGGACTGGTAATTCTTGCAGGGATTCTGGTAGGTTTTACGAGTATACAGGGTAAGTGGTTAAATGTATTTTTTATAGTGATGCAATGTGCGCTTGTGACAATCATATTTTATGATAACAGGAACAGACAACAAAGTCGCAAGGTTATAGGGATGACTATATGGATCATACCTGTTATTACATTGATTTATAACGGTATTGCCAGATTGGTCAACATGGGAGCAGATACAGAGAATTTATTTATGGCATTGATTTATTATGGAACAGGTTTAATGTTTATGGTTATAGGAAATTATCTGCCAAAGGTAAAACAGAACAATACGATAGGAATCAGGGTCGTATGGACATTGCAGGATGAAGAAAACTGGAATGCAACGCATAGATTCAGTGGAAAGATATGGGTGGCATCAAGTATTCTGTGCATGCTTTGCGGTCTTTTTGCAGAAAGCATAGCAGCACTCGTTTTGTATATTGTAAGTATTATGGCAGCCGCGATCATCAGTGTTCTTTATTCCTATCTCTTTTATAAGAAAAAGATAGGAACCGGAGAAAAATTAAAAATTCAGTATAACAAGAAAGTAATGGTGGTGTACGGAATCGTAACAATTTTAACGATTATATTTATTATAGCGACTTTGTTTTGGGGAAGTATTGACATTCACTTCCAAGATAACAATTTTACTATCGAGGCGCAGGGATGGAGCGATTATACAGTAGCCTATACGCAGATTGACAGTATCTCATACGAAGAGAATTTATTACAGAACTCGAATGATTATAGAACCAATGGTTTGGGAAATTTTAAATATGCTATGGGAAATTTTAGAAATGATGTTTATGGAAATTATATCCGTTATACACATTCGTCCTGTCATTCATATGTAGTCATGAGTGTAGATGGAAAAATATTGGTTATAAATGGTGAAAATGATTCGGCGACAGAAGAAATATATCATACTATCAGTGAGAAGATGTCACGGGAATTAGAATAGAGTCATCTCATTCTCAAAACTGATACTATATTTATAGGAGAATTTAAATGCTTCAAATACAACACATAAAAAAAGAATACCGGACGGGAAGCTTGGTACAGAAGGCTCTGGACGATGTGAGTCTGAATCTGAGAGATAATGAATTCGTAGCAATCTTAGGTCCCAGTGGTTCCGGTAAAACCACGCTTCTGAATATTATCGGAGGACTGGACCGCTATGACAGCGGAGATCTTATTATCAATGGCATTTCCACAAAAAAATATAAGGACAGAGATTGGGATTCGTACCGTAATCATACGATTGGTTTTGTATTCCAAAGCTACAATCTGATTCCGCATCAGACGGTGCTTGCAAATGTTGAGCTGGCACTGACAATTTCGGGAGTCGGGAAGGAAGAACGAAGAAAGCGTGCAGTGGATGCACTGGAGAAGGTGGGTCTTGGGCAGCAGCTTCATAAGAAGCCGAACCAGATGTCGGGAGGCCAGATGCAGAGAGTTGCAATTGCAAGAGCGCTGGTCAATGATCCGGAGATCCTGCTTGCAGATGAGCCGACAGGGGCACTGGACAGTGACACAAGTGTGCAAGTCATGGATCTTCTTAGAGAGGTGGCGAAAGACCGTCTGGTCGTTATGGTCACACATAACCCGGAACTGGCAGAGCAGTATGCGACCAGGATCGTCAATCTGAAAGATGGAAAGATCCGTTCGGACACAGATGAATATATTGTAGAAGAGGAAAATCTGGCACCGCCGGAGCATAAGAATATGGGGAAATCTTCCATGTCTCTTCTGACGGCATTGTCACTGAGTTTTAATAACTTAAGGACAAAGAAAGCAAGAACCCTTCTGACTTCTTTTGCAGGATCTATTGGAATTATCGGAATTGCACTGATTTTGGCTCTTTCAAATGGCGTCAACGCTTATATCCGGTCCATTGAGGAGGAGACATTGTCTGAATATCCACTGCAGATACAAAGTACCGGATTTGATCTTACTTCCATGATGGTGGGTATGAATGGGGATTCCGGAAGCAGTGATGATAAGAAAAGTGGAAAAGATAAAGACAAGGTAAAGGTCATGCAGGTGGTCACCAATATGTTTTCAAAGATGGATTCCAATGACCTTGGTGCTTTAAAAAAATATCTGGACAGTGGTGAATCTAAGATTCATGACTATACAAAAGCGATAGAATATTCTTACAATGTGATGCCGCAGTTATTCCGGCAGGACGGTGACAATGTTCGTCAGGTCAATCCGGATCAGTCATTTTCCTCATTGGGACTTGGTGCATCGTCAGGTTCGAACAGCCTGATGTCCTCCATGATGAGTACCAATGTGTTCTTTGAGATGCCGGAAGATACGGATCTCTATGAAGGGCAGTATGATGTAAAAGCCGGAAGGTGGCCGAAAAAATATAATGAATGCGTTCTTGTGCTGACGCCGGATGGTTCTATGAGCGACTTCTTATTATATACATTGGGACTCAGAGACCAGGTTGAACTCGATGATATGATTAAGCAGTTCATCAACGAAGAGACGATAAAAACGCCTGAAAATATTGGAACTTATACTTATGATGATATTTTGGGAAAGACATTTAAACTGGTAAATGCTTCAGATTGTTATGAATATGACGATCAATATCAGGTGTGGAAAGACAAAACTGACAATGCGGATTACATGAAAAAACTGGTCAAAGACGGTGAGAATGTAAAAATTGTGGGAATCGTACAGTCAGCCGAAGATGCGAAAGCTTCATCACTGACACCGGGAATTAACTATACCTCCGATCTTGTAAATCATGTGGCAGAACAGGCAAAAGGCAGCGAGATTGTAAAACAGCAGCTTGCGAATCCGAATGTAAATGTATTTACCGGGGAAGAATTTGGCAATACAGATGGGAACAGTGGATTTGACATGAATTCTCTGTTTAGTATAGATGAGGATGCTCTGAAAAACGCATTTGGTTTTGACAGCAGTGCCATGAACAATCTTGGAAGTTCCATGGATCTGTCGGGACTTGATCTTTCCAAGGCATTTCAGATGGACGGAAATTCTATGGATTTGTCCGGTATGGTGAATCTGGATCAGGTAGAAATCAACATGGGCAATATGCCACAGATGAATCTGGGGGATATTCTTACGAATCTGGATGTACAGGTCAATGCGGATGGCATGCAGAAAATGTTATCCGGCCTTTCGGAAGGTTATCAGGAATATGGAAAGAGTCATCCGGAAGCAGATTATTCCAATCTTGGAAATCAGATTGCAGAATATCTGACTTCCGATCAGGCAAAGGCCATTATTCAGAAATATTTGAAAGACATTCTGAAAAATAACGGAGAAGTTACGATTACCCCAGAACAGATTAAGGAACTGTTGACCAGCGTGATGAGTGATTTTCAAAGCTGGCTTGTAGAGCAGAACGCTAATCCGGGCGCAGAGGAATTTGGAACGTACTTCCAGCAGTATCTACAGACCGGGCGTGCCAATGCAATTGTAAATAAATGGGCCAATGAAATATTTGGAGATATAGATTTCAACATTTCCAGTGACACATTGCAAGCTATGGCAAAGGAACTGGCAGAGGGGTATACTGCATATGCAAAGGAAAAGAATTATGCAGATCCGACAAAGATGGCAGAGAATTTTGTGAATTATATAAAGACGGATGATGGAAAGAGGCGTCTGAATCAGGGACTTTATGAGGCAATCAATATGGACAGTCTCCAAAAGCAAATCAGCACGGCCATGAGTAGCTACACGGGTCAGGCCATGAGTGCATATACCGGTGCCATTTCTCAGGCAATCAGTACACAGATGACATCCGCTATGAGTCAGGTGACCACGCAGCTTGCCGGTGGACTTGAAACAGTTATGACATCTGCCATGAGCCGGATTGGAGAAAATCTGCAAAAAGCACTGGGAGGCTCTATGAACTTTAATGCCGATTCATTTGCAAATGCATTCCAGTTCAATATGACGGAAGATGATCTGACGGAACTTATGATGTCCATGTCTGGGACACAGAGCGCTTCCTATGATAATAATCTGCAGCAGTTGGGATATGCAGATTTCAGTCAGCCGAGTTCCATTTCCATTTATCCAAAAGACTTTGATAACAAAGAAAAAGTGGTAGAGGTTCTGGATCATTATAATCAGCAAATGGAAGACGAGGGAAAAGAAGAACAGGTGATCTCTTATACGGACATTGTAGGAACGATGATGTCATCGGTGACTACCATTATCAATACAATCAGCTATGTACTGATTGCATTTGTGGCAATTTCCCTGCTCGTATCATCAATCATGATTGGAGTTATTACTTATATTAGTGTACTGGAACGAAAGAAAGAGATTGGTATTTTAAGAGCCATTGGAGCATCCAAAGGAAATATCTCGCAGGTATTTAATGCAGAGACATTTATCATCGGACTCTGCGCCGGACTTATCGGTATCGGACTGACGCTTTTGATATTGATTCCGGGAAATATGCTGATACATGCACTTGCAGACAATAAGCGGGTCAGTGCAATCCTTCCAATCGCACCGGCGATCGTACTGATTCTTTTAAGTGTGGTGCTTACCTTACTTGGCGGATTGATTCCTTCAAGGAAAGCTGCCAAGAGTGATCCGGTGACCGCACTTCGAACAGAATAATGAAAAATAAAAGTTTACATGGTAAAAAGTTTTGTGATAAACTAAATGTCGGATTGTAAATTTGCGGTGCAGAGGGAATTCCCTGCACCGTATCTGTATTTTTAGAAAGACGAGGGATAACTATGCCAATAGGAGTTATTATCAATGCCCTGTCGGTTGCTGCCGGTGGTGTGATCGGGGCATTATTCGGGCATAAACTGCCTGAAAAATTTAATTCGGAGCTTACCAAGATTTTTGGAGTCTGCTCAATGGGAATGGGAGTTAGTTCCATCGGGCTTATGAAAAATATGCCTGCCGTTATTTTTGCAGTGATTATCGGAACTGCATTTGGTTTGGCTGTTAATCTTGGAGGAATGATTAATCGTGGAGCGGTTTGTATGGAGAAACCGGTGGGAAAATTATTCCCGAATAAGAATAAATCTATGTCCAGGGAAGAATATATGTCCATGCTTGTGACAATTATCGTACTGTTCTGCGCCAGTGGGACAGGAATCTACGGTGCGTTGGATTCGGGAATGAGTGGGGATCATACGATTCTGATTTCCAAGTCGATTCTGGATTTCTTTACTGCGATGATTTTTGGAGGAACATTGGGGATGGTGATCGCAGTGGTTGCAATTCCGCAATGCGTGATTTTCCTTATTATATTTGCAGCAGCAAAATTTATCTTTCCACTGACCACACCGGATATGATTGCAGACTTTAAAGCATGCGGCGGCTTTCTGCTTCTGGCTACCGGTTTCCGGATTGCAAAGATTCATGATTTCCCGGTTGCAGATATGATTCCGGCTATGGTGCTTGTGATGCCGGCGAGCTGGTTCTGGGTAAATATGATAGTACCTGTACTGTAAAGTAGTGGATCATAAAATGTGTTTCATAGTATGTTTCGGAATTAGAAGAAAAGCGAGAGGAGATTGTATTTAAAGAGTTTATATTAGAATAATGAAAGAAGATAAGGTGAAATAATTGAAGAATGCAAATGGTTATAATGAATCAGACATCAGAAAAGATTACCACAATCTGACAAAATTATTAATAGAGAAGAATATGACGATCACGACGATGGAATCTGCCACATCAGGGCAGATTGCATCTTTGATTACCGATACCGAAGGGTCATCAGCTATATTAAAAGGCGCATTTATTACTTATTGCAATGAAGCCAAGATCATGCAAGGGGTTCCGGCAGAAATCCTGGATAAATATACGGTATATTCAAAAGAAACTGCAGAGGCTATGGCGAAAGCCTGTGCGAAAACATACAATGCCAATATAGGTATTGGTGTCACCGGTACGATGGGGAATATAGATCCGGCTAATTCGGATGCATCTGTTCCAGGACGGGTATATTTTGCAATTGTGACAGATGGTAAAGTGGAGTCGTATTATGTGGAATTAGAACCACAGCCTACACGTCTGGCTTATAAGCTGGCAGTTGCAAAAAAAGTCTGCGATGCACTTATGAGACAGCTGGAAAATTTAGACAGAGCATGACTCATTTCATTATGAGAGAGTTATGCTCTGTTTTTGTGAAAATGTATATAAGAGAATGAGGAATAGAAGTAGAATTGTCTGAATTGTCTAAATTGAAGAAAATATAAAAACAACGTTGACAATTCAAAGCCCCTTGTGGTATATTAATCTAGCTGTCGCGTTAGACAAGGCCGTGAGGTAACAGA
>OGXK01001960.1_pt1 | contig 10783 bp, 9 predicted proteins | sample 1576261 | NCBI WGS metagenome assembly OGXK01 (sample SAMEA3541581, study PRJEB24748) | human gut metagenome | biome: human gut; feature: human-associated habitat; material: faeces | place: China | collected 2012 | reverse complement strand
AGCAGACCTATCTCGACGCCAAACCGCAGGACATCGAGATCATCAAAAGCCTGACAGAAATTGAAAACTCCCTTGTGTGGGAGTATCTTCTCAAAGACGATGCCCGTAGTGCATGGGGAACTGATAACAAGTATTTGTTCAGCCTTTATCAAGGCGAAACGCTGGGCGAAGAGCAAAGTGTAGTCGGTGAAGTGGATAAGGACAAGATCCCGATTACTGGTAATTCTCGTTTTGGGTGCTGGTGCTGCACCATGGTCAAAGAGGACAAGTCGTTGCAAAATTTCATTGATCACGGGGCAGAGAATCTGATTCCTCTCCGGAGATTTAGAAACTGGTTGGTAGAGTTGAGAGCCACACCCGAGGCACGAGATTGGCGCCGTAGAAATGGAACTGTCTACTTCAATTCCGATGGCGACTTTGGTCGGGGACCATTCACACTGGATACGCGAAAAGAAATCCTAAAGCGTCTTTTGCAATTGGAAGATGAAACAGGATTTGAGCTCATTACAATTGAAGAATTGAAAATGATCGATAAAATGTGGGAAGATGAAGGAGATCTTTCCAGACGAGCTCTCGTAGATATCTATTATGAAGTGCGAAATAAACGACTTCCTTGGGATCAATTTAAACACGCAAAATACGATAATGATACCGTTCAGCGGATTGATGCGTTGTGTCAGAAATATGAGGTTCCCTTCGAACTGGTTTCTAAACTTTTGATTGCCGTTGACAACACAAAATTTTATACCCGATCTGCTGTAAGTGCTCGCGAGGTTGAAAAAATTATGAACCAGGGTTGGTTGCACTACAGCAATATCCAAGAAGGACTCGAAAATGAAGATTGAACGAATCGAATTAAATAACTTTGGATCATACGAAGATATAAATTCCTTTGATGTCATGACCCATGATCAATCCAAACGAATTATCATCATTGGCGGAAAAAATGGTGCAGGAAAAACTACCCTTTTTACAGCCATACAGATTTGTTTGTACGGGCATGCATCTTTCGGCTTTAAAACTTCAGGGAAACGATATCTAAAGGAAATCTATGACTTAATCAATAATCAAGCTCGGTTGGACGAGACCAAATCTGCATATGTGAAGATTTGTTTTTCTGAAAGTCGTATTGATACTGATCATTATGAGGTAACTCGATTTTGGACTTGGAGCAACAGCATAATTACTGAAATTTTTTCGGTAAAGCAGAATGGTGTATTGCTGGACGAAGAAGCTGCAATGAATTTCCAGAATTACCTCTTGCACCTCATTCCTCCAGAATTACACAAACTGTATTTCTTCGATGGTGAAAAAATTGCTGACTACTTTTTGGATGAGCAGCACAATAACATTAAGGACGCGTTACTTATCCTAAGCGGTAATGATACATATGAATTGCTATACAACAATATTCGACGACTTTTAAACGGAGTTGAATCCGGCAATGAATCCATTGCTCAAAATTATGCAGACCAGAGAGAGTCCTTGACAAAGTACTCTCAAGAAGAGGCGCAATTAATCGGTGAGATTGCCGAATTGCGTACAGATGTTGAGCGTCTTGAGGCTGATCTGAATCACGAAAACAAAGCATATGCCGCCAACGGAGGCGTTACACTTGAAGTTTGGAAAGATTTGCAGAACGCCCTAAAAGACGAAGAAGAACGGCGCGAGCGGATTAATTGGAACATGAAGAGTGCAGCGGCAGAGATCCTACCATTTATAATTGTGAAGGACTTATTGGCAAATGTTAAAGAACAAATTTCGGCTGAGAGGGATCTTCAGGCCTATAGAATTCTACAGAGTTCTCTGAATACATCCCAGTTCAAGCGATGCATCTCCAACACAATGAAGAAAACAAGTAGCCATAGCCCCGCTGAAGATACGAAGCTTCTCATACATGCAATACAGTCTTTCTTTGAAAATCGAGACTTGGAGAACAAAATCCCAATTTTTATGCTGTCAGAGGATGACGGGCTCTCAATTCTTAACAAAATTGCGGCAGTGGAGGAATACAATACCGCTACCTTTAGCAAAGACAGGCGGAGAATCGAGAACTCAATCCAGCGAAGCACCGAGATCAGAACACAATTGCAAAAGAGTTCCATCGAAAATTTTGAGAGCCATGTCAAATGTGTTTCCGACTTAACCAATCAGATTGAGCGACTCAAATCCGAACTAGCGGGCAAAGAGACTGCTCTACAAGAACTTCAAGAGCGAACAAAAGAATTGAAAAAAGCATTGGATCATAGTCGAAAGGCTCTGGAAGCCGAACTGAAAAAGCAATCTGTGTCCGCACTTTCCGATCGTATGCTTCTGCTGGTAGAAGAACTTCAGGAACAGCAATATAAAAAGTTGATTGCAGATGTTGAGTACGATCTCAATCGAAAGTTCAGAGAGCTTATTCGAAAAGATGATTTTGTCGATCGGATCTATCTTGGCAATGATTTCTCGCTACACCTTGTCCGAAATCAGGCAGTTGAGGTTTCCGCACTTAAGATTACAGCAAAGAGGCATGGTGCTGCCGCTCTGAAAGGGAGTCTGAAACAGGTTGGATTCCAATCACTGATAACTCAGCTGAATACAACAGAGGAATCTCTGGGCTTTGCCTTGGCTGATTTTGCTGAAGAGACGATTACACTTCCGGTAGAACTTGACTATACTCGTTTCTCAAATGGTGAAAAGCAGGTTCTCGTAATGTCATTGTATTGGGCAATTATGAATCAAAGTCACAACAAATTGCCGTTTATCATTGACACTCCGTTTGCGCGTATCGACACTGAGCATCGCGCCAACATTACTGAAAAGTTTTTCAAAGAACTTCAGGGGCAACTTTTTGTACTCTCTACAAATGAAGAGATTCGGCACGAGCACATGGTCTCACTTGAGCAGCAGATTGCGAAAGTGTATATGCTTGAATACGGAGAGGACAAGCGTACTCGGATTTCCGAAGGAAGCTATTTCGAGGTGAAATAATGTCGTTTAAACTTAAAACATCCCGGCAAACGGAAGAAATCTTCAATCAAATTGAGGCAAGCGAAAAACTGCCGTGGCCTACCCTCATGAGGCTTGCGTTATCTCTATCTATTCGCCAAGGACCTTTGATGGAGATTGAGTTATATTCTGATAGTCTGGGTAAAGAATTGAATCGTCCAACAATCACCGGAGACGCAGACAGTCTCTATAAATGCCTGATTGAATTGCAAGAAGGTCGGCATATCCCTGACGAAGAATACTTTCCTACTTATGTGAAAGGTCATTTAGAACGTGGTGCCCGTTTATTGGAACAAGAAAAAAAGTATTCAAGAGATTTACTTGTGCATTTGACGGAGTTGGACAAAGGGCTGTAATTGCCCTTGGGATTCTGATGAGAAATAATACGAGGGCTTATGTAAAGATAAAATTAAAATACTGAAGGTGGTGTGCGGTATGGCCAACAAAAATAAATTATCAATTTATTTGATAAAGAGAGGTATCACAAGTGTAAACGACATTTTTGATTCTCCGGACAAAATCAGGATATTTCAAAGATATTCTGAAACTTCTACCGCATATTTTGTACCGTCTTTAACACACGAACCGGGTTGGCTTCAAAGTTTTTTCCGGCGAGGTAGTGACGGAATGCTTCTTCAGGCAAACTCTCGCGTGGTTCTCATTAAAACACTGGAGATTGATGGAGAGTTAAGAACATTTGCGCTTACTTTTGGCTATGCAAGATTTCTGTTTCGAGAAGATATCTTAGAAGAACAGTTTGGCCTAAGAATTGTTCTTAACAGCATTAAGCAAAATGAGCTTCGAAGAATCTCTAAGGCAAGCGTTGGTTCCAATCAAAAACAGAGTGATGAACAATTACCTAAAAGCAGTGATATTTCGGAGTTTGGCTTTGATGTCAACCGAGATCTCATGAAGACTGTCAGTGGAAAATCCGATGATGAGATGTTCGAAAAAAGCATGCTGACCGGAGGAGATATTTTTAGCCTTACAGTTTCAAGAGATATCAATAACATCGATGAGCTCCTCATTTTCTGCTACAGAAGATATATGGAAGAAACTTATAGAGAGCGATTTGCATGGATTGACAACATTAAATATGTTCGAGAGAAAGCGGCAATCGAAAGACTTAACACAAAGCTGATTCAAATGATTAACGAAGAAGCATTTGACCGAGTTTGGATGGCTGTTCCTGAAGTAGTAAAGTGGGAAGATATTCGTGATTTTAAAATTTCTGGAGTAGAAGATACTTATAATGATATTTACATAGAGAAAGTCGTCTCGTCTATGCGAAACGATTTGACTTGCTTGGATCAACTCCAGAGCAAGCGTATATACGCAAGAGCAAGCCGAGATGAGAACGAAAATGTTTATGAATGGTCTGCTTATAAATGTATTATTGCCGAGATTGAGTTAGAGGGGCAGGCATATAGCCTGAACAATGGGAAGTGGTATAAAATCAACAATGATTTTGTTGACCGAATTAATCAGCAATATTCAAACATTTCCCTCTGCCAAGCTGAGTTTGTGGACTACACACATGAGGATGAAGATAGCTATAATGCTGCGCTAAAAGAGGCACTTGATAATTCTTACCTTCTTCACACCTATAAAATCGCAATAGGTGGTGGGCAAGGAAATAACATTGAGCCATGTGACGTTATGTGGAGAAATAAACTTATTCACGTCAAAAGAAATGGCGGTTCCAGCCAGCTTAGTCATCTATTCAATCAAGCACTTGTTGCAGGTCAAATGTGGCTTGATCAAAGTTTTAGAGAACAATTGCGCCTTAAAATGCAAGAGGATGGATATCGCGGAGCCGTACCTGAGCCATACCATGCTTCTGATTATGAAATCGTAATTGCTATCATCAATAGATTCACTGAAGTTAGACCCAAGATTCCATTCTTCAGCAAAGTCGCAATGTGCTTTACAGCAACCAATATCCGCAATTTAGGCTATAGTTTAACCATAAAAAACATTCCGGTCGTTAATAGATGACCTTACCTATACGTAAATGTAATATATTTTACAGACATTGATTATAGTTATCATTCCCCAAAGAAAGGAGAAGTACGGGATGACGGTCATCTGTTTCGGCGATTCCAATACCTACGGATATGATCCCCGAGGTTATTTCGGCGGGCGCTATGATGCGGACAGCCGGTGGGTGGACATCCTGGCTACGGAGACCGGATGGATAATCTCCAACATAGGCCAGAATGGCCGGGAGATTCCTTCTGCGGCTCCCGCCTTCCCTGCTGACACAGATCTGCTGATTGTCATGCTTGGGACCAACGATCTGCTCCAGGGGCGTAGTCCCGAGCAGGCCGCTGAGAGATTGGAGCGGTTCCTCTCAGGTATCCCTCTGGACCGAAGCAAGATCTTGCTGATCGCACCGCCGCCAGTTACTTTGGGAGCATGGGTGCCCAGTGCGAAGCTCATTGATGATTCCCGCACCTTTGCCCGGCTCTGTCGGGTCCTTGCGGAACGAATGGGTATTCGTTTTGCCGACGCCGGAAAGTGGGACATCCCCTTAGCCTACGATGGCGTACACTTCACGGAGCAAGGGCACAAAGCCTTTGCCGCCGGACTTTTGGAGGAACTCAAATGAAACGAATGATCCCCTTGCTGATCTCCCTTTTATTGCTGACCGGATGCGGTGGGAATACCGCCGACGGCGCCTATCAGCAGATCACCCAGGAAGATGCCAAAGAGATGATGGACACACAGGAGGTCATCATCCTGGATGTCCGGGAACAGGCCGAATATGATAGCGGACATATCCCAGGTGCTGTTCTGTTGCCGGTGGGAACGATTGATGAAACTACCGCAGCCGAGGTGATTCCGGAGAAAGACTCCAAGGTGCTGGTCTACTGCCGCAGTGGGAACCGAAGCAAGACTGCCTCCGCCGCGCTGGCCGACTTGGGGTACACAAACGTCTACGAATTCGGCGGCATCAACACCTGGCCGTATGATACGCAAACGTAAGATAAACGGCATAAAACCTACATCGCCTATACAAAGAATACGGGACTGGCCAAGTTGGTCAGTCCCGTTGCTTATTTAGGCAGATATGCTTCTCTCACCCGATACCGGCTGATACCGAAACTATTGCTCCGCTCGATGACCTCCCGGGGGAGTTGGTTGAGATACTTCCGGCCAAAGTTGGTATCGCCGAAGTAACAGTCAAAATTGGTCACAGGAAGTACTACCCAGTCGCTGTCCTCCGGGCGGTTGGCCAGGTAATAAGCCACCAGGGTAGGCAGGATATTGGAAGGCATTTTCTCAGGGCGAATCTGCTCAAGTCTCTCTGTCAGATCCGACGGCAGTTCAGGTTCTGTGCGGCGCAGAGGGCCCAATTCCAGGGCATCGGCAATCATATCATCAAAGCGGATCGTCCACGCACCTTCCGTAGAGGTGGAAAGAGGCTTGGTTTGGTATTGGAGCACCTTGCTGCGCCACACTCGGTCAAACCGCTTGCTTAACTCGCTGGCAGAGTCCGCATAGCTTTTACGGACCAATTCCGGATGCTCGGTGGCAAACCGCATAGCCTGATGGAAGTGGCGACTGAACCAGCCCCAGCTATCCTTGTCCACTAACTTGGGAAACTGTTCGTGGAGTGACGCAAAATCGGTGCGGTGCTGCCAACCTTCTTTCGTCTTCCCGCTTCCCTCCGGAATGCTACACCAGGCGCACAGACCATCATAAGCACAGTCGATCCGCTCCCTGGGATCGCCTGACAACAGCGTACCATCCGAAGCGTGAAACAAAAGGCCACGTGCAATGATGGTCAAAATACGGTTCATACCGCTAAAATCCCGAAGAGCTTCGAAGGTAAATCGCCCCAGCCAGGTGGTGTCCTTTTTACTGGATGCTCGGTACTCCACTGGCTCCGTATAATCTAAAAATTCCTGCCACTCATTCAGCATGGGACACCTCCAGTACATTGGGCTCCAGTGCATCCAGCAGCAGATCCCACAGCAGGTTCCGCTTGCCTATAGCCTCCACGTAGCGTACAGCCATCTGTGGACGCACGATCTCATTCAGCAGTTCCCTGCACCGGATAGATACTGCCTCCCGATAGTGTTGGGAGTTTCGCTTGCTGAGATACGCCTCAATCAAATTGTTAAATACAGTTGAGTCTCCAGATCGGTGCAGTTGCCGTTTCTTCTGTTGCTCATTCTCCTGCAGAATATCACTGAGCAAATCACTCAAAATGCGGTATCCGCCGCTGCGGAAATCAGAAAACAGGTCAAACAGATCCTCAAACTCCGGCAGCCAGGTAAGAAGGAACTGCATTCTCTGCTCTTCTGTCAGGAATTGCCACTTGGTATTATCCAACGCTGCCCAGATTTCCTCCACTCGTTCCGGAGGCAATTTTCCAAGTTGGGCGTATAGTTCATCTGTGTCCCAAAACTCCTCCTGCCCTCGGGCAAAGAGAATTCGTTCTATATCGCTCTTTCGTTTCTTTTCCTTGGGTTCGACCCGGCAGGCCCGGATGCGGGACAGGCAGGCTTCATAGTCGGACAGCAGTGCGGAGACCCGCTCCAAAATCTCTTGGTCGAGATGCTCCTTCCAATCTGGCTCCTGGGCAAAGGTAAAAAGTTCGCTGCTCTTTGCCGGTTTGGATTTAATGGCCGGCGTGTGCTTTCCCAACTGTAGAGCCAGGTAGGGGAGTCGCTCCAGATTGGAGTCCACATTATCCCAGTCGATTTTTTCAAAGAAGGCTTTCATACGCTGCTGGTGGGTAGGCTCATACCAAGCCCGACGTGTCTCCTCCGATTCCTCCACCAGATTTTTATACTGCAGGAAGGGTGTCCGTTCCACCCGCCGCTCCTTCAGGTACTCGTCCAGGTCTGGGCGGATTCCGCTCTTGGCAGAATCAATCTCCAGCCCAGTCAGGATGGCCAGTACCTCTGTCTCCTCCTGAAGACGCTTGCGTTCCTGGGCATCGGAATTTTCATTGTAGGCGATGATGCTGCGATCCAGGGCAGCGTTGCAGATCTGTCCCACCCGTGAGGAGAAGGTGCCACGTACCACCTCAAACCGAGCCTCCCAGTCGTCCGCGTTTCGAATCAGGGGCTTTGCTGAAGGGATCATCAGCAGCGGGATATTTGCTTCGTTGGAAAGTGCGTCATCCGCAGCGTGGCGAGATGCCTCATAGTTCCGGCGAACACACTCATTCAGAATGGGATCGGCGATGGTCTTGATCATATCCCCGTCATAGTCCGCGCCGCCCAGACGCTCTGCAGCCAGCATGGTGGAGTCCACCATAACAAGATCCGTCAGATGGTGGAAGAATGTGTGACGATACTGCCTCTTCTCTTTTTTCGCATCGTAGAAAGAGAGTTGCAGCTCCTCGTTCCTGGCAATGTGCGGGTTGCGCAGCAGAGTACAGGTTTCTCCATGAGAATATGCCGCACCAGGCGCGTAGAAAGCACTGACAGCAAAGTGGAAACTTTTTGTTATTTCGTAGTATGCCTTGTCTCCTTTCTTCTTCGGCACCGATTCCAGCAGAAAACTAACGAAATCCAATAGATCCCCAGAGAGAAAGCGGTTGTCACCGGCCACAATCAGCCGGCCCAGAGCATAGTTTTTCAAAATCTGTTCTGCCCTGGCATCTAACTCCTGTTGATAGATGGGTTCGCCGATCATGCGTGGATTCTTGCGCAGAATTTCTCCCAGCAGGTGATCCCGATTTTTACGGAAAGGCAGGATGCCCCAGCGGTTCATGCGTTTCAGAAAGTATTCCTGTTGGAAGTCCTTATTAGCCCGGAAGTTGTAGTAGGCCACCTCAGTCTGTTTGGTGAGCCAATTCCGACTGTCCTCTTCCGGACTGTGATCCCAGCCGTCAGGAAGATCCCTGGGGCGGAATTCATCCTCTCGGATTGAAATGGTATTCAAAAACTGATAGTTCAGTTCGGTGTGCGTTTCTGGTTTCACCTTGCTGACATTGGTGATGTACAAAGTGTGGCGGTAGCGCCGGAAGGCATCCCAGTAGTCCTCCCAGGTCATCCCACTGTCTTTCAGCCAGCCAAAGCCCTTGAACATACTCTTGGTGAGGATGATGTCCACATCCTTGATGTTATGTTCCTGTCCCCAGATATCGGTGATGGTTTTCTGGCCACAGAGGTCCAGAATCCAGTGGAAGTTTACTTGGTGCACCATTCCCTTGATATAGGGCAGTCGGATCTGAAAAGAGGTGTGGACAGTGCCGCCGCAAAATGCCCGGTCTACCACCTTTGCATATCGTTTGGAAATGAGGCCCTCCCCATCAAAACAGGTGATGGGAACATCCATCCGCCGCTCCACCCGGTGATACTTCCGGGTGCTGTCCTGCGTGCCGTCATCCTCCACGGTGATGACCGGAACATCCCTGGTTGTTACCACCGGATTGTCCACCACGATGACGCGATGGGGCTTATCGATATTGATCCCGTCCAGCCGCACGCCGCTGGAGAGCATCAATCCGTTGTAGGCATAGAGTTTGCTGAGTTGGCAGTCGCCGATGGTCATGTCCATCTGGATGCGGCGGCGCACATGGTGGTACACATCCTCGCGGAGAAAAGACAGCTTGCTTTGGCGGCTCATGCTGTTGGAACGCTCGAAGGCGAGATAGCGGCGCATCCCAGAGCCCAAATCTAAACACACACCCTCCGGGCGAAACATGTCCCGAGCCTTCTCCTGACGAGCGAGTTGCCGTGGCCGCATACTGTCACGATCAAAAATCCCGGAGAAATTCATGTAGAAAATCACGTCGGATAATCCCTCAATGAGCCGGTCATCTGTCGGTTCCGAAAAGTCGTCTCCTTGAAGAACACACATGATCTGGAAAAACAACGCGTTGCCGTCCTGCTCGTGAAGCGCGGAAAAACTCCTACACTTTTCTGTGGCTGCCCGGTCAAGAGCAAAATGCCACTGGCCACTTTCATGAGTACGCAGTAACCGCACGACAAATGAAACTGAACGATTGGAGGTGAAACAACATGGCAAAGAGACGACCATCCGGGGACGGCATGGTACGAAAACGGGAAGACGGGCGTTGGGAAGGCCGCATCGTGGTGGGCCACAAGGAAAATGGCGAGCCCATCTTCCGATATGTGCTGGCCAAAACCCAGAAAGAACTGTTGGCTAAGCTCCACCGTGACATGGATATCTATCAGGACGCACAACTTACCGAAGACAGTCGCATGACTCTGGGCGAGTGGCTGGATCGTTGGATGGAGGAGTACGGTGCCGTTAAGCGGGGTGAAATGGAGATCGGCGAGACCAAGACTGAGAGGGGCAGACGCACCATCCGTCTGCCCCCCAGTACTGTCCAGCGATTAAAGGAAAGGAAAAAACACGCGGTCAGTCAGTGGATCTTCCCGGAACCGCTGGCTCCGGAGAAGCCGGTGCGCCCCAGCGCTGCCTACTACTGGATGAAGGTGCTGCTAAAAGAGGCAGGACTGCCTCACATCAGGTTCCATGATTTACGCCACACCTTCGCCACCCATGCCCTGGCCAGCGGTGTGGATGCCAAGACTCTCTCCGGCATCCTGGGACATACCAACGCATCGTTCACGCTTGATACCTACACTCATGTGACGCCGGACATGCAGAGAGCCGCCAGCGATGTAGTTGGCGGCTTTCTAAAAAATCTATTGGGAGAGGAGTTGAACCCATGGCAAGGAAACGAAAAAGCGGAACCGGCACCATAAGGCAGCGCAAGGATGGCCGCTGGGAAGGCCGGGCCGTGGTGCCTTCTGGTTCTCTTTCAGCTCTTCCTCCGAAAAAATCTTCTTAGGAACAG
>OGXK01001948.1_pt1 | contig 10820 bp, 6 predicted proteins | sample 1576261 | NCBI WGS metagenome assembly OGXK01 (sample SAMEA3541581, study PRJEB24748) | human gut metagenome | biome: human gut; feature: human-associated habitat; material: faeces | place: China | collected 2012 | reverse complement strand
GCAATCTACATCACATCAGGATTGTCGGACGAACAGATGGAACGGATGCTCGCGCCCCGCGTCATCTTTTACTCTGTGTCGGAAAGCGTCATAGTGAACTGCGCTTCCTCAAATGTTGTATCGGTCATGTTGTGCAGCTTATGGATCGTCTGCTCCGCCAGCGGACGCATATCTGCGTCCATATCCGGTAGCGCCATTGAGGGCATCGGCATAAAAGCTAAAGAATATAAAGAACCCCTTTTCAGTATAAAAAGGGGGATATCGTCGTAGGACGACACCCCTTTTTATGATTCTTTTTGATGGAGCAAAATGTTCCAGTCACGCATCCACAATCAGGGTGGTGGTTGATACTTAGAATACAAATGGAAATGCAAAAGATACGATTGCAAACCCAATAAAGATTACTGCTGCACTACGGTATATTATTTTTTCAAAATGGGGCACATCAACAATCAAACAGTAGTACCCACAAACTGCACATACTGTGCTGATGAAAGTAAAGTTACTGTGCTCAAATATAGCTTCAATCATCGGTTGTTCGATTGAAGAAAATACTGAAAAGCATTTGATAACGGCAACTACACTAATGCAGCACAACAAAACCAAACCAACAACATATTCATATGTTGGCCTGTTTTTGTACCATTGAAAAGGGAAGATCATTGTTTCAATAATTCGTGAAACAAACCCTGTGTGACAGTTATTTTTAGAAAATTTTGAACTAACAAGATTATCTCTTGAGAGCCATAGTGAAATATACACAATAATCCACGCAGCAATTGTTGTATAATGATTTCTAAACATTTTGCCTCCATGTCTTTAAGTAATTTCACCTGGGAAGATTATCAATTTTAGTTTTCATTGTAGAAAAAATCGAGTATACACCGTCATATAGCACGCTCTTGAGGGCACCAACACGAATTCCTTTGATAACCGCATAAGAACAAGTTACCTGAGAGTAGTAGTTTGTAATTTCTTCAAATCCATGGTGATGTTCCTGGGCCCGGTGGTCGTGGGAGAGCAGATCTCTTCTTCCTTCACCAGATTGCCGCGCTTATCGTAGGTATAGCCGTAGTCATAGATGCGGGTGATCTTCTGCTCATAGCCGCACACATGCTTGCTCACCATCTGGTTGAGGTCGTTGTACTGGTAGGTATCCTCTTCACCCTTGGTCGGACCGCTCTGCTTGAGCAGGTTGCCCAGTTACATAGACTCGATGTTTACATCTTCATCATGCTGTTGAGTTCCCCGCCGCTGACCTCAACCTACAGAATCAAAAGCCTTTATATTTTTTTAAGAAACCAATAAAAGACATCTCTTGAATATCTTGCAATATTTCTTCCTGTGAAGACCACCACGCATCCCCTATATAAAGCTGACCATATTGATAGTACCAAGGAACAATATGAGCATAAGGTTCATCAGTCTTTTTCACCAATTTCCGCAAATAGATGTGTTCATCTATCGAAACAGCATACTCATCATCAATCTTGAATGCTCTAAGAAAAAGTTGATTGCCTTCATCGCCATTCTGCGCGTTAAGGTAACTTTCCATCAGTAATTCCGCGGAAAATTCAGACGGTTCCCGAAATAAGGTTTGCAATAGTACATTTATATTGAAACGCGAAGATAATTCATCCGGTGTTTCAAATTTTTCATTTCCACATAAACGAATATATTCCGATCCGACATTCCAGCTTCCAAGTAGAGCATTTCGAATAAGGATATGGTTGTTCAAGGTATCTCCTCCCGTTTTGATAATCTGGGAATGGAAGCTCTGCGCGTAGCAGAACTTCCATTCCGCAAAATTTTCTCACCTATATACAGGCAAGCCTGCATTCTTTAAAAATTATTCTGTCCATGTAATATGAACTCGAAAGCCCATTCTTTTGCTGTATATATTGATATGATCGATACTATAACCACTTCCGTTTATAGGGTGCGAATCAAAGTGCCACCCCTCAGCAGACCGCATTTTGGCTTGTTCCATTTTTAACTGCGGAAACTTTTCATTGATAAAGTCAATCGCTTGTTGTTTAGTTTTAAACTCAACATCCTCGTTCGCAAGGATTCTCTTCTTAAACTCATTTTTTTGATGTGGAGTGAGAAAATCTTTTGTCTTCTTTGCTTCGCAGCGGAATTTTTCAAAATCCCCACCAAAATTACCAGCTGCAGCTGCAGCAACTGTAACACCTGCGCCAGCCGTAACAACGCCTTCTGCCGAAATTGCGACACAAATCGGTAATGCTACTGCACCAACACCTGACCCGATGCCTCCAATTCCTGCAAGCAACTCGCTGATACCCTTGGCTGTCATGCCCAATCCGACAGCGGTACCAATAATGTCACCAATAGATTTTCCTAAATAATAAGAATCTGTATAAGATACTCTGTTTAGGAAGTATTGGTTAATTTGGCTTTTTGTCCGCAAATAGGAATTAAAGTATTCCATGCTGGGCAGTTGTCCTGTCATATATCGACCAGTGTTAATAAGTGCCTGCAACATCATGGCGGAAGTGTCTCCCGCAGAAATCAACAGAGACGCAACGATTCCCATTTCCAAGTCACTTTTGCGCACAGGATTCGTAAAGTGCTTGGTTACATCACCTACTTTTTGTCTGAGATATTCTGCCGCATCGTACAGCTTTTCTTGAACCCAATTTGATACGGATTCTCCTAATAGTCCAAGCGGGTCTGTGGAACAGATAGGGTTATCTACAACATACAGATACTGCACCAGCATCATGGGATCGCTTACATAGCTGCTGATGTCATATCCAGACGAATCAAGGATGGGATCAACCGCATCAAACCGCTTGTTCTCCGCATCGTACATTCTCGCCTTTGCGTAGAACTGGTTCAGCACATCGTCATACTCATGGGTGGCGTAGGTAATCTCCGGCAGCAATCTGCGGAAGCCGCCGTCCACGGTGATATCCGTATACCGGCGCACCTCGCCCCAATCGGTGTAGTCTGCCCGTGCGGTCACACGGCCGTATTGATCGGAGAGATTCACCACGCTGCCAAGGCGGTCGGTGTGGACGTAGGCCATATTGACGCATTTCTTGATGCTCTGACCCCACCAGTTGCTGCCTTCGCCAATCGTCATGACCTGCAGCTTGTCCAAACCGTAGGTGTAGAAGAAATCATAGCCGTCCTGCTCGGACTTCATCAGCACCCGCTGGTCGATGTCCAGTCTGGTATAGTCAATGACATAATCCGTCTTGACCACTTCCGGCTTTTCAATGCCCGTCTCCACGCTGGGCGTCTGGCAGTGGAAGTCCGTATAGCCGTGGGTATTATCCTTCAGGATCAGCTCCGTGCCGACGCGGACGCCGAGGCCGTTGAAGGTGTACGCGCTGACCTCGCCGGCCTTGTTGGTGCCCTGCACCATGCGGTTCGTCTCGTCATAGAGATAGGTCGCAACGGTGATGTTCTTGGGTCCGGTGGTGGTAGGCGAACAAATCTCTTCTTCCTTCACCAGATTGCCGCGCTTATCGTAGGTATAGCCGTAGTCATAGATGCGGGTGAGCTTCTGCTCATAGCCGCACACATGCTTGGCTACCATCTGGTTGAGGTTGTTGTACTGGTAGGTATCCTCTTCGCCCTTGGTCGGACCGCTCTGCTTCAGCAGGTTGCCCAGCGTATCGTAGGTGTAGGTATAGGCGAGGGTATCGTAGGGATAGACCTCCAGCCTGCGGGTGCTGCCGGTGAGCCGGTTTAATGCATCATAGGTAAAGGCCGTGCGGCTCTTGAGATTTTCCGTGGCGTCGCTGTCCCGCTGGAACTCCGTCAGCACATTGCCCTCGGCGTCGTAGGTGTACTCATACTTGACCTTGGGCGTTTTGTTGTAGAGCTGGAAGGGATCAGTGTCCACCGTCTTGAGGAGGTTGCCCTCGGCGTCATAGGTATACTGCTCAATCCAGCCGTTGGGATAGGTCAGCTTGACGGGGCGGTTGGCATCATCGTAGACATAGGCATAGGTGCCTTTCTCCGCGTCAATGACACTGGTGAGGTTATACACCGCATCATAGAAGTTGGAGACCTTGCTGCCGTCCGGATAGGTAATGCCGGTCTGATTGCCCACGGCGTCATAGGTATAGGAAACCGTATTGCCCTTGTGGTCGGTCATCTTCTGAAGGCGGCCCAGCAGGTCCAACTCGAAGGTGTTGGTGCCGGTCCAGTCATCCATCTGCACCAGTTCGCCGACCTTGTTATACTGGTAGGAGACCTCCTTTGCCCCATTGTAATTGATTTTCTTCACCAAATCAAGGGCGGTGTAGGAATACCGGGTCACATAGCCGTCCGCGTCGGTCTTGGAGACCAGATTGCCGTTGCCGTCGTAGACATAAACGGTACTGTCGCCAAGCGCGTTGATCTCCTTCGTGACCAGATTCCGACCATCGTACTCATACAGCGTGATCTCATGAGAGTCCACGCCATTGAGGGCATCCACACGGTGGAGGTCGGTGGAAATGAGCTGGTCATTCTTATTATAGGTAAATACGGACTCCGTGCCCAGTGCATCGATGGTCTTTACAATATTTCCATTGCCGTCATAGACATACCGGGTGGCATTGCCGTTGCGGTCCTTGACCTGCACGATGCGGTCTGTGGCATCATAGGTGAAGAACTGCGTATTGCCACGGCGGTCTTTCACGCTGGTAACCCGATTCAGGGCATCATAGGTATAGGTCACGGTGCCGGCAGCATCCGTCATGGAGGTGAGATTGCCATTGGCATCGTAGGCATAGCTGGTCACAACGCCCTTGGCATTGGTCTCGCTCTTGACATTGCCTGCCAGGTCATAGGTGAATGTGGTCGCATTGCCCTTGGCATCGGTAACCTTGATGACCCGATCCCTGCTGTCGTACTCAAAGCCGGTAACATTACCCAGGGCATCCGTCATGGAGATCAGGCGGCCATCCGCATCATAGGCATAGGCGGTTTCCGCACCCTCTTCATTCACGGACTTTACCATACGGCCATCTGCATCATAGGTATTGTACGCGGTATTGCCTTCGGCGTTGGTGCTGGAGACTGCGCGGTTCAATCCATCGTAGGTATAGCGGGTGGTATTGCCGTTGCCGTCAGTAGAGGCAACCGTATTTCCCTCGTTGTCATACCGGAAGGAGAAGGTATAGCCCTCCGCGTTGGTATAACTGGTAAGACGGTCCAGCGCATCATAAACATAAGTAGTGGCATTGCTTTCGGCATCGACAGCCTTGACAATGTTCCCGTTATGATCGTACTCCGCGCGGGTCACGCCGCCATTGGCGTCCGTAACGGCAACAGCGCGGCCAAGGGCATCATAGGAATAGCCGGTCGTATTGCCGTTGGCGTCTGTAACCGAGGTCATATTTCCCGTTTCGTCGTAGCGATAGGTTGTGCTCCCGCCCAGAGCATCGGTAACAGAAGTCACATTGCCGACAGCGTCATAGGCGTATGCCGTTTTGCCGCCCATGGCGTCCGTCATCTCGATCAGTCTGCCGTTGGCATCGTAGGCATAGGAGATCACGCCGCCCAGTTCATCGGTGGCAGTCAAAACCTGACCGTTGGCATCATAGGTGTAGGCAACAAAGCCTCCATCCGCGTAGGTGATCTTTGTGGCGCGACCCAGCACATCATATTCGTAGCCGGTCACGTGGCCCAGTGCATCCGCCGAGGATATCTGACGCCCCAGCGCGTCATAAGTGCTGGAAGTCTCCGCGCCCATGGCAGAGGTGGTCTTGGTCATCTGACCGTTAGCGTCATAGGTGTAGGAAGTCGTGTTGCCCTCGGCATCCACCATGCGGATCAAACGGTTCTCCGCGTCGTAAGCATAGCGGGTGGTGTGGCCGTTGCAATCCGTAGTGGCGGTCAGATTACCGTTGGCATCGTATTCGCTGACGGTGCTCTTGCCGAGTGCATCGGTGATCTTTGTAAGGTTGCCGACGCCGTCATAGGTATATTGTGTGGTATTGCCATTGGCATCAGTACTGGAAGATGTACGTCCAACGCTGTTGTACCTGGTAGAACTGACGCCGCCGACAGGATCGGTGGTGGAAACCAGTTGACCGTTCCGATCATAAGCATAGCGCCAGGTATTGCCGCGGGCATCGGTCATGGAAACAATACGGCCATCAGCATCGTAGGTATAGCGGGTGACCGCTCCGTTGGCGTCTGTTGCTGTGGTCAGATTTCCGCTGTCATCATAGGTATAGCGGGTCACATTGCCCAGCGGATCGGTGATAGAGGTCACGTTGTTCTGCGCGTCACGGGTAAAGGTGGTGACATGGCCCATGCGGTCACTTTCGCTGGTATTGAATCCGTTGCCATCCACCGTGTAGGTCTGTTCGCTGCCGTCGGTGCCGATGACCTTCACCAGTTTGCCGGCCTCGGTATACTCATAGGAAGTGACTGACCCCATGGCGTCGGTGACTGTGATCAGGCGGCCCTGCCCGTCATAAATATAGGCGGTCACATTGCCCAGCGGGTCTGTCATGGACGTGCAGTTACCCTGAGCGTCATAGGTGTAGGTCGTCTGCGCACCCAGCGCATCCGCTGCGGAAGTGAGATTGCCGTTGGCATCATAGACATAGGAGCGGGTCATACCACGGCCATCGGTAACGGAAGTCATATTGCCCTGATGGTCGTAGGTATAGTAGCTCGTATTCCCGTTGCGGTCACGGATCATGGTCGGCATCCGATTGCTGTCGTACTCGAACCGCTCATAAGTGCCGTCTGCGTAAGTGATTTTGGCTTTGTTGCCCGCGGCATCATAGGCATAGGATGTGCGGTTGCCCTCACGATCCGTCCGGCTGGTAACCTGATTGAGATCGTTATAGGTCACCGTCTGGCTGCCGCTGGCATCTGTAGACTTGGTGATCCGGCCCTGCTCATCAAACCAGATCTCATGGAAATAGCCGTCCTCGCCGGTGCAGGTGTTGTGCCGCCCATCGAAATCGTAGGTAAAATCAAAGGTGCCGAAGTTTACGGCATACTGATGGACTACACGGCCCTGTGCGTCATATTCATTCTCTACATAGATCTCACCCTTGAGATTCTGAACAGAACTGAGATACCCGTTGCCGTCATACGCATAGCGCAGGCTGTCTCCATCAGGGTTTTCCACTTCAGTCAGGAAGCCGCCGTCATAGGACAGATGGATGCTGCGCCCTACGCTGTCCGTCACCGCAGCGATATTGTCACCGCTGTAGGAGAACGTAAAGCTGCCGGCGCCGTTGGACACGCTCCGGAGCTTGTCACCGTCATATTGGAAGGACAGCGTATTCCCACTAAGATAGACGATGCTCAGAATACGGCCGCTATTGTCGAAGCGGTAGATCGTCCCCGCCTTATCCGTCATGGCATAACCGCTGCCTGTCTGCACCAGCGAGTAATCACCGCAGGCGTCAAAGCTGCCGTCAAAACCGATTGGGAAATAAAGCGTAACGGCTCTCGGCAAATGGGCAATCACGGAGCGGCCGTCAAACTCCAGCGCATAGGAGAAGTTGGATGTCCAGCCGCTGCCAAGCCCGTAATTCTCATCTGCATGGACAGATTCATAGTAGCGAATGAACTCCAGATCATCTTTGCCATACAGCGCAAGGTCGCGGTAATTCCATGTAAAGCTGCCGCTGAGCAGATCCACAGGGTCGCAGCTGCAGGCAAGTTCATCCCGAATTGCGATCAGATCATCCCAGGAGTTGATCGTCTCAAAGGTGTCAATAGCCTCACTTTCCTCCGGCACATCAAAACCAAGAAAGCTATTGTAGATTGCTGTCCGGGGCGTGCAGGGCTGCATGACGATGACGTAGCGGCCGCCGCTGGAAATACGGGTGAGGCTGCCGCTGTCATCCCTGTAACTGCCGTCCCACAGAACTATATTCTGGATGGTGTTTTCACTTTCTTCGGCAGCATCCGTCAAGCCGAAGAAAGCGTGTGCGCTGGGCAGGACAGAACTTTCCGGCAGATAGTCGATCTCCGCATTGATCTCCGGCTGCACCTCCGGTTCCACGTCCGAAACAGCTTCAACAGATTCTTCTGCAGAAGGCTCGTCCTCAATCGCTGTCACCGGCACATCTGCTTTATCCGTTTCCACCGCCTCCGAATCCACCGTATCCGCATTGGCAGGTGTCGTGTTCGCATCATCTTCCAATGGTTCCGCATTTGCAGAGGGAGCAAAGGACTCCTCTATCGCCGTTGCAGACTCCGTATCCGTTGTCAGGCTTTCCTCGGAAGCTCCATCCTCCGATGTCTCATTGGCAGGAGATTTTTCCGTACCCATTGCTTCATCGTTGATGTCAGCGGGCAAATTTGCTTCCGGATTTGGAGTATCTAGATTTTCCGATGGGAGCAGAGCGTCTGTCTCTGCCATATCTTCCGGGGCAGGGAGCTCATCAAGGCTCACCGTTGCAGCCGCATCGTCCAGTCCGGCGAGGCGATTGCCCTCAAAGCCAAAAGCGTAGAAATCCTCAATCACTTCCGGCTGACGCTTCCCGCGGATCGTCTGATAGACGATATTCAGCCACTCATCTTCATCGATAGGCGAATAGCTCACCTGTTCCGCCGTATAAATGTCATCCCCCTCCTGAAGCGGGGCGATATTTTCCTGCACCGGAACGCCCACCAGTACGCCTAGTCGGCGGCCAAGGAACTCCTCGCTCTGGAGTTTTCCGTGTCCATCCGCATCATCCTCCGGCGCATACGGCATGGAAACAATATCTTCATCCATATACGCGGGTTCATCCTTCATCTCATACAGTTCCAGCGTGACCGGCTGTGATCTCTCGATCACATAGATCAGCTTGAACCAGGAGTCGGGATAGGTCATATTGGCTTTTGTCAGGAATGCGTTGTCTCTTGACTCATAAGAGAAGAAGGACACACGCCGCCCGTTATCCCGGAGAGCGTACAGTCCCATGATCTTAAATTCGGCGCTGGCCGGTCGGTCAGCCGCCGTATCCTCGGCAAAGACTGCGGTAGGGAACAGTGTCAAAAGCATTGCCAGCGTAAGCAGCATCGAAATGAATTTGTTTCGGAATCGTTTTAGCTTCATTTGCTATTCTCCTCTCTACGATACATGACAGTGGATCTGCGGCGGATGTTGCCCCAATGACCACCTCCTCCAAAAATGTGCCCTTACTATATTCATCTCTTGACAGTGTCGATTTGTGACAAAAAGTTCGATTTTTTCTGCAATTTTTTGTGACGCATGCCGTTCATTTCTCTGCACCGTAATGATCATCGGTACAGATGCACTCCTATTGTTTTCGCATGGGGAAAATGCAAAAATATCATGCGCATTATATCTATAAGGGCGATAAACGCCTTGATAGCCGATTTATTGTACGAATGACTCCCTGTATAATATGCGTATAGGCAGAATAGTACCGTGGCGCGTATTACAGGAGACGCTGAAGTATGATTGATTATCAGGAAATCGGAAACAACATTAAAATATGTCGAATCCGCTGCAATCTCAAACAGGCTGAACTTGCCGAAATGGTCGGTGTTACATCCCAGCACATCAGCCACGTTGAGAGGTGTCAAACGAAGCCGAGCCTGACATTACTGGTGATATATCGACAGCACTGCGCGTTGATCTTTATACTCTGCTTGGAAGCAACATTCCGGTTCATCCAGACGTCAGCATTTCTGTTGAATTTGCAAGCATGTTGAAAGATGCCGCGCCGGAGCAGGTCAAATTGTGCCTGTCTGTGTGCAAAACGATTATAGAGCATGGTGAGAGCCACCAGTTCAAATAAATCAGCTGCCGGCTGTTGATTGCATGGCAGCTGATTTTTTGGTGAGATTTTGCGAAGGAAGGGATTGTATGGATAAGCAGCAGCGAGAGTACATCCATCATTTGATGCTTCAATACTCTGATGCCATGGTCCGGCTTACATATCGTCGCGTAGGGGACTGGCATCTTGCGGAGGACTTGGTGCAGGAGACCTTTCTGACAGCGTGCTGTAAGTCGGAACGGGTATGCGGTCACAAGAAACCGGTGGCGTGGCTCTTTGAGACATTGAACAATTTGACCTTGCGCGAAAGCCGCCGCTTTTATCATACAGAGGTTTCGATTGAAGATATCGCTGAAAGCTATGAACTCACGGAACTTCCAATGGCCTGTCATATTCCGATGGGGCTAAGCGGATCGGAGCAGGAGATCATCCTGCTTCGCATCGATAAAGGCTATTCATTTCTGGAACTCGCAGAGCATTTTGGAATCAGTGAAATGGCGTGCCGTCAGCGATTATCCAGAGCGCTCCACAAGTGCAGAACACTGCTGGAGGAGCCTCTTGGCAGCACGCCAAAATAATTATCAAATTATTGTCACAAAACCGATAATTCATGAGATGAACTAGTAAAGGGGGTAATGAAATGTTGGGTAGCCAGCATCCCGATAAATCTGCTGTCGGGAGAAAGCAAACAGATTCTGCTTCCGCGTCCATCACGGAAAAATCTAACTTGCAGCTTCTGAATGAAGTAGAAGCAATGCTAAGTGTACCTGCGGAGGAGATGGATACGGACAGGATTGAGGAATATCTGTCACTGTTGCAAAAAAGGGCACCAGTCGCAGAGCATTATGACCCGGAAGAAAAATGGGCACAACTCGAAGAATCCCATCCGTTGATTTTTGAAGAAGAAACGAGTTCCTGCAAGTCTGATCTTGCGGCAGAAGCAAGGAATCGACATGGGAACCGAACTCGTCGATCCTTTTCCCGCGTTTTCCGTGCGGCAGCTATTGCCGCAGCCGCGGCATTTTGCTTTATTATAACCGCCAGCGCTATGGGATTCCAACCTGTTCAGGCTGTCCTGCGATGGGCCGAAGG
>OGXK01001909.1_pt1 | contig 10944 bp, 11 predicted proteins | sample 1576261 | NCBI WGS metagenome assembly OGXK01 (sample SAMEA3541581, study PRJEB24748) | human gut metagenome | biome: human gut; feature: human-associated habitat; material: faeces | place: China | collected 2012 | reverse complement strand
TTTTTGACTTAACAGGTATTGTCACCTAACATTCCTTTGCCTGAGTACCACTAACAATAATGATAACGGTAAATATAAACTGCATGACTTTACCTATTGCAGTAAGACTAGGAATTTTTATGGGTACAGTGCTGATTATGGAGTAAATTATAGCAAGTTCATAATCTACACATCACCAGCTGTAAAGTGAGATATTGAGTAAAACTGTTAAGCAACCTCAAGGTAACCCAAATCCAGAAAACTGACAAGCCTTGTAAAAGCCTTATTATTGAAGATAGAAGTCAAACAACCTGATGGCGAAATGCCGATTAAATAGGATACGTTACAACTAACATCGGGTACTCTTTAGGGCAAGAACGGTGAATAAAGTTCTTTTATGGTAGAACAAAATTATTTTTCTACTCACTTTTTTCTTTATCGACTGTTTTATAGCCAATAAAATTAACGTAACAGGAAATATAAAGTTACACAGCAAAAATAGTTATTTACAAATTTTCGGTAAGTTTCTTGCATATGTGATAATTTTTATGACTTTAAAAGAATGTTATATCTAGACCATTTTAAAATTAGTCACTTGATTATCATCAATTCATAGAAGGTGAAACAATATACATAATACTTATTTAGTTTTAAACTAAATAACGAGTAAAATAAATAACAGTACATATGTAATATAGTCTTATATCCATGCTCTCATTTACATACAAATCTACATCAAATATATTTTGGAGTTTATGTAACTGCTTAATTCTTATAGATACAATAAATGGTTTTTGTCTTACTCATGGAATATCCTTTCCAATAGGCCAACTTTATAAATTTGCAATTTTAATTTTTCTTGGAAGCCAACTATTAAAATTCAAAAGGGGGCAATGGGTTGTAATATTATCCATTTGTTATGTAACATTATATATAAATCATTTAAATATCAATATAAATCCCAAATTATTTTTTGAAAGTATCACCTTACTTAGTAAGTTTATAATCGTTCCATGGGTATATGTCTATTTGATTCACTTAAAAAACACTACAGATCCTGCTTTTATATGGGAAAAATGCATAAAATGTTTTAAGATAAACAGTATTTTTATCTGTCTTAACATATACAGCGGATTATTAGGAATGGGTTCTCATGTCTATCAAGGGTCAATAGGATATAAAGGATATTTATACGCTGTAAACGAAATATCTGGATTGGGAGCTTTATTAGCCTCATTTTTTATATATTTTATGTACATAAAATATCACAATCAAACAAAAAAATTCTACCTATTCATTTTAATAATCATTATAACTACATTTTTATTAGGAACAAAAACATTATTAATCATAATTATTGCTGGCATTTATTACATACCAAGTATAACATTATTCAAATTAAGAGCCCCTAAGAAGAACAGATTATTAAAAATTCTAATCTTATTATTTACTCTTATTATCCTAATTTTTGTAGGATATCTCTTTACAGCTCAAACAGGAATGTTAGAAAGATGGACCTATTTCTATAACCAAGGAGGTATTATTAGAATAATATTTTCAGGTCGTAATGAATTCTGGATGGAAGAAAAAGGAGAATTTTTTACATCAAGTTTTTGGGTTCAACTTCTTGGATTAGGAGAAATGAGAACTGTAGAAATGGATCAGTTTGATGTTCTCATGAATTATGGCTATTTAGGAATACTAATAATCTATTCTTTTTATGGAAAACTCTTGCTACAGACATTTACAAGAAGAAAAAGATATAATATTTCTAGACTTATTTTCTTTATTAACATATTTCTTATTAGTGCTTCATGTGTAGCAGGACATGTTATATTCTCCGGCATGTTAGGTTTTTTCTGGGGTATTCTAAATTCTATGTTTAGTGTTCCTGATAATATAGTGTACGATAGCATAACTTCTCACAACAAAATACGAATAAATAATATCCACAATACCATTTCAAATAATAGTTACATCAAATGAAAATACTCTTAATATCAAACATGTATCCTTCTAAAAAGGACAAAACCTACGGAACATTTGTCAAATGTTTCCAAGATGGATTACTTCAATATAATAAAACAATCAAGTTCCAACTTGTAGTAATAAAAGGAAGGAGCAATCTATTATTAGTCAAATTGTTCAAATATTTTGTATTTTATTCTAGAATTATTATACATATTTTATTCTCAAAATATGATTTAGTATATGTTCATCAAATAACTCATTCCAGTCCAATATTATTACTGATGTGTAAATTAAAATCATTTAAACTTATAATGAATATCCATGGAGGAGATTTAATAACAAGAAAAAGAATCTCTACATTACTTTTTCATTTCAGTTCTAGACTATTAAGAAAGGCAGAGTTAATTATTACACCATCAGAATACTTCAAGAAGATTTTAATACAAAAGCAACCATTTATTTCTCCAGACAGAGTATTTATATCTCCTTCTGGTGGCATTGACACTAATGTTTTTAAATATTTTAACACCCACATCTTATCTCATAAAATTATATATATTTCAAGAATTGACTCTGGTAAAGGATGGGATACTTTACTTTATGCTATGAATAAGATAAAAAACAAAGAAGGCCTAAAAATCAAATGTTATATTGCAGGTAATGGAACTCAAGTAGAACAAATGAAAACCTTAATTAATACATTAGAATTAAATGACTCTTGTATATACATTGGAGCTTTATGTCATAAAGAAATGACCGAATATTACAATAAAGTGGACTGCTTAATTTTTCCAACTCAATTGCAAGAAAGCTTAGGCCTTGTTGGTATAGAATCCTTATCCTGTGGTTGCCCTGTAATTGGTTCAAATATAGGATGTCTTCCAGAATACATTATTAACAATGTTGATGGATATTTATTTACTCCCGGAAATGCAGATGATTTAGCTAATTGTATAAACAAACTTTATGCTTTAACAGCTGAAGATTATCTAACTCTAAGAAAAAACGCTCACCAAATATCTTTAAAATATAACTCATACCAAATAGCAAAAGAGATGTATGAGAAACTTTATAGCTTAATTTAATTAAGCTTTCCCCAAAATATAAATACCTTATTTCAGGGGTAATATCAATTATACTTAAAATAATTATCAAATATGATTGCTAACAAAAAAAAAATATGCGCTGTCGCTTCAATTGGAGGACATTGGATACAATTATTACGTATTACAAAAGGATTAGAAAACAAGTATGACATTTCATATATGGCAACACATGAAAAATGTGCCACTATGGTAAAAGGACATACCTTCCATACACTAATTGAATTTAGTCGATGGAACTGGTACAAATTATTTCCTGCCTTTATACATGACTTACAACTTATAAAAAAAGAAAAACCCGATGTAGTAATAACAACAGGTGCCGCTCCAGGACTTATAGTCCTTTTCGCTGCATTCTGCCTACGAAAAAAGACTATATGGATAGATAGCATAGCTAACATAAATAACATGTCGTTTAGTGGACGAATCGCATCAAAATTTGCGACATACACTTATACACAATGGAAAGAACTTGAAACGAAAAAAATTAAATATGCTGGGAATGTGATTGATTAATTTTTTTAATTTGAAATAAATACTATGATTTTTGCAACAATAGGTACACAAGCTCCCTTTGACCGATTTGTAAAAATGCTTGATAATTTATGTACAGACATAAACGAAGAGGTCATATGTCAAACTATACAAATGAATTATCAAGCTCAAAATATTAAACTTGTAAATTTTCTACCACCAGACCAATTTGAACAGTATTTTAATAAAGCTAGATTAATTATAGCCCACGCAGGCATGGGAACTATTATTTCAGCATTAAAACAAAAGAAACCTATTATTATTGTTCCTCGATTAGCATCATTAAAAGAACATCGAAATGATCATCAAATTGCAACAGCAATGCGAATGCATGAGTTAGGTTATGTTTATGTAGCATATGACAAAATACAATTAAAAGAACTCATCAATCAAAAAAATTTAAAGCCACTAAAAGAAATCAGTGATATGGCTTCTAAATCGTTAATAGATTCAATAGATCAACTAATTAGTAATTATTAGCTATATATTATGAATATTGCTAAAAACATGAATATTGCTGTAGCAGGTACAGGCTATGTAGGCCTGTCCATCGCTACCCTGCTTGCACAGCATCATCAAGTTGTTGCAGTAGACGTGATTCCTGAAAAGGTAGAGAAAATCAATAACCGTATCAGCCCGATTCAGGATGAATATATCGAAAAGTATCTGGCAGAAAAAGAACTGAACCTGACAGCTACGCTGGACGGAGCTTCAGCTTATAAAAGCGCTGACTTCGTAGTCATTGCAGCTCCTACGAACTATGATCCGGTGAAGAATTATTTCGATACAAGCCATGTAGAGGAAGTAATAGATTTAGTGCTGGAGGTAAATCCGGACGCAGTAATGGTTATCAAGAGTACCATTCCAGTGGGCTACTGCCGCAGCCTGTATGTGAAGTATGCTGAAAAGTTCCGTAACACTCCTGCCCTGGCTGGAAAGAAGTTCAACCTGCTGTTCTCACCAGAGTTCTTGCGTGAAAGTAAGGCATTATATGACAATCTCTACCCCAGCCGTATCATCGTAGGCTTCCCGAAGTTTATCGACGGACGGGATGAAGAAAATGAAGCTATCAAGGCTATTGCTGGAGAACATCTGGAGGAAAAAGCAAAAGAATTTGCCGCACTGCTGCAAGAAGGTGCCATCAAGGAAAATATAGATACACTGTTCATGGGCCTGAAAGAAGCAGAAGCAGTAAAACTATTTGCCAATACTTATCTGGCTTTACGCGTGAGCTATTTCAATGAACTGGATACGTATGCAGAAGTAAAAGGATTGGACACTCAAGCTATCATCCAAGGTATCTGCCTGGACCCACGTATAGGTTCACATTACAACAATCCTTCATTCGGATATGGGGGTTACTGTCTGCCGAAGGATACCAAACAGCTTTTGGCGAACTATCAGGATGTACCGGAAAACTTGATTCAGGCAATTGTAGAAAGTAACCGTACACGTAAAGATTTCATCGCCGACCAGGTACTGAAGAAAGCCGGATATTATGATTATTACAATCGTGGAGACTTCAGCCCAGAAGCTGAAAAACAGTGTGTGATTGGTGTGTACCGCCTGACCATGAAATCGAACAGTGACAATTTCCGTCAAAGTTCTATTCAGGGTGTAATGAAACGTATCAAAGCAAAAGGTGCCACGGTAATCATCTATGAACCAACATTGGAAAATGGTACTACATTCTTCGGTTCAAAAGTAGTAAACAATCTGGAGGAATTCAAAGCTACCAGCAATGCCATTATCGCCAACCGTTACGATGTATGTTTGGATGACGTGAAAGACAAAGTATACACACGAGATATTTTCAGAAGAGACTAACATACAGTTAATAGTTGAAAAGTAGAAGAAAAATGACTACATTCAAACGCAACATACTGATTACCGGCGGTGCCGGATTTATTGGCAGCCACGTGGTGCGCCTGTTCGTGAACAAGTATCCGGAATACCGTATCATCAACCTGGACAAGCTGACGTATGCGGGAAACCTGGCGAACCTGAAGGACATTGAGAACCAGCCGAACTATGTGTTCGTAAAGGCGGACATCTGCGACTATGAGAAGATGCAGGAGCTGATGAAGCTGTATCACGTGGACGGCATCATTCACCTGGCTGCGGAGAGTCACGTGGACCGCAGCATCAAGGATCCGTTTACCTTTGCACGCACCAACGTGATGGGTACGCTGTCGCTGCTGCAGGCGGCTAAGGTGTACTGGGAAGGTCTGCCGGAGAAGTATGAGGGCAAGCGTTTCTATCATATCTCTACCGACGAGGTGTACGGGGCACTGGAGATGACGCATCCGGAGGGTATCGAGCCGCCGTTTACTACCACAGCTTCGTCGGCGGAACATCACCTGGCGTACGGGAAGGATTTCTTCTACGAGGATACGAAGTATAACCCGCACAGTCCCTACTCTGCCAGCAAGGCGAGCAGCGACCACTTTGTGCGGGCGTTTCACGACACATACGGCATGCCGACCATCGTGACGAACTGTTCGAACAACTACGGGCCGTATCAGTTCCCGGAGAAGCTGATTCCGCTGTTCATCAACAACATCCGTCACCGCAAGCCGCTGCCGGTATATGGCAAGGGGGAAAACGTGCGCGACTGGCTGTATGTGGAGGACCATGCGCGGGCCATCGACGTGATTTTCCATAACGGTAAGACGGCGGAGACATATAACATCGGCGGTTTCAACGAGTGGAAGAACATTGACATCATCAAGGTGGTGATTCACACGGTGGACCGTCTGCTGGGCCGCAAGGAGGGTGAAGACATGGATCTGATTACCTACGTGACCGACCGCCTGGGCCACGACATGCGTTATGCCATCGACTCTACGAAGCTGCAAAAAGAATTAGGCTGGGAACCGAGCCTGCAGTTTGAAGAGGGCATAGAAAAGACGGTGCGCTGGTATCTGGACAACCAGGAATGGATGGACAACGTGACGAGCGGTGACTATCAGAAGTATTATGACTCGATGTACAAAGGACGGTAACTGAGAGTTTAAAAGAGAATAGCGAAAAGGTAAAAACGAAGGGGAAACTGCTCGTTTTTACCTTTTGTGTTAGAAGCGGAAGAAAAAGCCTATTCATTAGGAAATGAAGAAAAAAATTTGTTCTTTTGCATTAGAACTAAATCCAAATGTATGAATGTGACAGTTTTTAATCCGGCTCAATTGCAAGTACTCGACATGATGTCGTTTGTGGATAGTCCTGAAGCTTTGGCAGAACTGAAAAAGGCTATTTCTGATTATTTCGCCAAGCAAGCCCAAAAGGAAATTGACCGCTTGTGGGAAAGTGGAGAATTAAATGAGGAGAAAGTCGAAAATTTCTACCAGCTGCATGAACGTACTCCCTATAAATGAATATGAGAAACATTGTATTGGATACAAACTCACTGATTATTGCAATTTCCCTCACTACCGCTTTCATTTAATTACAGCAGACCAGGATGACAATAAGTTCGTGGACTGTGCAATAGCAGCCAATGCTGAATACATAGTGACAGAAGATCACCATTTCAATGAACTTAAAAATATATCTTTTCCAGCAGTTGCCATAATTAATTTGAAGGATTTCGCAAAAACGTTGTAAGTCCCTGCAGTTTGAAGAGGACATAGAAAAGACGGTGCGCTGGTATCTGGACAACCAGGAATGGATGGACAACGTGACGAGCGGTGACTATCAGAAGTATTATGACTCGATGTACAAGGGACGGTAAGATTTATTCTGAAATCATAATTAAAAAGTAAGAGGTAAAAACGAAGGCAATCTTCGCTTTTACCGTTTTTGAACTGACATGGAGAAAATTGGATTGGTACGGACCAGGGACGGACGGAATTTCCTGGTTCCTTTTATTTTGATTACGTCGCTCTTCTTTCTGTGGGGAGTGGCACACAGCATTCTGGATGTATTGAACAAGCATTTCCAGGATACAATGGAGATTACACGCACACGCTCGGCACTGATTCAGGTGGTGGTGTACGGAGGTTATTTTGTGATGGCGCTGCCGGCGGGACGGATTATCCGGCGCTTTGGCTACCGCACGGGGGTGCTGACGGGACTGGTGCTGTATGGCATCGGGGCTCTGCTTTTTATTCCGGGCGGGCGGATACAGTCGTTCGAGTTTTTCCTGCTGGCGCTGTTCGTCATCGGCTGCGGACTGACGTGTCTGGAGACGGCTTCGAACCCGTATGTGACGGTGCTCGGCGAACCAGAGGGCAGCGAAAGGCGCATCAACCTGGCGCAGTCGTTCAACGGACTGGGATGGATTTGCGGACCGTTGGCGGGAGGGTTCTTCCTCTTTGCCGGAGGGGGTGACGTAACGACGCCGTATGCGGTATTGGGCACGGTGGTGCTGCTCATTGCAGTGGTCTTCTCGCGGGTGAAGCTGCCGGAAATCAGCCGGGAAGCAGAGGCTCAGGAGGAAAACTGCGGGAAATCGCTGTGGAAGACGGCTTCGTTCATGGCCGGACTGCTGTCGCTTTTCCTATACGTGGCGGCACAGACGGGTATCAACAGTTTCTTCATCAATTATGCCACGGAGAATGCGGGAGTTTCGGCTCACAAGGCTTCGGTATGGCTCTCGTTCGGAGGGATGGGACTATTCATGGCCGGACGCATGGGCGGAAGCTGGCTGATGCGCTTCGTAAAGGGAGAAAAGGTGCTGGCGGCCTGTGCGGCGGGTGCGGCGGTGTGCATGGCGGCGGTGATATTGCTGCCGGGTGAGGTGGGATGGTATTTCCTGCTACTGTGCTTTTTATGTGAATCGATTATGTTTCCCACCATTTTCTCGCTGTCTTTACGTCAGGCTGGTGCGCGGACCAAGCAGGCTTCTTCTTACCTGATTATGTCGATTGTAGGCGGGGCCATTGCGCCCATGCTGATGGGATTCATTGCGGACCATGTATCAATGGCGGCGGGCTTCGTCGTCCCTCTGATCTGCTTTGCGGAAATCTTAGGATTTGCCGTGCGCTACAGGAAGCTATAAACAGGCCAGCGGAGTGAGGACCATCTGATGCCGGAAAATTATTTTTTAGTCCGGCACGCCTTTTCTCCAGATTTTTTCACTTTCTTTGTAGGAAGGAACAGTAACAGTTTATATAAAACCTAAACGAATAGAAGATGAAACAACTAAATATCGCTGTAGCGGGAACGGGCTACGTGGGCTTATCCATCGCTACACTGTTGGCACAGCATCACCGGGTAACGGCCGTAGACGTGATTGCGGAGAAGGTGGAGAAAATCAACCGCCGCATCAGTCCGATTCAGGATGAATACATCGAAAAGTACCTGGCGGAAAAGGAGCTGGACCTGACGGCTACGCTGGACGGGGCATCGGCTTACCGGAACGCGGATTTTGTGGTGATTGCGGCTCCTACGAACTATGACCCGGTGAAGAATTATTTCGACACGTCGCACGTGGAAGAGGTAATCGACCTGGTGCTGGAGGTGAATCCGGACGCGGTGATGGTGATCAAGAGTACCATCCCGGTGGGGTACTGCCGCAGCCTGTATGTGAAGTATGCGGAGAGGTTCCACTCTACCCCTGCCCTTGCGGGTAAGAAGTTCAACCTGCTGTTCTCGCCGGAGTTTCTGCGGGAAAGCAAGGCGCTGTACGACAACCTCTACCCCAGCCGTATCATCGTGGGCTATCCGAAGCTGATAAAGGGGCGCGACGAGGAGAATGCAGCCATTCAGGCCATTGCCGGCGAGCACCTGAAGGAAAAGGCGCAGGAGTTTGCAGCGTTGCTGCAGGAAGGGGCACTGAAACCGGACGTGGATACGCTGTTCATGGGACTGAAGGAGGCGGAGGCAGTGAAGCTGTTTGCCAATACGTACCTGGCGCTGCGTGTGAGCTATTTCAACGAGCTGGATACGTATGCGGAGGTAAAAGGACTGGACACGCAGGCCATCATTCAGGGCATCTGTCTGGACCCGCGCATCGGCACGCATTACAACAATCCGTCGTTCGGTTACGGGGGCTACTGTCTGCCTAAGGATACGAAGCAGCTGCTGGCCAACTACCAGGATGTGCCGGAGAACCTGATTCAGGCTATCGTGGAGAGCAACCGCACACGCAAGGATTTCATTGCCGACCAGGTGCTGAAGAAAGCAGGGTATTATGACTATTATAACCGCGGGGATTTCAGTCCGGAAGCGGAAAAGCAGTGCATTATCGGGGTGTACCGGCTGACCATGAAGTCGAACAGTGACAACTTCCGCCAGAGCAGCATCCAGGGGGTGATGAAGCGCATCAAGGCGAAGGGGGCTACGGTGATTATCTATGAGCCGACACTGGAAGACGGCACCACGTTCTTCGGTTCGAGGGTGGTGAACTGCCTGGAGGATTTCAAGCAGCAGGCGGATGCCATCATTGCCAACCGCTACGATGCCTGTCTGGACGACGTGAAGGAGAAGGTGTATACACGCGATATTTTCCGGAGAGACTAGTTATAGTTAATAATTAAAAGTTAAAAGTTAAAAACGAGTAAGTGTCATCATTATTCATTCTTCATTATTCATTCTTCATTCTTCATTATTCATTATGAAAAGATATTGCCAGACACTGGAGCTCTATGACGATAAGGAGCTGATTGAGGCCTACGTGGCGGAACATGCGCACGTGTGGGAAGAGGTGAAAGCGGGTATCCGCGAAGTGGGCATCACGGACATGCAGATTTACATTGACGGAAACCGCCTGTTCATGATTATGGATACCACGGATGACTTTGACATGGAACGGGATTATGCACGACTGGCTACCCTGCCCCGTCAGGCAGAATGGGAAGCGCACATGGCGAAGTTCCAGAAAGCTGCTCCGGGAGCTACCTCGCAGGAGAAATGGAAGCTGATGACGCGGATATTTAAGCTGTAATGAGTGAAAGAGTGAAAAATTAAAAGTTAAAAGTTAAAAACGAGTAAGTGTCATCATTCTTCATTATTCATTCTTAATTCTTCATTATTCATTCTTAATTCTTCATTATTCATTCTTCATTCTTCATTATTCATTATTAATTGGATTACATGAAAAAGTTATTGTCATTACCACCGAATCTGGTGGAGTGTTTTCACGATATTATGCACGCGGACCACAAGGAGTGGTTCTGCACATCGGACCCGGTGGGAAAGAAACTGGGTTCGGGAGGTGGTACGGCCTGGCTGCTGAATGCTTGCCGGGAGGAAGAGGATAAGGATGCCGCACTGGGCGACTGGCTGGCACGGGAAAAGCGTATCCTGCTGCATGCGGGGGGACAGAGCCGCCGTCTGCCGGGCTATGCGCCGTCGGGCAAGGTACTGACACCGATACCGGTGTTCCGCTGGGCACGTGGACAGCGCATCACACAGG
>OGXK01001887.1_pt1 | contig 11028 bp, 11 predicted proteins | sample 1576261 | NCBI WGS metagenome assembly OGXK01 (sample SAMEA3541581, study PRJEB24748) | human gut metagenome | biome: human gut; feature: human-associated habitat; material: faeces | place: China | collected 2012 | reverse complement strand
GCTAGTGAGTGTGTTTCCTGATTATGGTTGTTCAAATTCAACTTGCAATTTACCTAGTAAATAATAAGCAATATATACTACATTTGCGAGGCGATATCTATGAGTTTGGCTACGGAAAAAGAATTTAAAAATATTCACGAGTTCATTGAGCGGCGATTGGGCGGTCGAAAACCGGCGTCCGACGAAGAATTGAACGAGCTGATTCAGGAATATATGGACCAGACGAATACTATGCTGGAAGCACAGGAGCCGCTGACGGAGGAAACGGCGGAAGACGTATTCGACTGGTTAGAGCTGGCCGGACGAGCCAGGAGCAAAAAGGTGCAGAGACGGTATCTGGAAAAGGCGAAGGAACTGGAGCCGAAAAATCTGGACGTATTGTCTGCCCTGCTGTTTTTGGACAAGCGGGCCTATCATGAGTATCTGCCCGACGTCGAACGGCTGCTGGCTCTGGGCAAGGAAGATCTGCGGGAGCGGAAGATTTACCAGCAGTCCGTAGGCGACTTTTATCAGGTTTTGGAGACGCGCCCGTATATCCGGCTTATGCATATGTATATGTTTCTGCTGCAGCAGTGCATGATGCTGCGGAAGGCCATCGCCGTAGGCAAGGAAATTTTAAAATTAAACTGCAGCGATAATCTGGGCGTCCGATATACGCTGATGCACTTGTATGTCTATATGGAAGACGAATACAACGCCCTGAAGCTGATGCGTCAATTCAAGGAAGTCGACGATTCGGCCGGATTTCAGCTGCCTCTGGCGCTGCTGTATTTCCAAGAGGGGAAATCAGAGGAAGCCAAAGGCGTATTGAAACGATTGAGCACGACGTACCGCGGGTTCCGGTCATTCCTCAAGGATGCGGCAGAACTACGGCTGCTCGATGAATCCGAATATATAGATGAATATCAGCTGTATACGGAAAGCGAATTAGTCAGCTGCTATCAGGAAAACTTGTTCCTGTGGGATTCGCGGCAGGAATTTTTCCAGTGGGCCAGGAAAGCGATGACGCCGCCACGGAAGAAGAAAGAGCAGACGACGACGTAATGATGCATAGGGAGCAGTCCGGCTGGCAGCGGCCGGGCTGTTTTGTTATGGATAGGATTGTATCAAAAAAAGTTATTTGACTTTTTGACTAATTAGCTGTTTTTTGGCCTAAAATCATTGACAAATACTTGCAATCATGCTATCTTTTATATAGTCATTAGCACTCAAATTGCATGAGTGCTAATTAATAAGTCAAATGAGCAGAAGCAGAGGTGATGCATATGGATTTGGATGAGAGAAAACAAAAAATATTGCAGGCCATCATTCAGGACTATATCACTTCTGCCGAACCGGTCGGCTCGCGGACTATCGCCCGAAAGTACAATTTAGGAGTCAGTGCCGCGACGATCCGCAATGAAATGTTCGATTTGGAAATGCTGGGGTATTTGGAACAGCCCCACACGTCGGCCGGGCGGATTCCGTCCATCAAGGGCTATCGGTTTTACGTCGACTGCCTGCTGGAGCCGACGCAGATTTCCGAGGAAGAAAAGCGGTTCGTCCAGTCCTGGTTCCACGATAAGATGAACAACGTCGACCAGATATTCCAGTCGACGGCCAAGGTTTTGTCCAAGATCACCCACAACGTGACCTTGGTCATGGCGGCCCAGCAGGTGAGCTCAAAGCTGAAGTACATCCGCTTCCTGCCCTTGGATTTCCGGCGGGCCATCATGATCGTCGTCACCGATTCGGGCCAGATCGAGAACTGCATTTTCCCGAAGCCCGAAGATACGGACGTGGACGAGCTGAACGTCATCGCCGAAAAGCTGACGCATTACCTGGCCGGCCTTCCCGTGAGCCGCATCAACATGGAAATGCTGGAGCAGTTTCACGAATCCATCGTCGGCGACCTGGAGCTGTACCGGCTGGCCTTCCGGTCTATCCATCAGGCCTTCCGCCGGGAGCAGCAGCTGTACAAGGGCGGGGCCATGGAGCTCTTAAACAAGCCGGAGTTCAAAGACGTAGCGAAGGCGAAAAACTTGTTCACCATGCTGGAGGAACAAGACGTCATGGCCAATCTGTTCAACGACGGCGGCCAGGAGCCGCAGAAGACCGTGACCGTGCGCATTGGGGAAGAAGCAAACCTATCTCCTATCAATGATTGCAGCATCATTGAGGCGACTTTCAAGGCAAACGACGTCGTCCTCGGCAAGATTGCCGTGCTGGGGCCGACGCGCATGGAATATGCCAAGATCATCGGTCTCCTCGATTTTATGAAGCAGCATGTGACGAATATTTTAGAGCATTATCACGACGATACATAGGAGGCTTTCATACAGATGAGCAAAGATAAAGAAAAGGATAAAGAAAAAAAGCACGAACAGCAGGCTGCTGCCGAAGCGGCAGAGGCTGAAAACGCGAAGGTAAACGAATCGGCTGAACAAGCGGAACCGGCGCAGGATGCAGGAGACGCTCCGGCGGCAGATGAGGAAAAAGCGGCGGAGGATGCCGCTTCGACGGATGCCAAAATTGCGGAAGCAGCCGTAGCGGATATGAAACAGCGCTACATGCGCCTGCAAGCCGACTTCGCCAATTTCAAAAAGCGGACGGCCGGCGAAAAGCTTCAGATTTCTGAAGTCGTAAAAATGGAAGTCCTGCAGAACGTCCTTCCCGTCGTCGACAACTTCGAACGGGCCCTGCAGGTGCCGCAGGATAAGCTGACGGACGATCTGAAATCCTTCGTAGACGGCTATGAAATGATTTACAAACAGCTCATGACCGTCCTGGAAAAGGAAGGCGTTGTGAAAATCGACGCCGTCGGCAAACCCTTCGACCCGAACTACCATCAGGCGGTCATGCGGGTAGCCAGCGACGAATACGACAACGACGTCGTCGTCGAAGTGCTGCAGGAAGGCTATTTGCTGGGCGACAAGACCTTGCGTCCGGCTATGGTAAAAGTTGCATTTAACGGTTAATCATCGTAGAAAGATATTGAGGAGGAATTTATCATGAGTAAAGTAATTGGTATTGACTTAGGTACGACAAACTCTGTTGTAGCTGTTATGGAAGGCGGCGAACCGACCGTCATCACGAATACAGAAGGTTCTCGTCTGACGCCGTCTGTCGTCGGCTTTTCCAAGACGGGCGAACGCCTCGTAGGCCAGCTGGCAAAACGTCAGGCCGTTTCCAACCCGGAAAATACGATTTCTTCTATTAAACGTCACATGGGCGAAAGCTACACCGTCGACATCAACGGCGAAAAATACACGCCCCAGCAGATTTCCGCTATGATTCTGCAGAAATTGAAAGCCGACGCTGAAAGCTATTTGGGCGAGAAAGTAACCCAGGCGGTCATCACGGTACCGGCTTACTTCAACGACTCCCAGCGTCAGGCGACGAAAGACGCCGGCCAGATTGCCGGCCTCGACGTACTCCGTATCGTCAACGAACCGACGGCAGCTGCTCTTGCCTACGGCCTCGATAAGGGCGGCGAAGGCAAGATCCTCGTATTCGACCTCGGCGGCGGCACCTTCGACGTATCTATCCTCGAACTGGGCGACGGCGTCTTCGAAGTTAAGGCGACCAACGGCGATACCCACCTCGGCGGCGACGACTTCGACAATGCCGTTATGAACTGGATGATCAGCGAATTCAAGGGCCAGACGGGCATCGACCTCTCGACGGATAAGATGGCAGAACAGCGCTTGAAGGAAGCTGCTGAAAAAGCTAAGATCGAACTGTCTACGGTTCTCTCGACGAACATCAACCTGCCGTTCATCACGGCTGACGCGACAGGCCCGAAACACCTCGACCTGACCCTGACGCGCGCTAAATTCAACGAATTAACGGAAGACCTCGTACACCGCACGATGGAACCGACGAAGAAAGCCATCGCCGATTCGGGCTTCACTATTGACGAAATCGACAAGATCATCCTCGTCGGCGGCTCCAGCCGTATTCCTGCCGTACAGGACGCTATCAAATCCATCCTTGGCAAGGAACCGAGCAAGGGCGTCAACCCGGATGAATGCGTTGCTATCGGCGCAGCTATCCAGGCCGGCGTTCTCGTAGGCGACGTCAAAGACGTACTGCTCCTCGACGTAACGCCCTTGTCCCTGGGCATTGAAACGCTGGGCGGCGTATTTACGAAGATTATCGAACGGAACACGACGATTCCGACGTCCAACAGCCAGGTATTCTCCACGGCCGTCGACAACCAGCCTTCCGTCGACGTACACGTCCTGCAGGGCGAACGCGAAATGGCAGCCGACAATAAGACCCTGGGCCGTTTTGAATTGTCCGATATCCCCGCAGCTCCGCGCGGAGTACCCCGTATCGAAGTTACCTTCAACATCGACGCCAACGGTATCGTAAACGTTTCCGCTAAAGACCTCGGCACGGGCAAGGAACAGAAGATCACCATTCAGTCCTCGTCGGGCCTCGACAAGAGCGAAATCGACCGCATGGTCAAGGAAGCTGCGGCTCACGAAGCAGAAGATAAGAAACGGAAGGAACTCATCGAAGCGAAGAACAACGCCGACTCCCTGATTTATCAGGCTGAAAAAACGATCAAAGACTTGGGCGACAAAGCCGACGCTTCCAAGGTTTCCGATATTAAGAGCAAGATTTCCGACTTGAAGGAAGCGATGAAGAGCGACGACCTCGACAAGATTAAATCGGCATCCGAAGCTGTCACGAAACCGCTCTACGACTTGACGAGCGAAATGTACAAGCAGGCCGGCGCACAGCAGCAGGCTCAGCAGGGGCCGGCCGGCGCAGGCAGCGCTCAAGGCGGCGCCCAGCAGAGCGCCCAAGGCGGCGAAAAGGTAGTCGACGCAGACTATAAAGTAGTAGACGACGACCAGAAGTAAGGTAGATAAGAGGGGTTGCCCATATGAGTACGAAACGAGATTATTACGAAATCCTCGGCGTTCCTAAAGACGCCAGCGACGCAGAGATCAAAAAGGCTTTCCGCAAGTTAGCCATCAAATACCATCCGGATAAAAACCGGGACGACCCCAAAACTGCCGAAGAAAAGTTTAAGGAAGTCAACGAAGCCTATCAGGTCTTGTCCGATAAGAACAAGCGCGCCCAATACGACCAGTTCGGCCACGCCGCCTTTGAAAACGGCGGCGCCGGCGGTCCGGGCGCAGGCGGCTTCGGTGGGTTCGGCGGCTTTGGCGGATTCGGTCAGGGCGGCGGGTTCGGCGGCTTTGAAGACATCTTCGCCGATTTCTTCGGCGGCCAGGGACGCCGCCAGTCGGCAAACGGCCCGCAGCGCGGCGCAGACCTGCGCTTCGACGTGGATATTTCCTTTAAGCAGGCCGCTTTCGGTACGGAAATGGAAATCCAGGTCCCGAAGGATGAAACGTGTGACCGCTGCAACGGCAGCGGCGCCGAACCGGGCAGCGACGTAGAAACATGTCCTGTCTGCCACGGCACGGGCCAGCAGCGCGTCGTCCAGAACACGCCCTTCGGCCAGATGGTCAACGTCCGCACCTGCTCGCACTGCGGCGGCACGGGCAAGATCATCAAGAAGAAGTGCACGAAGTGCCACGGCGACGGCACGGTCAAGGTCCGCAAGAAACTGAAAATCAAGATTCCTGCCGGCGTCGACGACGGAGCCCGTCTCCGCGTAGCCGGCGAAGGCGAACCGGGCGTACGCGGCGGCGGCCACGGCGATTTGTACGTATACATCTTCGTCCGCCGGGACCCGCAGTTCACGCGGGAAGGAAATGACATCCTGTCGCAGGAAACGATTTCCTTCGCTCAGGCGGCCTTGGGCTCGACGATCCGCGTCGACACGCTGGATGGCAAAATCGAGCTGAAAATTCCTGCCGGCACGCAGACCGGTACGGTATTCCGCATCCGCGGCAAGGGCGTGCCCGTCTTGGGCGCGAAGGACCGCCGCGGCGACCATCACGTACAGGTCACCGTAGCTGTACCGAAGAAGATGAACGCCAAACAGAAGGAATTGCTGAAGGAATTTGCCTACGCAGGCGGCGAAACCTGGGTGGGGGAGCCTAAGCCGGCCCAAGCATCGCCGGAAGGTTCCAAAGAAAAATCTAAGAGCAAAAAAGGCTTTTGGAGCAAATTAAAAGAAGAACTTTGAAGATAAGGGAGAACATTCGATGAAATGGAATGAAATCGATTTGATTGTTTCCCCAGAGGCCACCGATTTGGTGGCCCTTCTTTTATATGAATGCGGTGGCAGCGGCTCGATCATCCACGACGACGAGGCCGACGAGCTGGGCCGCATCCGTATAACGGCGTATTTCCCGCCGGAGCAGAAGGACGCTGTGGAAACGGTACGAACGCATATGAGGGAGCTGGCCCGCCGCGACGCGGCATTAGGCAAGTGGCAGATCCGGACGAACCTGACCGACGACACGGACTGGCTCTATTCCTGGCAGGCCTATTTTCACCCGAAGAAGATATCGGAGCATTTCTGGGCCGCACCGGCCTGGGAGCCGGCTGAGCCGGGCGAGGGCGAAGATGTCGTAGTCATCGAGCCGGGACTGGCCTTCGGCAGCGGCTTCCACGACACGACGTGCATGTGCGTCCAGTATTTGGAACAGGCCGTCAAGCCGGGAGACGAAGTATTTGATATCGGCACGGGGACGGGCATTTTAGCCGTGGCAGCGGCCAAGCTCGGCGCAAAGCACGTCGTTGCCGTCGATTTCGACGAAAAGGCCGTATCTCAGGCTGTCATCAATGCCAACCTGAATAACGTGAGCGATGTCGTCGACGTGTACAACAGCGATTTGCTGGCCGCCGTATCGGCCGAGGGCAAGAAGGCCGACGTCGTCGTTGCCAATTTGGTGACCAACGCCGTCCTGGCCCTGCTGCCGTCTCTTCCGCCGTATATGGAACCGAACGGCGTCCTGATTGCCAGCGGCATCATTGACGAGCGCATCGGCGAGGTCCGCCGCGCCGCAGGGGAAGCAGGCTTTGCCTGGGAAGATGAATGCCTGCAGAACGGCTGGTACGCCGTGCGCATGAGGAGACTATAATGCGGAAACTATTTACGGATTTTCCCATTTGCGGGAATTTTGAGCTGTCGGCCGACGACGCCCGCCATGTCCTCGTCGTCCTCCGCCATACGGTGGGAGACACACTGGCTGTGACGGACAGTACGGGCGCGACGTACGAATGCGTCATCACGGCCGTGCAGGGCCATTCGGCCATGCTGACGCCGGCGAAAAAGCTGTCTGACGGCGACGAGACGGCCGGCGAGGTCGTCCTGGCGGCGGGGCTTTTGAAGAGCGACAAGTTTGACTGGGTCGTCCAGAAGGCGACGGAGCTGGGCGTCAGCCGCATTGTTCCTGTACAAATGGAAAATTGTGTAGTAAAATTAAATGAAACTCGCCGTCAAAGCCGGCGGGAACGGTGGCAGCGCCTGGCCCTGGAAGCGGCGAAGCAGTGCGGCCGCAGCGACGTGCCGCCTGTAGAGGACGTCGTCGAGTTCCAGGCTCTGGTGGACCAGTACGGCCATGAGCGGTTCGTCATTCCCTACGAACGGGAAACGGCCCCGCTGGCCGACGTATGCAGCCAGATCCGCACGGGAAACGTCGTGCTCTGCATCGGCCCCGAAGGCGGGTTTTCACCGAAAGAAATACAATACGCCGAGGCGCACGCCGCCTGGTGCCGTACCGTTTCCTTAGGGCCCCGCATCCTGCGGGCCGAGACGGCGTCCCTGGCCGCCCTGGCGATTGTCAAATACGAAAGAGGATTTAAATAATGGCGACTATTGCTTTTGCGACGCTGGGATGCCGCGTCAATCAATACGATACGGACAGCATGCGCGGCCTGTTTTTGGCCGAAGGCTTTGCCGACGCCGATTTTAACGACGCCGCCGACGTGTATGTCATCAACACCTGCTCGGTGACCCAGATGGGGGAAAAGAAATCGCGGCAGCTCATCCGACGGGCGAAAAAGCGCAATCCTAAGGCTGTCGTCGTCGTGACAGGCTGCTATGCCCAGCTCGACCCGGAGCTGTTGGCGGCCATGGAAGGCGTCGACGCCGTCGTCGGCACCAATGAAAAGAAGAACATTACGGTCATCGTCCGAAAGCTCTTGGGACATGAAGCCGGCGGGACGATACAGGCCGTGCACGACGTCATGAAGGGCGACGAATTCGAGGAAATCCCCCTCTATCCGTCGGCAGTGGAGCATACGCGGGCCGACCTCAAGATTCAGGAAGGGTGCAATAATTTCTGCACCTACTGCATCATCCCTTACACGCGGGGCGGCTTGAAGTCGCGTCAGCCCGACGCCGTCATAGCCGAGGCGCAGCGCCTCATTTCCTACGGCTTCAAGGAGCTCGTCCTGACGGGCATTCATCTGGGAGCCTATGGCAAGGATCTGCCGGAACGGCCGACGCTGGCTCTCATCCTGCGGCGGCTCCTGGCCGAGACGGACGTACAGCGCATCCGCATGGGCTCCGTCGAATCGCTGGAAGTAGACGACGACCTCATTGAGGTCATGAATTCATCCGACCGCATTTGCCCGCACCTGCACCTGCCCCTGCAGTCCGGCTCCGACGCCATCTTGAAGGCCATGAACCGCCAGTATACAAAGGCCGAGTACAAAGGCTTGATTGCCGAGCTGCGCAGCCGCATTCACGGCCTGACCATCTCGACGGACTTGATTTTAGGCTTTCCCGGCGAAACGGACGAGCTGTTTCAGGAGACGATGGAAACGCTGGAAGAGCTGAAATTTTCCCACATCCACGCCTTTCCCTATTCGCAGCGGCCCGGCACGCCGGCGGCAGCCATGGCGAACCAAGTCGATCCGCAAATAAAGAAAGAGCGCGTCGAAATCGTCAACGCTTTGTCGGCCCGGCAGAAGGACGAGCTTCTTGCCCAGATGATCGGCAGGACAGTGCACGTTCTCATCGAGCGGCAGGACGGTACGAAGGGCGAAGGCTTTTCAGAAAACTACGAACGGGTCTGCGCGGAAGGCCTGACGGAACCTTGCGAAGGCGCAATCGTTCCCGTCGTGCTGGACCGGGCGGACAACCATATACTTTACGGTACATTAAAGGAGGATGCTTAACATGGAAGACTGCTTATTCTGCAAGATCATCAAGGGAGAAATCCCCAGCACGAAGGTGTATGAAGACGATAATTTCTTCGCCTTCAAGGACATCGCGCCTGTCGCGCCGGTACACGTCCTGGTCATTCCGAAAAAACACGTCGCCAGCATCGCGGCTCTGACGGAAGACGACGCCGACGTAGCGGGAAAAATGCTCTTCGCCATACAGAAGGTCGCTCAGGAACTGGGCCTGGACAAAGACGGCTACCGCGTCATTTTCAACACCGGCGAAAAAGCCGGCCAGACGGTACACCACATGCACGCCCACATCTTAGGCGGCAAGGAAATGGCCTGGCCCGGCGTATAAGCGATGGAAGAAGGCATGTCCAAGCGGCCGCGCCCTGCCGGCCGGCCTAAAAAAAAGAGAAAGCTTCCCCATGTGTCATTGCGCGGCGGATCCGGTATCCGCGTCATATCCATTGTGATGCTTGCCGCCATTATGGCCTTTCTCATACTAAAAGGATTATAAGCATGGCAACAGCCTGCGCAGCGAAAGCGATTGCTTGGCGGCGCAGGCTTTTTGTATTAGTGATATCCGCCGGCGTATTCGCGTCGGCAGAGCGAGGTGCGTCGTATGATGAAGAAAAGCCGCAGCCGTATCCTATGGGGCTGTCTCTGCGCCGTCGGCTGCGAAACCCTGTTCGGCCTGAGCTATATCTGTACCAAGGAGGCGACGCAGGCCGCCAGCGCCCTGACATTGCTGGGATGGCGTTTTTTCGTCGCCTCTGCGTTCATGACCCTGTGCGTTGCGTTGGGACGGGTGCAGGTGCGCTGGAAAGGGAAGCCAAGAAAGCCTTTGCTGGCCGTGGCTCTATGCAATCCTGTCGTCTATTTTGTCGCCGAGACTATAGGCATCAGCCGGACGACGGCTTCGGAAAGCGGCGCCTTTTTGGCCTGCATCCCTGCCGTATCGCTCCTAGCTTCGACGCTGCTGCTGGGCAAATCACCGCGGAAGCATCAAGTCGCCGGCATTGCCGTGACTCTGGCCGGCGTCCTTACGACGGTCCTGACAGTCGGCGCGTCGGCGAGCTTTTCCCTTTCCGGCTACGCCGTCCTGACGATTGCCATCCTGTCTTACGCCTTGTACAGCGTGTTTGTCGAAAAGGCCGCGGCCTATACGGGGGCGGAGCTCACGATGGCCATGATGGCGGCCGGCGCAGCTGTATTCATTCCCCTGGCTCTCGTCGAAGGATGGCATACGGAGACACTGGTTGATAGCCTGTGCCTGCCCTTGACCAACTCAGCCTTTCTCGCCGCCATCCTGTATCAGGGCGTCGGCTGTTCCGTTCTGGCCTTCTTCTTGTCCAACATAGCCCTTGCCAGCATCGGCGTAAACCGCACGGTGTCGTTCATCGGCATTTCCACTGTCGTAGCCATCGCCGCCGGCGTCACTATGCTGGGCGAGACCTTTTCCCTGACGCAGACCATCGGCGTCGCCGTTATATTGTCCGGCGTGTACATCGCCAATGCGAACATCGGAAAATCTAATGGGATGTAACCAACAAAATACCTCTTGCCTGTCCATGAAATATCACGATTTGCTTTCTCGGCAAAAAAATATTTCATGAACAGGCATTTTTTTACATGTATTTTTTCCTTTTCTTAGCTTTAAATGTAATATAAAAACGGGGGGATTGATAGTAGCGATAAAATAGCCTGTTCCCGAATTTCGTCGGGGTGGCCTGAGTATAAAAATATCATTAAATTTATTAGAAATATTGTTGGAATACATAATAATTTAATTAAATAATGAATAATACATAAAATAATAACAAAGTATGGGATATTAATTTTATTTAAGTAAAGTGATATATTGAAAACTATAAAAGGGGGTGAAAGATATGTTCTCTGGCTTGAACCGTTGGAATAACAGGGTGAATACATCCTGGGATAAGAACGCAAATACATATACGGGAAGCTTGGTGGCGGGATGCTCGGGCAGGAAATCCG
>OGXK01001886.1_pt1 | contig 11029 bp, 9 predicted proteins | sample 1576261 | NCBI WGS metagenome assembly OGXK01 (sample SAMEA3541581, study PRJEB24748) | human gut metagenome | biome: human gut; feature: human-associated habitat; material: faeces | place: China | collected 2012 | reverse complement strand
TTTACATGCCAAGATGTTTCTGTCAAATATATACCCACAACAACTTGACACTGTCCGGCATTGTTTTATGTATTTTTTATCTTTTGTATCCATGGTATAATAAAGATGCCTGCTGGATAAGCAGTTTAGAAAGTGTTTTTTTTAATTTATGTATATCTGCCGCAAAGGCAGTTTGATGAGCTATTTGCTCTATGGATGCGAACCGCTACAAACGGTGTTTTCGGAACTGTATAATTTACCGGGGCATTTAGTGCGAAATGTGCTGTTGTTGATTGTATAAAAATTTTTGTCTGCCAGCCTGGTGTGGGCTGGCTTTTTCTTTTTCGGATATGAAATTACATTTATCTGGTTTAACGAAACATTGGTGTTTTTTCCATTAGAGAGTTGTACTATTGCAAGGGCGGGATATATTATATTGAACTAGTCAGTATAGGGCGTGTTACAGTAAGCATTTATAAATAGAGACATGTCATACAGTTGCTATTTCATTTTAATTATGGTATAATTATATTAAATAAAAAATAACACGGATATTATATAATGGAAACGGAGTGATGATTATGGGAATGCTCAAGACGTACATAGAAGAACAGGCAGAAAGCAAGAAGCTGTCAGTGACGGAATGGCTGCAAAAACGGATAGATGAGATTCCCTTCTGCAAGATAGCTACGCATGTCGGAAAGTTTTCCCATCCAGATGCTAAAGTAACCCTATACGATACGTCTGATTCTCCTTGCAAAGGATATGTTGCTACGTCGAATTCAGCTCATGATGCAGATGTTTCTGTCAACGCCGCGTATATGGGGACAGCTAAATTATTGTTTGATAAACTTTTGGAAGATGGTCATAATGTATTTTTTCATGTAGTAACAGGAAACTCTTTGGTAGAAGAAGAATTTAAAGCTTTGCACCTAGACGAAACATTGTACCATACCTTTAAAGAACGTGTCCTGCAATGCAGCGGGCCGGGTTTTCCCGATACGACTGATGGCCTGCTTAAACAAGTATATTTTCCTGTGGGAGCCAATGCCTATCACTTGCTGACGGTCATGCCGTCTTCCAGCGTATTGCTGAAGCTGAAAGGAAAGGTTAAGCAATTAGACGATCAACGACGGCAATGCCGCGAGGCTGGTGATGATTATGATGAACTTTGGGATTTGACGGCCATTTCCTTTGGGGGGACGAAACCCCAGAATATCAGTTATCTAAACAACGCCAACGGCGGAACGGCATACTTGCTGTCATCGCTGCCTCCTGTACTGTCTGGCCGGCAGGTGCGGAAACCTAAAAGGAACTTTTTTAGGGAATCCCTTTCATTTAGAAATTATAAGTACATATTTAAAGAACTTCATGTACTGTTTAAAGAGGACAGGAATAATAAGAAAATCCGCGACACCGTAAGAGTGCGTATAGAGCAGCTCATTTCTCAGGCTATGGTGACGGCTTATGCTCTTCGCCGCGAGGGTGAGGGATGGAGCGGCGACGGAGCCTATGCGTCCTTGCCGCTCCATCAGAAAATTTGGCTGGATCCTCATTATGCGCTGCAGCGGAAAGAAGAAGGATGGCGTGAGGAGCTGAGTGCTGATTTTGGACGCTGGGTAATACGTACTTATGAATACATATTGAAGAAAGAAAGCTGCACCTTAAGGGATGGAGAAATGCACTTTTTTAAGCACAAGTTCAGAGATGAGCTGGATAAGGCGGTGAGATGCGAATGATGAAGACATATATCGTATTGCCTGATGTGCAGATTCACAATGCCAATGCGATGAGCAGCACCTATACCATTGGCTTTCCGGCAATGACGGCATGGCTGGGAGCTGTGCATGCTCTGCAGCGGAACCTATCAGTATGGGACCCCATTTTTTCAGATATTACATTTTCTAAAACGGCTGTTGTCTGCCATTCCTGTCATTTACAGATTCAAAAAGGGTACAGAAACTCGATTATCGGGACGGCCAATCCGCTGAAAAAGAAAGGCGGAGCCTACGAACGGCCGCCGTTTATTGCCGAAGCACGAGTTCATGTGACTGTAACCTTGGTAATCGAAACGAGCCGGGTTCTTCCAGAATATAAGGAGCGGTGTGAACATGCGCTCACTATGGTGCTGCCCACTATGAAAATTGCTTCCGGAGATGTTCTCAACGCCGGCAAGGCAGAGATTGTATATATTGACGAGGAAAAAGACTATGGGTATAAGCCGCTTATTGCCAAGATGATGCCTGGATATGTGTTGATTGAACGGCGGGATATACTGGAACAGGAAACCGCTGGTTTCGAAGATGGGCTGGATACATTGCTGAAGTTTTTGCAGATCCATTGCCATGCCGATTCGGATGACGAATCGGGTCGTACGGATTGGACATACGAAAGAGCAATACCCGGCTGGATTATTCCCATTTCTGTAGGATTTAAGGCGATATCGCCGTTGCTGCAGGTATCGCATCAGCGGGATATGACAAAACCGCATCGCTTTGCCGAAAATATCGTTACGCTGGGCGAGTTTAAGATGCCGTATCAATTTGATGATATTGACGACATGATGTGGCACTATGAATACGATGAAGAACAGGGACTATATATTTGCAGAAATCAGAAGCTGCAGTAAAAGGAGGAGTTTGTTATGGCAAGAAAAGATTCTATTATCGCGTCTGTATTGGCCTTTGAAAAGCGGATGGTTCCTTCTGACGGATATATGTATGAAACACAATGGGATGTGAGGCAGGAGGAAAAGACTCCGATTCGCTTAGCAGAAAAATCGGTACGAGGCACTATTTCCAATCGGCTGAAGAACGCCGTTAAAAATGACCCGGTAAAGCTGAATGCAGAAGTGGAAAAAGCAAATTTGCAAACCGTAGACAGCGCTTCCTTATCTATGGAATGCGATACGTTAAAGCTTTGCTTTACGCTGAAATTTTTGCCGGTACAGCAGCCGTCAGCCTGCAATAATGAAGAACATTATCAGAAAATCAACGGCATGATCCAAACCTATAAAGACCGTTATAGCTTTACCGAATTAGCGAAACGATATGCTTTCAATATTGCCAATGGACGGTTTTTGTGGAGAAATCGCGTCGGCGCAGAGCAAATCGAAATTATCGTGACAGCAAAAGAGCTGGAAGCACAATGGGTATTTAATGCGTACGACTACAGCTTACGGGATTTTGACGATAAAGATGACAATGTCTTAGCTCTGGCAAACTGCATCGCCGATGCCTTGTGCGGTACTAAACCGTATCTTTTCCTTGAAGTCGAAGCCAATGTGCTGCTGGGTCATGGACAAGAAGTATATCCGAGTGAAGAATTAGTCCTCGACAAGAAGAGTGAAAAAAGCAAGATTTTATACGCCGTAAACGATACAGCGGCTATGCATTCTCAAAAGTTAGGCAATGCCTTGCGGACTATTGACACGTGGTATCCGGAATACGACGATGTCCTGCGTCCCATTGCGATAGAACCGTACGGCGCCGTTACGAATTTGGGGAAAGCCTATCGGACGGGCACGAGCAAGAAGGATTTTTATACCTTATTTGATAAATACTCTGTAGGAGAAACGCTGGAATGTGAGGAAGACGAACACTATGTCATGGCCGTATTAGTGCGCGGCGGCGTCTTCGGACAAAGCGGAAAGGAATGATATTATGCAGTACTATCAGGAGATCACGCTGCTTCCTGATGAAGGCTCTTCTGTAAATTTTCTCTGGGGGAAAGTATTTACAGCAGTTCATATTGCTTTGGCAGATCTAAAAAATACGCAGGGAATTACGAATATTGCCGTATCTTTTCCAGAGTATGGAGACACTTCATTAGGAACTAAGCTACGGATTTTGGCAGAAGATGAACACCTATTGGAAATATTGGATATAACGGGTGTATTGCGGCGTTTTGCTGATTATGCTGATATTGGAAAGATAAAGAAAATACCATATAAAAAGATAAAAGGCTATGCTGTGTACAGCCGATATCAGCCAGACAGCTCCGTCCATCAAAAAGCAAGACGGTACAGCCAGCGCCATCCTGATACTTCCTATGAACAGGCTCTCCAGATTATGAAATCAAAGAATCGGGCGACGCAGCTGCCGTATATTCAGATGTGCAGCATGACGAACCGCAATCCATTCCGATTGTTCATTAAACGGACGAAAGCTGAACCAGGAGAGAAAAATCATTTTGGCAGTTATGGATTGAGTCCTCATTCCGCAGTACCCGAATTTTAACCCAAATAAAATGAGTAAAGGAAAATCCTTGGAAATATGCGGATTTTTGCTATCTGGAAAAATTTAGGGTAAAATAAGGAAAACATACTGCCGTGCCAGTACGTATGCCGTATGGCAGTATGTTTTCTTACAGTTATCTGCCGCATAGGCAGTTTAGAAACTGATTTGCTGGGCCAGTGCAGCGACTACGGCCTGTTATCTGCCGCATAGGCAGTTTAGAAAGATTGACCCGGAAATCGTCCTGATTGACACGGGTTATCTGCCGCATAGGCAGTTTAGAAAGTCTTGTGCATAAAAGGCCGGGCCGGATTTCCGTTATCTGCCGCATAGGCAGTTTAGAAATTCACCCATGTAGACTGGGGTTATTGCATACGGTTATCTGCCGCATAGGCAGTTTAGAAAAGATTATAAGGGGTGGAACGGGGAGGCATATGGTTATCTGCCGCATAGGCAGTTTAGAAAATGTAAACGGGGGTTATTTCATACGTTTCATTGTTATCTGCCGCATAGGCAGTTTAGAAATTTTGCCCATTTGCTGTTCGTATTCATCGGCAGTTATCTGCCGCATAGGCAGTTTAGAAAATCCTACAATTGCCGAACCAACGATGGCCGTGCGTTATCTGCCGCATAGGCAGTTTAGAAAGTTTGTACAGCAGAAATGCGATTAATAGCCTGGTTATCTGCCGCATAGGCAGTTTAGAAAACCTGCGCTTGGAGTGCGTCACGGCAGGGACGTTATCTGCCGCATAGGCAGTTTAGAAATCTAGGGCCTTGAAGACCTTGTTCGCCTTGCGGTTATCTGCCGCATAGGCAGTTTAGAAAAACAGGCCGAATCGTGCCAACAAAAAGATGACGTTATCTGCCGCATAGGCAGTTTAGAAATTTGTACGGTGTACCCGGTCTTGTTGATCATTTGTTATCTGCCGCATAGGCAGTTTAGAAAGCAAAGGAACGGAACCACTGGGAAGCGCAAATGTTATCTGCCGCATAGGCAGTTTAGAAATTATTATGCTCATCTAGCAAGATATTGTATTTGTTATCTGCCGCATAGGCAGTTTAGAAATCGTCGACAAAGACGTATATGGGAAAATTAAAGTTATCTGCCGCATAGGCAGTTTAGAAACCTAATGTTGCCATGGTCTCACCTCTTTCTTTGTTATCTGCCGCATAGGCAGTTTAGAAACGTGTGGGGCAATTCATCTTGTTGGGACTACTGGTTATCTGCCGCATAGGCAGTTTAGAAATCCACGGGGCCGATCGTCAACTCATCAAAGGAGTTATCTGCCGCATAGGCAGTTTAGAAATAGAGTTTCTTCCGAAATAGTAAGTGTCTTTTCGTTATCTGCCGCATAGGCAGTTTAGAAAATAAAGCTATATCTGTTAATCATCACCGATAACGTTATCTGCCGCATAGGCAGTTTAGAAATCTTCTGCTGTTGCAATGTTCTTCTTGTAGTAGTTATCTGCCGCATAGGCAGTTTAGAAATGCTGTATGACTCCAATGCCTTGACCTTATTCGTTATCTGCCGCATAGGCAGTTTAGAAAAGTTTTCACGAGTCCACCCGTTGTTCTGAAACGTTATCTGCCGCATAGGCAGTTTAGAAATGCTAATATAGCCGTTATGAGTGCGACGGCTTGTTATCTGCCGCATAGGCAGTTTAGAAATATTCCCGTGCCTGGTTCTGTGGCTGCGTCCCGTTATCTGCCGCATAGGCAGTTTAGAAATCAGGAAAAACAGCTAGATCACCACTACCAGAGTTATCTGCCGCATAGGCAGTTTAGAAAACATTTGATGCAGGTAAGCTGATACCATTTTAGTTATCTGCCGCATAGGCAGTTTAGAAATAAAACATGGGAAACTGGCAACACGATTGACGGTTATCTGCCGCATAGGCAGTTTAGAAATAAGGCTTTCTGATATAGTGCGTTTTCCACTTGTTATCTACCGAGTAGGCAGTTTAGAAAATTGAAGTTGTGTAAAAAGTGGGCGAAACGAATCATTGTTCGGCTGCGTACATTGGAAGAAAATGGCGGTAGTATCGGATTATGTGCATGATGCCGACGGGAAGCAAAAGGATACTGCGACGTCCTCATCAAATAAATATCATCCACCACTTGATACTGTCGGGAATGTATGGGGGAATGACTCTTTTCATTTTCTATGACAAAATGAAGCCGTTCGTACAACCATCCGCATATTGACAGGCTCTAGGGGGCATGCTATAGTTAATTAAAATCTATTTATATGCAGGTCAGGTGTCGTAGACTTAATAGAGAAGTCCGGTGAAACTCCGGCGCGGTCCCGCCGCTGTAACGAGGAGCGACGCTGCAATATGTCACTGTACCTCATTGGGTATGGGAAGGCGCAGTGGAGCGATGAATCCGAGCCAGAAGAACTGCCTGACTGATAATCACCGATAGACCTGCGAGCGATGGGAATGGAGATTCAATGTTGCGCGAATAGCCGTGAGGGATATCCTTGCGGCTTTTTTGATTTAGGAAACGGTGACGGCTTTGCCGGGGAGGGAGATATGGAATCCATAGCAGAAGGCCTGCAGTTGTTTCAAAGGGGCGGCATCGTCATGTACGCCCTGCTGGCCTGTTCGTTGTTTGTCGTGTACGTAGGTGTCGAGCGGTGGCTCTTTTATCAGCGCATGGACGCCGGGAAGGCTTTTGCCCAGCAATTTTACACGTACATGAAATTGAAAAAATATGACGAAGCCTGCGAAGCGGCCCGTCGGGGGCGGGGCGGTCTGGCTTTGATTTTGTCCGACGCCTTCGCCTGCGACGACGAGCGGCGCGGCGCCTTTGTCGAAGTGCAGTCTGGCGTATTGCTGGCCAAGCTGCGCAGCCGCTTGTATTATTTGAGCGTCATTGTCACCATGGCTCCCTTGCTGGGGCTTCTCGGGACGATCAGCGGCATGATTACGTCGTTCAGCATTTTCAACGTCGAATCCGGGCAGGCTATCGCCATTACGGGCGGCGTCGGCGAGGCTCTCGTGGCGACGGCCTTTGGGCTGTGCGTAGCCATTCTGGCTCTGGCAGTTCACGCCTATTTTACGCAGCGCCTGGACCGCATCATTACGGACATGGAACTGTGTTTTTCTGCTCTTGAGCTGATGCCGCCCAAGGGACGGGAGCGAGTATTATGAGACTGCGGGACAGAAGGCAATTTACGAAGCCAGAGGTCATGATCATCCCCATGATCGACATCATGTTTTTCCTCCTGGTTTTCTTTATGATCAGCACGCTGTACATGGTCGACTTGAAGACCGTCGGCGTCGATTTGCCCCAGGCTGTCCACGCCGAGGCCCAGACGAAGGTCAACTACGTCGTGACGATGAAAAAAGACGGGACGCTGTGGTTGGAAGATAAGGAAATCAGCCGCGGCGACTTAGTGCGGCAGGCTGCCGAAGCGCAGCGCCGCAGCGGGCAGTTTTCCGTCGTCATCCGGGCCGATCAGGGACTGGATTACGGACAAGTCATGGCTCTGCTCGATGAGCTGAAGGGCGCCGGCATCATCCATTTTGGTCTGGCTGCAGAAAGCGGCGGTGCGAAGTGAGGCGCGAAGAAAAGGATAAGCGTTTGGCGCTGTTCGTCTCGCTGGCCGTCCATGGGGCGCTGTTCGTCGTACTGGCGGCGGCCGGCGTGTTCACTTTTATCCAGACCCGTTCCCAGGCCGAGCCAATCGACGTGACGGTGTATAATGAAGATTCGATGAACAACCTGCCGAAATTGGGCGGCGGAGACGGCGGCCCGACATATGAAGCGCCAGTCAGCCCGATGCCGGCTATCGACGAGTCCTATACCGAAGAGGTGCAGGAACAGCGGGAGGTACAGAAAATCATGGCCGAGACGGGCGTCGACGCCGCCCAGGCTAAGGAAATCGCGGCGGCTCATAAAACGCAATCCGCGGCTGGGCAAAGCCCTTCGTCGGACAGACAGGGCCGCGGTGCAGGGCAGGGAGCGTCCGGTTCGGGGAGCGAGTCTGGCTCCGGCGGAAGCGCTGCCGGTGTTCCCGGCGGCGACGGACTGCGGCCGGCGACGAAAGCCCGCCTCGTATCGGTACCCGACGTGAATTCCTATTATCCGGAAGAACTGCGGCGGAAAAATATCGGCGGAACCGTGACGGTTCACATCGTCGTCAGTGCGGACGGCTCCGTTGCCAGCGCGTCGGTTTCTGCTTCGTCGGGATATGCGGCCATGGACGAGGCGGCCGTGCAGATCGCCTACGGCTGCCTGTACGAACCGGCGCAGAACAGCTACGGTCAGGCTGTAGCTTCGGAAAGAGAGCTGAATATTCCCTTTCAAATACGTTAATGGTACTATATAGTATATAAGGAGCATATATATGACATCACATAAAACATTGTTTTCGCTGATTTGTCTGTCGCTGGCAGGGAGCGTATCTGTCGGCGCGGCAGCAGCGGAAGCAGATACGGATACGATCGTCGTGACGGCTGACCGCTATCAGCCGGTGCTGACGGCCCAGGCCTTGCAGGAAAAACAGTCGAACACGGCGGTTATTACGGCAGAAGATTTGGAACGAAATCAATACATCGACGTGCAGACGGCGCTGGAACAGGTCAACGGCGTCACCGTGACGGAACAGGTGCCGGGAACGTCGGCTTATATCCGCCTGAACGGCGACGACCGGGTTCTCGTCCTCGTCGACGGCCAGCCTATTACCAATCCTCAAAGCGCTGCCTATGGCCGCGGTACCGTTGATTTACAGACCTTGCCCGGCATCGATCATATTGAACGGATTGAAGTGACCAAGGGCAGCGGGTCTGTCCGTTACGGCAGCGGCGCTGTCGGCGGCGTCGTCAACATCATCACGAAACGAGGCGGCCAAAACCGGACGACGCTGGACGTCAATACGGGTTCGTGGGGAACGCATAATTATTCCCTGACGACGAGCGGTTCCAGCGGCAATACGTCGTGGTACGTTACAGGAAGCCTGGGCCATCGGAAATATTACCAGTTCAACGACGACGGATACGATATGGATGAAAGCCGCGGCGATTACAACAAGGATTCCCTGACGGCCCGCATCGATCAGAGGCTGAACGACAGCAGCTCCTTGACCTTTTGGGCTACCCATACGAATTTTCAGGGTCATGGCTCGACCTTCGACGACTCTGATGAACAGCCGGGCTTGCAGACGATTACGGCCAACAAACGGATTGAGCGGCTGAACAACAACTACAGCCTTACGTATACCTTTGGTGAAGACGGCGATACGCCGGGCTTTATCCGTTATTTCAATAACTACTCCAAGAATCTTTGGACTTACCATTTCCATTCCCGTTATCAGGGCGTGCAGGCTGAAAACAGCTGGAAGCTGGGCGATCACAACGTGCTGACGGCCGGCGTAGAATGGACGAAGGATGAGGGAACTAATGCAGAAGTTGGTTACGTAGACAAGGAGCGGACAAACCGGGCTCTCTACTTGGAAAACGTCATGACCTTTGGAAAATTAAATATTACTCCGGGCATTCGTCTGGATGACAACAGTGAATTCGGTTTTCATAAGACGCCGCGTATTGCCATGAATTATCAGCCAAATGAAAAATGGAATGTCTATGCCAACTGGAGCCGTGTTTTTGCTGCACCGAAATTAAATGATTTATACTATTATTTAGTTAGCTCTAGAAAAACGTCTAAAGGGAATCCGAATTTGAAAGCCGAAACAGGATATACGCAAAATCTTGGCGTTACATATCAATATGATGAAAAAACTCAATTCAACGTTAATTTCTTCCGCAGCAGCTTGAACGACGCTATTCGTTGGGAGCGTAGTTCAACGTATTCAGAAGTCCGTAATTTGAATAAAGAAGAAAAGCGCGGCGTAGAAATTTCTATGAATAAGACTATCAACGATAAGTGGGATTATGAATTAGGCTATTCTTATATTCATACGAAAATTGATGAAGGCGATGGCAAAGGAATGCATGTCGACGAATCGTTCAACCGTCCTAATGGCTATCACGCCGGCTTGCATTTCCACAACAAGGCTTGGAAGGTCAATATGACCATGAACGCCGGCACAGGCCGCGACGATGATTACTACATGCACGGCTCCTACGTGACGTGGGACCTCGGCGTAAGCTATGACGTTACGAAAGATTTTACCGTATACGCTCAGGTAAATAACCTGACCAACGAAGGGTACGACATGTACCACGATTACCCGTCGGCAGGGCGGTTCTGGCTGGCCGGGGCGAAATACAGCTTTTAACAGATGACAGGAGGGGATAGGATGCGTACGAAACGGTGGTTCCTTTGGGCCGGTCTATGTTTGTGTTTGTTTGCTCTGTTTGCCGCCGGCTGCGCGCCGCAGAACGCCGCGACGGCCCAAGAAAGAGATCAGGCCGACGGAGCCTATGCCGTCATTACGGACGATATGAGCCGGACCGTACGGCTGGCAGAGAAGCCGCAGCGCGTCGTCGTCCTGTCTACGTCCTTATTGAATATGGCCGACGCCCTCGATGGCGAGCTGGCCGGCCGGGCGACGGTCAAGGCCGAAGATGCCGAGCTGCCTGAGCGATACGCAGCGGTGCCGGACGTAGGGCCCGTATACAACGTGAGCGTCGAGAAAATCATCGAGCTCCAGCCCGATCTGGTCGTAGCCAGCGAGGTGCAGCACCAAAAGCTGGTGTCCTTGCTGGAGCAGAACGGCATCCCCGTCATCGCCCTGCGCAGCAAGACCTATGACGACGTAAAGCGGAATTTAGCCATCTTCGGGACGATTTACGGCAAGAAAGAGGCGGCCGAGGCTCGGGCAGCGGAAATGGATGAGGCCATAGAG
>OGXK01001884.1_pt1 | contig 11034 bp, 5 predicted proteins | sample 1576261 | NCBI WGS metagenome assembly OGXK01 (sample SAMEA3541581, study PRJEB24748) | human gut metagenome | biome: human gut; feature: human-associated habitat; material: faeces | place: China | collected 2012 | reverse complement strand
AACGGGGAAATTATAATATATTTGTATATATGTCTTATATATAGGGGGAAAATGTGCCACAGTGCCACACGTCCCGTAAACCTCGCAAATGCGTGGTTTATTCCCTGAGATTTGTGCCACAAACGGGTCACAAGCAAGCCACAAGCGAGCCACAAACGACGCCGCATTATAATAAGTCTTCGTAATCTTCAATATTTATTTCCTCTTCGCCCATAGGCAGTCTCATTACCACGCACTCCACATTAACGCCGTTAATTCGCTTTCCGCGGGTAAATCTTCGCCCTCTCGTCAGAATAAGACCGTTGGTTTTGAGCCATGAAAGCAGCGCTCTGTCGTCAAATCCCGCGTCCTTTGCAGCCTTTCGGAATACCGCTCCGTTTATGTATGCCCAATCGTCCTGAATAACGCCGTATACGTCTGAATTTTCGTTGTCGGCTTTAAATCTGTTAGAATTCATCGCTACCCAGTCACACATATAGCTGTAACCGCGTTCTCCTGCCGATACAGAGGTTTTGGATTTCAAAAAATCTGATATCTGGCTTACCGTTAGACGATTCCCCGTCTTGAATATGATTTCATCCGCAAGCCTGTCGGCAAGCAGAATTGCCGCCGCCGCCATAGCCTGCTTCTCTGTCGTACTTCCTGAGGATAATTCCTTAAAAAGCTTTTCATATTCCGCCTTCGCCTTTTTTATACGTTCGTCCGTCAAGCTTTCAATAAATATTTTACCGGCATGACCGTAATTTAGCTTTATAACCTGCGTAACTCCTATTCCGTCCTTTACGACCGCGTCCTTTGCTTTGCACTCTATGTCGATTACTCGGTTAATGGCTCCCGCGCCGGAATTATCGGCTGTCAGAGGCGATTCTCCGGTCGTAAGTATACAGAGCAGCCATGTAGGCGGCTTGTCGATACCTCCGGTCTTTGTTCCTCTGGTCCTTCCTACTCCCTGCGAAAGCTGATACACATCAAATTTACTTCTTCCGCGGCTGTCCTTTGAAAGCTGAAGCTCGTCAATACACATAGGGATATTATTAAGAAAAGCCGCGGTTTTTTCATGACCTACCTGAGTAGCGTTAAATGTCTGCACATACTGTCCTATGGCCGGATTCCCCCATACTGACGCCGCCAGCATAAGAGCGACCGTCTTGCCCGTTCCCGATTCCACTCCCCAGAGATGAACAAAAAAGCACAATCCCCCGATCTTACTGATAAGCACGCTTGCAAATGAAGCTGCAAGCATTATCTGCGCCGTTATACTGTCGCTCCGGCATTTAACCGCGGTATTTAACCATTTTTCAAAGCTCCCCTTCTGTGATATCGCCTTGTAAATTGTACTGTAATTCGCGTCGCCGTCAAAAATCAATCCTTCCACATAAGGGGAGAAGTCCTGCCCGTCCCCTATGTAGCCCAGTCTTGAAACGCTTTTGTGCTCAGGCAGGGAATCATAATTCAAGGCTTCTATATCGCACAAATACTCGGACAGCAGCTTTGCGCTTTTAGTTGTAACCGATATTCCCACCGCCGCAAGCTTGATAACCTTCGACGCGTCGAAAAGGTCGTTTTTTCCCACTATTATTTTTTTCCACTGTTTGCCTTTGAAGTACGCTATTTTAAGCTTTTCTTCGTTTGTATCAATGTTTACAAGCCGTTCTACCGGTATAATCGGATGCAGACAGGCAATCTCCTGAGCGTCCAGTCTGGTTCGGGAAACTCCGTAGGCGTCGCAGTTCCATTGCCCCGCCTCAAGCTCTAAAGGCTGCTCGGGAAAATCGGTAGGGTGAGTTATGTTTATGTTTTCAGCGGATTTAGCCTTTATAAGACGCAATGATTTTTCATAATTGTTAAACGCTTTCTTAAAATTAGTAAATCCGGCTTTTTTAGCTTTCACCGCCGCACATTCAAGCTGCACCGTTTTTTCAAAAGGGTCTGTATATTTGCTTATTTCCTCATAAGGCGCCGTAGTTGAATAATCCTCAAGACAGTAATCGTATGACAAATCTATCTGATTCTGTGTAAGATATTCGTAATTATCTACCTTATAATCAAATAATAAGCCGTCGAATTCTTTAAGTCTGTTACATTCTGCCGCTTTTTTTCTAAGCGCTGTTAAGGATCGCAGTCTTTCTTCGCTGCTTTCGCTGAAAAGAGCTATATGTTCTATTACTCCGGTTATTCCTTCGGCTTCCGCGCTTTTCAAATCAACGGCGTCTATTTGTTCCTGTGTTATATTAACTCCCCCTTGCTACATTTTAAAACGGTACAGCGTCGTCGCCGAGGATTTCTTCATAATCCGAAAGATTGCCAAGCGCAGAAGGGACGGAATTGTTTTGAGTATTATTTCTGTGTTCTTTTGTAAGTTTATCATTAGGAATAGTAAAGTCGCCGCTTTTAATCCTGTCGATAGAATTTGCAAATCTGCATTTTGTGACAAAGTGATATTCGCCGTTATCCGCCTTAAATTCTTCACGTCCAAACACGCCGCCAAATATTTTACCAATAAGTGATTTTTCATCCCAATTCCATATATATCCCGGATTCGACTTTTCAACACTTGTAGTAAATCTTTTAAAATACTGTTTTGTTATATTGTCATTTTCCGAGCCGTCATCCTTAGGAATAAAAACGTCGAATACTCCTGCGTTCGGCCATTTGGCTTCAGGATTTTTTATGCGTAACTGTTTAAACTTGTTTTCAAAAAAGTTTGCATATTTATCATGATTTATGATATCAAAAGCTATTTTCAATATCGAAAAATCGTTATAGTCTTCTGCTCTTGCTCCCTTAATAGTTAACTCATACCCGCCGACCTCAAGTGAGAGGCCGCCTTCATAAACTTGTAAATCATCATAACCACTGAATTTTTGTATCATTTTATCCTCCGTTATTCTTCATTTTCGTAATTGTTTAAGGCTTTTATAACTTCTGTTATGTCGTTGGGAATTTCATCTGATTCAAACAATCCCATAGGCGATTTAGCAGTACTGTTTTTAGCATGAGTTTCAAAAATGTATTTGCCTCCCACGCATTTTGCAATTAAAACTGTTGTAAATTTGCTTTCAAGGCAAATTTTATCTAATTTTTTACCGCTTGTTTTAATGCGAGTAAAAAGAAACCCGCTGTCATCACGTTCTGTCTGAGTATGAGCTATAAATATGACGGTGAGATCAGGTCTGTACATCAAAGCGGAATCAACTATATCCCAAATGCACTGCGCCAAATCCTGCCATTTGTCGTAACCTTTTTCTTTCATTCTTCTCATTTCGTCAGCGACCATAATCGAGCCTATGGTGTCGATCACAAGCGTTTTTATTTCCGGTCGGCGCTCATTCACAGCATCCATTATTGTACGTACTTTAAGCGGTCGATCTGTGGTATAGTAATTTTTATTTTCTATACTGTAATACTTCTTCCAGCCTCGCCATGACAAGCCTTTTTTATCGGCGTCAATAATGTATGTTTCGGCTGGATTAAGATTTCTTAGCGAGGTTGTCTTGCCGGATCCGCTTTCTCCGGCTATACATATAACGTTTGCCATTATATCCTCCTATTTTATTTGTATATTCAGTTTTTCCGCCAGTGCGCACCCTGGAACGGAAAGCCCGCTGTCAATAAGCTTCTTAATAGCGACTTTATCCGGTTTGGGTTCTCCGTATTTAACAAGTCCGTCATTGAATTCAGCTACTTTATATACGTCAAAAACCTCAACTGATTTTGATTTTCTGAATGATACCGCAGCTTTGGCCGTATTAAATTTTTCTCCATGAAGAGCGTCGGACAGATAATTCTGTAAGCTCTTTAAAAGGGCCGTTTTACCTTAAGGATTTCGGAACAGGCTCATATACCGTAGGTTCAGGCGATTCATGGGATACCGTAACCCTCGTTCCCGGCGATACTACATACAACGCGGACAACGATAATCAGTGGAGCGACGACGTTATAAATTCATCTGATTCCGCATACGTCCAAAGCTGTCTTGGAGCAACGAGGGGCGACAGCAATTTCAATCCCAGTATGGACGCAGACTGCGATAACGTAATCAGTCAGGCTGATCTGGACGCTTTCTGCGCTTTCTATGAAAACCTTGCCGACGATGAATATTACACGCTTTCTCAGTATGTTCAGAGTCTTGACATAAATCTTGACGGAGTAATCAACGATACCGACTACAAGCTTTTAGAGGAATCGGGCGCGTCCGAATCGGAACTGGCGGATTTTAAAAGCGAACTGGATACGGCAAGAACCGTAAATTCATGGGTATATATTTACAACCATGAAATGACGGGCGATGTAATAGTTAATAAGGAAGATTACGAACAAGGTCTTGCAAAAATAAATACATACGCTCAGAAACGCGGACGTTCTGACAATTACTTTGAATACATGGACAAGGATAACAACGGAACAATTGAAAACTCCGACGTTTCATGGTTTTCCGCAGCTTATTCGGCTTCAGGAGATTTGGACTGGGATCACGCTTTCAAAAGAAATCTGAAGGTACTTGCGGGCGGTGAATTCCCCTACAGCTTTAATCTTCACGATACCAATCTTGATTTAAACGGTCAGACTGTTTACGTGGCGGACTGTATGTCCTTTACAACGGATATGCCGCAGTTCTGGTCTGGTAACGGAGCAACTCTCGATATCAACGGCGGTAAGCTTTTAATAGAAAACAACCTTGTGTTCAGAACGGCGTCTCCAGACGGCTGGGGAGGAAATACAGGACAGCTAATGAATCTCAACGGCGGTCAGGTTGTAATCGGACAGCATTTTGATTTCGGTCAGGCTAACTGCTATGATACTATCCTTATGACAAATTCTGCGGATAATCTATATGTAGGCGGAAACTGGACATATATCACGCTTCAGGATATGGAAGGAAAGTGGACGGCAGGACAGATTTGGTTTGCAGGACCAGTCTGGGAAGTCAACGAGCTTTCGGGAGATAAGGCGATCTACTCTTCAGGTACACAGTCCATAATCTTCGGATATGAAGGCGGTAAGCAGACAATTCTCTGGGACAACCCCGAAACATATATAAACAACGAGGACGGCAGTTACAATACGGAACGCAGTTTAAATTTTGACTACGAATTCGGAATCCTTGTAACAAAGGAATTTACGGAAGAAAACTTCTGGTTCAGACCGTGGTGGCGTCCTTATGACCTGCCAGACTATACCCTCTACCGCAAGGGTTGGGAAATCGGCGACGGCGTACATATTGCAACAGGCAACTACACAAAATCCTTTACCGATTTAAGCATTGCCTCTCCCGGAGTCAAATCTGATTTTGTCAGAACATACAACTCCATGAGCGATGAGGAAGGCAGTTTCGGTATCGGTTGGGATTTCAATATCGATGTGAGCAAAATCGTAATTCCTGCCCCCGGTTACTATCAGGTGGTACTCCCCGACGGCTCCAATACAACGTTCAAGGATGACGGCAACGGCGGATTCGAGTGCCTTAACGCACACAGCACAATGACAAAATCCGGCGATGAATACACAATTACAAACGCGGCTCAGTCCAAGTATCACTTCAATTCAGACGGAGAGCTTGACTGGGTCAAGGACGCTAACGGCAATAAGCTTACAATTTCCGCAATGAATAACAATCAGAGAATCGTGACCGATTCTACGGGCAGAAACTACAAAATTACTTACAACGGAAACAGCGAACATTCACGTATTACCAAAATTGAAGATACAGCTGCCAATAGAATTGTGATGTATGCCTACAACAGCGATTTCCAACTTGTATCCGCTGCAAGCGTTTCGGGCGGTACGGAAAAGTATGAATACGACGGAAACGGCAGACTCTGCAAGATCACTAATTGCTATGACGAGGTTACTGATACAATTGTTTACAACGATAACGGATCAGTAAATTATCTCATAAATTCCGCAGGACTCAAGCAGGAATATACCTATGACAAGGCTTTCAAGCAGACAGGTCTGAAAGAGTATGATGGCGATAAGCTTGTAATAACTTTCACTTATGATTATGATGAAAAGCTTTCTGTAAAAACAAATAAGGTGGAAACCGACGGTCAGACATACGAGGTTGATAAAATCACCTACAACATGGTCGACGACGAAAACAAGTATGATGAAATTAAGGAAAGCGTCGACATCATGGGCAATACTACCAAGTATGAGCGTGATGATAACGGAAATGTAATCAAGACCACAAATCCCGACGGCACATTCACTTTAGCTCGTTACAACGATAAAAACATGCCGCTGGTTCAGGTTGACGAGAGCAACAATGTTGTAATTAACGAGTACGATAATTCAGGCGTGAACGTGCTGAAATCATATCAGAGTCTCTCCCCTGTTTCAAATGCGGCTGCAATTGCAGCAAGCGGTTATGATCTGTCGCAGGTAAGCTATGCTGATTATGCAATGACAGTTTACACTTACTATCCTGCAAGCGAAACGGCTTCGATTGCAGGTCTGGTACGCACAATTACCGATCCCGAAGGGAACGTGACCGAGTACACTTACGGAACTTCCGGCAATGCAAAGGGACTGCCGATAAAGAAAGTTATTAAGGATGGAAATACTGTTGTAAACTCGGTTGAGTATGAATACAACAATCAGCTTCAGGTATCAAAAGAAAAAACAAGCGTTGATATTTCCAAGAATATTTACGCTGTAAAGGAATATGAATACGATAAATTTAACAATGTAACAAAGGTAAGCGATTTCGGTACGGGAAATACGGCTGCAATTACGATTTCGGAATATGATAAACTCAGCAGAAAGACTGCCGAGTACACCCCTAATTATTCTGCCGATAAGAGTCATGGAACTCTTACCTCATACTATCCAAGCGGCAGTGTTAAAACACAGACCGACGCACTGGGTAATGTAACTTCATTTAAATATGACGCATACGGAAATATTACAGAGAAAACTAATCCCGACGGCACGATAAATATTGTTGAATACGACGGTTTACAGCGTGAAAAAGCAACGTATTTCAAGTGGAAAGCAGCCGCCGAAAAACAGATTCTTACTTCAACGGATTATGAATTTGCAAAGAATCACAGCTTTGACGTTTACGCTGCTCTTGATAGTTCGTCATCGAAATCATGCAGCGGACTTAAGACAATCAAGACCGCATATATCACAGCCAATAAGCAGGTTGTAACGGAAACTCTTGCAGATTTCAGAGGCAATGCGGTAACGGAAAAGACCAACGGCGAAACCAAGCGTACAAGCGCGTATTACGCCAACGGACAGCTTGCCCGTCAGACTGACGCTCTTAACAATACCACAAAATATGAGTATAACAAGCTTAACAAGCTGACAAAGACATATACTCCTTTTAATACTGATAAAAATTCCATAACAGAAAATCAGTATGACAAAAACGGAAATGTTATCAAAACAATTCAGACTGTTCAGAAGGAAAATTCGAATACTCCGAAGTACAGCGTAACGCAGAATCAGTACAACGCAATGGGACTGCTTGAAAAAGTAACTCTCAGCGACGGTACTGCAAACGGCGAAAAGAATATTTCAAAATATTTCTACAACAACGCAGGCGTTCAAGTTAAGATGTACACAGGCATGTCGTCTGAATCAGATACATCATATCTCACAACAAATTATGAGTATGACAGCTGGCTTAGAGCGGTAAGAACAACCGACAGCACAGGCTACAATTCCGGTACGATCACATATGATCTGAACGGAAACGTACTCACAAACACGGACGCTAACGGAAATGTGACAACTAACACCTATGACGCTCTCAATCGTGTGCTTACTTCAAATACGGTAAATTCAGGCGATTTTTCAAAGAATATCAGCAAATCGTATACCTATGACAGCATGGGAAGAATAACTCAGACAGTTAGCAACGGACTCACAACAAATACCGTTTACGATGATCTGGGCAGGAAATATACCGAAACAGAGTATGACGGTAATGGTTATGCAGTATTCAGAGGATTTTTCTATGAGGGTGTTTCGCAGTATGTAAGCAGAGAGCTTACAGGCAAGCCTAATCTTCTCAACTATTCTGAAAAGACATACGAATATGATGGAGAAATGCGTGTAGTCAAGGCCAAGGAATCAGGAAATGAAACTGTTTCATATACCTATGACGCAAACGGCAACAAGAAGTCGGAAACCCTTGCAAACGGCGTAGTTTCCACTTATACCTACAACAAAGCGAACAGAATTACAAAGATTGAAAACAAATCCGGTAATACTGACATATCAAGCTACGAATATTCTTATTATTTAGACGGTTCTGACGCTTGCAAAATACGCAGTGAAAGTGGTATAATAGAAACGACATCATATGAGTATGACGGTCTGAAAAGGCTGACTGAGGAAGCTGTTAAGATTGGAAACAACACGACAGATACCTACACATACGAATACGACGATTACGGCAACCGTTCCAAGATGACGGCAGAAGGTACTGAGGATTATGTAACCGAGTACAGCTATGTTGATTCCAACGGCAAATACACTGCGCTGCTTCAGAAGGAAGTAAAGACTGTTGAAAATGAAGCTGATGAAAATCTGATTAACTTAAATCCGGCTTCAAACATAAAGCAGACGGTTTACGCCTACGACGCTAACGGAAATCAGATCACAAAGGCTGCCGAGGGCAAGACGGAAACCAACACTTATGACGGTCTGAATCAGCTGATTGGTTTTAACGACGGTGAAACGACTGCAAGCTACAAGTACAATGCAAGCGGGTTACGTTATGAAAAGACTGTTGACGGTCAGAAAATTAACCATGTCTGGGATGGCAATAAGCAGATTGTTGCAGATGTGGTTGATAACCAGTTCTATGAGGCAGATTGTTACATTAGAGGTACAAATCTTGTCGCTAAGTACAATTACTGTAACGGCAATAAGTCCGAGTATACCTACTATACGCAGAATGCGCATGGGGACGTTGTAAATCTTACGGATTCAGCTGGTGCGGTAACCAAGAAGTATACCTATGACGCTTTTGGCGTTGAAAAGAATATTGATGATTCTGATACTAATGCGTTCAGATATTGTGGTGAGTACTTTGACAAGGAAACTGCAACTGTTTATCTTAGGGCGAGGTATTATGATCCGAGTACTGGTAGGTTTACGCAGAGGGATAGTTTAGCCGGAAATATTACTGATCCGTTAAGCCTTAACCTATATACGTATTGTGCTAATAATCCTGTTTTTTTCTGCGATCCAAGCGGTCATTTCGTAGTCGAAGCAGCTTTAGCTACAACAGCGGCAGCGGCTATGACATGGTTGGCGGCATCAGCTATCGAATCCTCAAGGTCAAAAACACAAAGTTCCACATCAAACAAAATAGTAAATGCATTTTCAATAGCGGCAATTACAATTATATCGCCAATTAAACCTATTTTGACATATGGTGCAAAAGCCCCTGAGAATACCCTTCCAGATGGTTTAGCGTCTAATTTCTATACTACAAGTGCAGCTGAACAAACATGGTCACGATGGGGATATAACCCAACTTCATTTAAATTAAGGAATTATACTAAATTAATTACTAAAGCCATCACATCCTCTATTTCTCAGATAGTATCAAAAACAATTTCTCAGAAAAAAGCAAATAATCAAAATGTTTATCTTCTTTATGATGAAGAAACTGATCAAATAGAGTATGTTGGAAGAACCAATAATTTAGCAGCAAGAAAAGATGCACATAAATCTAAGTATTCATCAAGAAAAGACTTGGAAATGATACCGATAGCCAAAAACATTTCTTACGGAGCAGCGCGAGGACTGGAGCAGTGGGCAATTGAATATTATAATACATATAATCCGGTCAGGTTTGGCGGGAATGCATATAACAACCAAATAAACGGTATAAGTCCCATTAATCCATTAAGAGCAATTTTCTTTGCGGACGCTGTCCCATATGCTTCAAAATTGCCGGAGGTAATGAAAAAAAATGGATTAAAAAGGAGGAGCGATTAAATGGGCGCATGGGGAGTAAAGCTATATGACAATGATGTAGCGGAAGACATAAAGAACACATATAAAGAAAAATTGCAGGAGGGCAAGTCTAACGAGGAAGCTACAGATGAAATAATCTCAGATTATGAATATATGTTAGAAGATGTTGACGACGCTCCGTTGTTTTGGATGGCATTGGCAGACCAGCAGTGGAGATTAGGAAGATTACTTCCTAATGTAAAAAAACAAGCGTTGAAATGGATAGAAAAAGGCGCTGACTTACAAGTATGGTACGATGAATCGGAAAAGCTTGGAAATCAAAGAAAAAAGGTGTTGGAGGAATTAAGCTTTAAGCTTAATTCCCCACAGCCGCCTGAAAAGAAAATATATAAACGCAGGTATTACAGATGTCCATGGAAAAATGGCGATGTTTTTGCATTACCACTAAACGATTGTGGACAAGAATATGGGTTAAATAATAAATATATAATGTTTCAACAAATTTCTCAAATAAAATTTTGTAAAAATACTATTCCTTTAGTAAGATGTTGGATTTCCGATAATTCTGAATATACATTAGATAGAAAAGGTTGTACTAAATGTATCAGATGGAGAAAAAAAATGCCTGGAGGATATAATTTATATATTTATGAGCTAAATATTACCTCTAAAAGAATAATTCCAAATGATTTAATATATGTAGGCAATTATCAGATTTTTGTCCCAGAAGATGATGGTGGTTATGATACTGATCATTGTTCTTTATTGCAATTTAATAATATAAAGGAAACTGTAATAAGAAAGTATATCAAATTAAATTGTTGAAAAAGTATAGCAATTTATAAAGAGGAATATAAAGTAATGGGCGCATGGGGACGTTGTAAATCTCACAAATGCTGACGGCGAGGTTACAAAGAAGTATACATATGACGCTTTTGGCGTTGAAAAGAATATTGATGATTCTGATACTAATGCTTTCCGTTACTGCGGTGAGTATTACGACGCTGAAACGGGTACGGTTTATCTCAGGGCGAGGTATTATAACCCGGCAACAGGTAGATTTATCAGCAGGGATTCATATGCAGGTAA
>OGXK01001874.1_pt1 | contig 11053 bp, 10 predicted proteins | sample 1576261 | NCBI WGS metagenome assembly OGXK01 (sample SAMEA3541581, study PRJEB24748) | human gut metagenome | biome: human gut; feature: human-associated habitat; material: faeces | place: China | collected 2012 | reverse complement strand
GGCGGGAGACTTCCCCGCCAGCCTGCGCAAGTCGCCTGCGCAAGTCGCCCCGGCTCACGCCAGACCCGCAGACCTGCGCCGACAACATCAAGGACGGGATCATCACCCGCTGGGATCTCTCCATCCAAGAGGATGATTTCCAAGCGGTCCTTTCCTTGGCCGAGCCTATGTACCTACACGCCGTACACATACTCTCGTTCCTTCCCGCCAACGAGGTGAAGAACCGGGGCATGGCCGACCAAGAACGTCTCTTCATCGCCTTGGATACGGATTTCACCTATCAATCCCTCTTGGAAGAAGCCGAGAAGCTGAAGATACCCAAAAACACCGCATGCAGTTGCTTGCAACGTTGGCAGAAACAGGGAATCGTCCGAAAGGGAGAAAAACGAGGGGATTATAAGAAAACATAATCCCTCTTCCTCCTCTTCTTTTAAGTATGTACGCACGTGTGTGGGAAAACAGGTACTGCACTACTTGCATTATTTGCATTACTCGCACGCCCCACACGTACACCGGCATCGCCTCACGCCTACGCCCGTACAGGGCCACGCCGATATACGTGTGGGCTAACGTCAATATACGCATGAAGCGATGCCGATATACGCATGCGAAAGCGAACGTGGAAGATCCTCGTTCAAGGACGGCCCAAATAGCGAAAGATCAGTTCCACTTGCAGGGAGGTGAAAATCCGCTGCCGGTTTTGGTAACCCGTCTCATCCAGCTCATGGCTGAGCTTCTGATGATGTCGGACCCATCCCGCCAAGCGGTTGAGGGCGGAACACGGACTGATATCGGGAGCATAGGCCATGGCCAACTCCCGTTTGCTATAAGGGCGCACCGGCCACTCATCCAGACATTCGTTGTTTGTTTGCATAAAATAGGTGTTTTTCAATTCATTTACAGGAATAAAGATACTGAAAAAGTACGAATCCGGCAACGATCCGATCCACTAATATTCATCTTTTATCACCTTATTCCCCTCGATTTCACACCGCCTCTACGAGACTCATTCCGGAGGAAACCGGAAGTCGTACATTCGTAATCGAAAACAGATCGATCCCATTTTCAATTTTCAATTTTTAATTTTAAATTATCAAAACTATGGCATTAAATTACAGTGTGGCCCTTCGGCCCAATACCGCCTTGCGTTCCGCACCAATGGCGGCGGGAATGGCGTTGCCACCATTCTGCCGGAAGAAGGAAGCTATGTGGACGGCGTCCTTTGGCGTATTTCCGAACGGGACGAACAGCATCTGGATCATTACGAAGGATTTCCCTTTTTATATGGGAAAGAGCCTGTTACAGTGACAAATCAGGACGGAGTCAGACGGGAAATCATGGCCTATACTATGAACAGCCCGTATAAAGACAAACCCGCCATGCCCTCTGTTTCCTATTTGGAAGGTATTCTGAATGGATGCAGACAAAATGGGATCGATACCCAAACTGTAATCGAAGCGGTTCGCTGTACACAGCAGGAACTGCCTCAGAAGGTAGTCCCTCACAAAAAACAGCGCCATCCCAAACACAAAGAAGAACGATAAATTGACTTGCCCCCGTAAGTTGAGAGTTTTCTTTCAGCCTGCGGGGGCATTTTTTATTTTATCCGAAAGGAGAACTTCATGAAAAAATATCTAAAAAGACTTCTGTCTATGATGATGGCAGTGCTTCTTTGCTTTGGTATTGTACCAAGCAATGCTTTTGCCGCTGAATACGAGTATGATGGATATATCTCCATGATCGACTATAACGGCAGAGGATATTCTCTTAGCTCCAGCCTTCCGGCGCCATTTGGCGGATACAGCACAGATAAGTTTACTGAACTGCGAATTAACGATTTAACAGCTTTCCGCACCGCCTATTGCATCCAGCTTGGCGTGGCAACCCATACCGGGATTGGCTATGACCAGTCGGATGATTATGCCGCCCTTACCACGGAACAGAAAGCAATGATCAACACTGCTCTGACCTTGGGATATAACGTGGAAACCGGCACTAAGTACGGCGGGAGCGCCATGGATGAATACATTGCCACCCAAATCCTCATTTGGCTGATTGCCCACGGGCAGCTTGGCACCGGATATGAAAACCAGATCGTGAATGAAATTACTGCCAACAGCCCTGCGGCAAAGACGATCTTTCAGAAGCTGAGGGAAAACGTGGTTACTTATCACACCGTTCCATCCTTTGCCACCGACAATCCCAGTGCGGTCGGCGCATATACACATGACCTCAAATACAATGAGGACACTGGAAAAAATGAAACCACACTGGTGGATGAAAACAATGTTCTCAAAGATTTCTCCGTCAGCTATCCGGGAGTGGATTTTTCCATCAGCGGGAACAAACTTCATGTTTCTACGGATAAAAAGGAATTCGGTACAATCACCGCAGAAAAGGAGCTGCCTTCCTCTATCCCCGGTGTTGTAACAGGCGGCACCAAATACTGGCTGCGTGATGAATACCAGAATGTAGTCACTTTTGACGTCAAAGGCTCCGCTGAACCCGTAAAGTGCTATTTTTCCCTTGAGATCAAGGCGGGTACCCTGCAGCTTGTGAAAACCTCCGAAGATGGCGAGGTTTCCGGCATTCCTTTTCATATTTCCGGGAATGGAATCGAAAAAGACGTGGTGACCGGACCGGACGGAAGCATCCGGGTAGACAATCTCCAAGCTGGAACATACACCGTAACGGAACGTGCCCCGGACAAATATGTCCAGCCTGAATCCAAGCAGGTAACCATCTATCCCGGCCAGACTTCCAGCGTGAGTTTTTCCAATCTTCTGAAGAAATTTACAGTTAAATTGGATAAAGTGGATTCCGAAACCGAGGAAGCACAAGGCGATTCCAGTTTGGATGGCGCTTTATACGGTATGTTCAAAGGGGAAAATCTGCTGGATACCTATACCACAGCAAACGGGGGCAAATTCACCACCAAGGAATACCCCTGCGGATCGGATTATACAATTCGTGAGATTACGCCCAGCGAAGGATACCTGCTGGACGAAACCATCTATCCGGTAGGTGCAGAACCGGGAAATTTCACCTTGGAAAACAACAGCATCCCCATGACCGCTACAGAGGATGTTATCCTCGGCAGCATTGCTATCACCAAGCATACGGACAAACCTGCTGAGAGCAGCGATTCCGATCAGATCGAGCAGCCAGAAGAAGGCGCTCAGTTCCAGATTTATCTGGCCAGCGCAGGCAGCTATGAGAACGCAAAAGAAACCGAGCGTGACCTGCTGACCACCGATTCCTATGGATTTGCCCGTTCAAAGGACCTTCCGTATGGCTTGTATGTGGTGCATCAGACCAAAGGTGCCCAAGGACAGAAATTTGTCCCAGACTTCTCCGTGTTCATTTCTGAGCACGGTAAAACCTATTATTTCATTCTCAATAACCCCACCTTTACCTCGCTCATCCGCTTTGAGAAGAAAGACGCCGAATCCGGCAAAATTATTCCTCTGGCGGGAACAGCAGTCAAAATCCGCAACGCTGATACCGGCGAGTGGGTAGTACAGCATATCAATTCCCCCAGCCCCATCGATATCGACACCTTTGTGACGGACTCCACAGGAACCCTTATGCTGCCGGAACCGCTTCCGTTTGGAAATTACGAGCTGTATGAACAGCAGAGTCCATGGGGATATGTTCTTGACAAAGAGCCGGTTCCCTTTGTGGTGGACGGTTCACAGGACGTGGTTACAGTGGAGAAATACAATATCCCGCAAAAGGGAACGATTACAGTCTCCAAAGAGGGCGAAGTATTTAAGTCTGTTGCAGAATCCGGCGGGATGTACCAGCCTCAGTATGAGGTGCAGGGCCAGCCGGGCGCTGTTTATGAAATCACAGCACTGGAAGATGTCGTTACCCCGGACGGAACCGTCCACCTGAAAGCAGGCGAACTGGCGGCTACTTTGACCACCGGAAGTGACGGGACCGCCACCTCGGAACCTTTGTATCTCGGCCGCTATCAGGTGAAGGAAATCACTGCGCCGGATGGCATGGTAATCGATCCTGAACCCAAGGAAGTCGTTTTGTCCTATGCCGGTCAGGAAGTAGAGATCACCTCCGCCAGCATTGGTTTCGTCAATGAACGCCAGAAAGTGGAGATTTCCCTCAAGAAGTTGCTGGAACAGGACGAAACCTTCTCCCTCGGCATGAATGAGGAATGGAAAAACATTACTTTCGGACTGTTCGCTGCGGAACAACTGACCGCCTCCGATGGTACCTCCATCCCGGCAGACGGGCTGATGGAAACAATCGGCATTGACGAGAATGGGAATGCCGTATTTACAACCGACATCCCCTGCGGGGCTTCCCTGTATGTACAGGAAATCGGAACCGACGATCACTACATTTTGAGCGACAAAAAATCCCCTGTGGTGTTTGAGTATGCCGGACAGGATGTGGCGAAAGTGGAAATTGAAGCGAACGATGGAGAAGCCATTGAAAATACCTTAAAGCGCGGCAAGGTATCCGGCTGGAAGGTCGATCAGGATGGTTTTGAATTAGGCGGCGCTGTTATCGGCCTGTTCCGTTTTGACGAAACGGAGTTTACCGAAGAAACCGCCCTCATGGTCACCGAGAGCAATGAAATCGGGTACTTTGAGTTTGATAATGTGCCTGCTGGAAACTTCCTCGTGCGTGAAATCGCATCTCCGGAAGCCTTCGTATTGACGGAAGAAATCTTCCCGGTAGAAATCACCGAGGACGGACAGACCATCGAAATCACCATTGAAAACCAGATCATCAAAGGTACCGCCGAAACCATAAAGGTGGACGCCGATTATCCGGACCACAAGCTGTCCGGGGCTGTTTTTGAAGTTTATGCCGATGTGGACAATAATGGTGAATTCAATGCGGATATCGACAAGCTGGCAGGTGAAATGACAGAAACCGAACCGGGCCTCTACCAGATGAAGGATCTTGTTTATAGAAATTACTTCCTGCATGAGAAGGAAGCGCCGGAATTTTTCGAAAAGGATGACGGATATTATCCTTTCTCCATTACTGAGAATGAAGCGATTGTCCGCATCGAAACCGAAGCTGGCGAAGGGTTCCTGAACAAAGCGCAGACCGGTTCCCTAAAGGTGGTAAAGACCGCCGACGATGATAAGGTCGAAGGGCGCACCTTCAAAATCAGCGGTACTGACTTCATGGGCAATGCCTATGAGCAGGAATTCAAAACGGATGAAAACGGTGAAATCAATCTCACTCTCCGTGTGGGAGAATACACCGTATCTGAAGTAGCTGGCGAAGATTCCGAAAAGTATATTCTGCCTGACGATCAGACCGTAGAAATCAAGGCAGGCGAAACAACGACCGTAAAGATGCATAACAAGCTGGTGCCGGAGGTTCCCTCTGTTCCGCAGACCGGCGATAACCCGTGGATGCCTGCCATCCTTGGCACTCTTGCAGGCTTGGCAGTTTTGTCCGGCGGCGCTCTGCTTTTCCTGCGCTATACAGGTAAAAAGCGCAAATCTGCTGATCAGGCCGATGAGGATCAAGGCACAGAAGAATGAAAATCTTTCTAAAAGGATTTTGCATCGGCCTTTTGTGCCTGAGCCTATTGGGACTTCTCTGGTTTTTGGTTCTACAGCCGGGGCTGACCAATGGAGAAGCACAAGCCCTGAAAAAAGAATACGCACAGCCTCTCCCCGGAGCCGAAAGCTCCGGGGTTTTACCGGCTGGGAAAGAACAGCTCGAACCGGAATCCCTTGTGGACCTTCCCGCTTTGCAGACTGAATACCCGGACATCAAAGGCTGGATTTCCATTCCCGGCACCTGTGTGGATTACCCGGTTTTGCAAAGCAGCGCTGACGATCCCGAATACTATCTGCGGCGTACCTACAAGGGAGAATGGCGCACTGCCGGAAGCATCTTTTTTCAATGGGATTGTTCCGCAGAGAGTCAAAATACCGTGGTCTACGGGCACAACATGAATGACGGGACCATGTTCGCTGTTCTTCAAAAGATGACTGATGAAGCCTTCCGCAACGAACACTCCAAAATCCTGCTGCAGACCAGCAATGGACTGCGGGAATATCAAATTGCGGCTGTGCTGAAAACCGATATCACAAAGTTCCGGTTTAACCGCACTGAATTTGCGGATCATGCGGATTTCCTGTCTTTTCAGAAAGAGCTCTTCGCACAGTCATTATACGAATCCCAAACCATCCACGGCGAGGACTGCCGCCTGCTGACGCTCGTCACCTGTTCCTATGAATGGGAAAACGCCCGCACGGTGGTCATCGCCGCAGAAGTGAGGTGAGAATCAATCAATGGAACCAAAAGCAATTATTTTGATCTGTTTATGCGCTGTCATTTTGGGCGGCCTTGTGTTCCTGCATATTCGTAACCGCAGGAAAAAATAGCGTAAGAACCAATCGGACGGGGCGCTGCGGAGCGCTCCGTCCCTATTTTTATCATACTGGAGGGATTGATTGAAAAAACTTGGACTTTTGGATGTGGTAGCCGAACAGCACCGCACCTTTATCTCCAACCTGCGTCTGCTGCCGGAACTCAAATGGGCGGCGCTTGGCGATCTGTACCGCCTGCCGGACAAGGAAAGATACCCTTTAAAGGAATGGGAAGAAGCGGTGTCTTATCTGTTGGGCTGCGAGGTGCATTTTGAAAACTATGAAGCAATCGGGAAAAGCCTCAAGCCCTTTTCCCTGCAAGTGAGGTGATCTGCCGGAATGTGAGTATTGCTTGTAGAACCGGGCAAAGCAGCCCGGCCTGTTGAGATGAAAAACGACCTTCATGAAATGCAGCAAATGGTAGGCGGACCCATTCAGGCACTTTATCCGTGGGAAGAACCGGTTGCTATTGTCTGCAATGACGAAGGAAAAAATATGGGGCTGCCGCTAAACCGTGTGCTGGAGAACTATGACATAATTGCGGGAGCTTTTTTTGTCTGTGGTATTCAGGGAGAAAACTTCTCCAGCCTGACTGAAAAACAAATGCAGAAGTATCAGCAGATGTTTTTAAGCCCTGAGAAATTCATCCAAACACCGGAAGGGCTTTTGTGTATCCGAATAAACCCGGTGGTAAGCCCAAAACCCAAAACCAAAAAGCCCCCGAATCATGAAAGATAAAGGAGAATGCCATGAATCAATTTTATACCGCCGAATCTGTTACGGAAGGGCATCCGGATAAGCTGTGCGACCTCATTGCCGACAGTGTGCTGGACGAATGCCTTTCCCATGACGCCCTCTCCCGTGTGGCCTGCGAAGTGATGGCTACCAGAGGGCAGATCATTGTCGCCGGGGAGATTACCAGCCTGTATGAACCTTCTATCCCTTCGATTGTCCGTTCGGTTCTCAGAAAAGTAGGCTACAATCCGGCCCGTTTTGCCATCCAGTGCCTCATCCATAAGCAAAGCCCGGATATCGCCGCAGGTGTGGACTGTTCGTTAGAGCAGCGAAGAAATGTGGATGGGAGCAGTCCCTCTCTGCAGCTCGGCGCTGGCGATCAGGGAATCATGGTGGGATATGCCTGTTCGGAAACCCCGCAAATGCTTCCTCTGCCGGTTGTGCTGGCACACCGTCTGACCAGCGCTCTCACCATCGCCCGAAAATCCGGTGCAATTCAAGGACTAAGGCCGGACGGGAAAGCACAGGTCACCGTGGAATATGATGAGGATGGAAAACCATTCCGGCTGGATACCGTTGTGCTGTCTGCCCAGCACAGCCCTGAAATCCCTGCCGATGAACTCTGCTTCGAACTGACGGATAAAGTGATTGCCCCTGCTTTGCAGGTCCTGCCACCGGATGAGGATACAAAAATTTTAATCAATCCAGCCGGAAGGTTTGTGCTGGGCGGCCCGGAAGCAGATACCGGTCTCACCGGACGAAAACTCATGGTGGACAGCTTCGGAGTGTTCGCGCCTCACGGCGGCGGTGCTTTTTCCGGTAAGGACGCCACCAAAGTGGATCGCTCCGGCGCATACATGGCCCGATATATTGCTAAAAACCTTGTGGCGGCGGGTTTGTGCGAACGGTGTCAGGTTACACTGGCTTATGCTATTGGGGCAGCCCAACCGGTGATGGTGGAAGTAGATACCTTTAAAACCGGAACGGTCTGCGCCGATGACTGTCTGGCAGATGCGGTAAAACTGGTGTTTGGGTTAACGCCTGCCGAGATTATCGCAAAGCTGGATCTGTTATCACCGAGATATACTGGGACCGCCGCCTATGGACATTTCGGCAGGCCGGAGTTCCCGTGGGAACGCACCGATCAGGCGAAAATCCTGCGGGCGGCTGTCATTTAAGTAAGAAAGGGGGATTCCCATGCCCGGAGTCACCGAAGAACAAATCACCGCTGCCAAACAGATGAGCGCCATTGAGTTTTTGCGGCGTTACCGTCCCGGACAACTGGTGAAAGCCGAAAGCCGGGGTGAGTTCCAGCTGAAAGAACATGACAGCTTTAAAATCAACGAAACCACAAGCCTTTGGCATTGGAAAAGCCGGGATGTCGGCGGCAAAAGCGCCCTTGACTATCTTATTAAGGTTGAGGGGCTGAAATTTGTAGAAGCGGTGCAGACCTTATGCGGGGAAAACCCCAGCTATGTTCCGCCTGTTTCCCAGCCGGAACAGCCGAAGGAATTTCTTTTGCCGCCGGCAGCGGAAAATAACCGCAGGGTGTTTGCCTATCTTTTGAAGCGTGGTATCGACCGCAAGGTCATCGAAGCCTGCATCCGGGCAGGAATCCTCTACGAAAGCGCCGACTACCACAACGCTGTGTTTGTTGGGAAGGACGAAACCGGTACTGCCCGGTATGCTTTTCTGCGTGGTACCTATACACGGGGAAACCCATTCAAGGCAGAGGTGTCCGGCAGCGATAAGCGGTTTTGTTTTTGTCTCCCGCCGAAAAGGGAAAGCAAAAAACTCGCCATATATGAAGCCGCAATAGAGCCACTCGCACATTTAACGCTGGAAGGGACAACAGATAAATGGCGGCTGTCCCTTGGCGGGATTTATGCGCCTGAAGAAGGAACACAGACAAGCCGGGATATGAAAAAACCCATTGCGCTGGACGCTTTTCTCGCCCGTCACCCGGAGATTGAAGAAATCGAAATCTGTACCAATAACGATTTTGCGGGAAGGTGGGCAGCCGATCATATTGAGAAAGCCTATCAGGGCAAGTACCGCATGGTCAGGAATCTTCCGGAAAAAGAAGGCTGCGATTATGCCGACCTGACAAAAGAAAGATACGAAAAACAGGCTGTCCGGCAAAGGGCAGCCTGTTCCCGTTAAAAGGAGGTTTTGCAATAGCGGATAAAGAAATTACACTCAAACTTTACTCTCCATTGACAGGAGATTTCCACGAAAATGAAATAGACGAGTATGGCTGGAACAATGGAGTATCCGATTATCCCACGCTGTTTGATGGTACGGATATGGTCTGCTATGAGGAAAGCATCCGCCCTGCTGTAGAACAGTATACCGGAAACCTCATGTCTTACTTTTATAAACAACGCAATCCCGGAATTAAAGAAAAGGTAATCAGCGCGATTCCTTCGATAGAAATTCGGAACGGAGAATTGATGGGCTGTACAACTGTCGTGCTGAAAGAACCGTTGGCTGACGAAGAAATGGAAGATTTGCAGGATTATCTGCATGGACAGTTTTCCGATGGCTGGGGCGAAGGCTTTGAGCAGCAGGAAATCCAGACTGACGATGGTGTGCTGTATGTTCATTTTGGAGAAGCAGAACCATTTTATTTTGAAGTAGAGCAGATGCAGCCTGCAGAACCCCTGAAAGAGCAGTTACCCCCTCATCGGCCAAAAATGAAATTGGTGGGACAGGACGGAAACATCTTTTCCATCCTCGGCAGAGCTTCCCGGCTGCTGAAGGAAAACGGACAGCCGGATCAGGCAAAGGAGATGTGTGACCGTGTCTACCAGTCCGGGAATTATTACAAAGCGCTTAATATCATTAGCGAATATGTGGAAACGGAATTATCGGAGAAAACTCATACGAAGTCGAAAAACGAAAAGGAACGAGGTGACGCCAGATGAATCAGAAATACGAGATTACCGACATTGTTCACCCGCAGTACCCATGGCTGCACCGTATTCGGGCCTTGCGGGATGTTCGTGAGGATGTCCATGCGGGAGATCTTGGCGGTTTCGTCCAGTCTGAGGAAAATCTCAGTCAGGAAGGGCAGTGCTGGGTTGCGAACAATGCTGTCGCCGCCGAGGAATCCTATATATCCGGTGACGCCATCATGTGGGATTACTCCTGCGCTCGTGGTTGTGCAGTCATTTCCGGAAAAAGCCGAATCGGTGGAGAAGCCATCATAGAAGATCATGCTATCGTAACCTCTGGTTATGTCCATGGAAACGTCCATATATCTGGAAATGCCAAAATCTTTGCGAATGCTGTTACCGGCGGAACCCCTGTAATCATGGAAAAAGCTTCTGTTTACGGGGAGCTTGGCGGCGAGATAGAGGTTCATGAACACGCAGTCATTCTGCCCGGAGTCGTAATTGATAACCCCACCATTGATGTGCTCCACATCCGGCCAGATGAAATTGTGGTGGAACGAAAATTCAAACGTGAGTCACCTGTTATTACTCCTCCTCCCGAATATCAACCGCACCCTCGTGCCTCTAAAAAGCGCAGCCGAGGGGAAGAACGATAAAAAACACTGTAATTTTTTTTTAGAAAGGAAGATGCCTCTGAACGAAACGAAAGAACTGGCTCAAATTGTTGACGAAACCATTCTGCCCATGGAACACAGCGGCGGGGATGGCTGGACGATTCTGCACGGGGATACCCTGCAGGTAATCCGGGCATTCAAGCCGCAGGTGTTCGACGCCATTATTACCGATCCGCCCTACGCTTCGGGCGGGTGGAAGCCAGCCGAGAAAAACCGCACCACCAATCAAAAGTACAGCAGCATGGACAAAGAAAACGCCCTGCCCGATTTTGACGGAGATCAAAAGGATCAGCGAAGCTGGACCAGATGGATGGCTGAATGGCTTTCTATTGACAGCTTCGCCTTCAACGAACTGAATCAACGGCATGCCGTAAGTGTTAGG
>OGXK01001868.1_pt1 | contig 11063 bp, 9 predicted proteins | sample 1576261 | NCBI WGS metagenome assembly OGXK01 (sample SAMEA3541581, study PRJEB24748) | human gut metagenome | biome: human gut; feature: human-associated habitat; material: faeces | place: China | collected 2012 | reverse complement strand
TGTCCCAGCTTTTGAAGCGCGTAGATGAGCTGCATTCGCTGCGCGCGGCGGCGCTGTCGATGTCCATGGCCTATTCCAAGGCGTGGACGGTCGTCCGCAATGCCGAGGACGGGCTGGGCTTCCATCTTTTGACCTCCACGGCGGGCGGCAAGCACGGCGGCGGCGCGGTACTGACGGACGAAGCGCGGCAGATGCTCACCGCCTACGATGAATACTGCGAGAAGCTGCGCGCCTACGGCGAGAAGCTCTTTGAAGAGACCTTTGCCTTTTACGATGACATTCCCAAGCAGGAAGTGCATAAAAAGGAGGAACGATATGCTCGGTAAGCTTTGCGTCTGCGGACACGAAATGAAGCCTCAGGGGAAGCAGACCCTCGAGATGAACGGCTCAAGCCTCGGTTCGAATCTCTGGACCGATCATGTCGAGGTGGATATGTACATCTGCTCGTGGTGCGGCCGCATGGCATTCTTTGAGCCGGAGGACGTGCGCGAAAAGCGCTTTCGGGATGCCTGCGAGGAAATGACGATGGACGAGTTGCGTGCGATCGTTTACGATGCCAATCCGGATATGCTGCGCGCTGTTGCGCGCGAGCGCATTGAAGAACTGGAGTCGATCGAGCGTTACAAGGCGGAGCAGAAGCAAAAAGAGGAGGAAAGGCGTGCAAAGCGCAAAAAACTCTTTTCGGGCATTCTCGGCAGAGACGAGGACGACGGCAAGCCGCCCAAAAACCGCCCGCCGGAGTTTTGATGAATTTATTGTAAAAGTGCGCACACTGTGCGCACTTTTTGCTTGACAAACGCGCGCGGCGGGTGTACACTCCCATCATCAAAATGGCTTGGATAGGGAAGAAACCGGAGTTCGCCGCCAAGAGAGGGACGCATTTGGTGCAAGCGTCCTGCGTGCAGAGCCGGCAGTACCACCCTTGAGCCGCCCGCGAAACAAGCGGGACGGGATCGCCCGTTACAGCGGACACAAGCGGCGCGCAACGCGCAAGCAGGGTGGAACCGTGGAGTATTTCGATGCTTCACCCCTGATAGACATCGGGGGTGGAGCTTTTTTGCACCCTCAAGTGAAAATGGAGGTAAATAACATGTCTGAAGAAGTCAAGATCAGCGAAGAGAACCAGTTCTCGTTTGAAAATCCCGAGTACCGCAAGACCTATTGGCACACCTGCTCCCATGTGCTGGCGCAGGCCGTCAAGCGCCTCTGGCCCGAGGTGAAGCTCGCCATCGGCCCGAGCATCGACAACGGTTTCTACTACGATATGCTCGCTCCGTTCTCCTTCACGCCGGAGAATTTGGCTGAGATCGAAGCCGAAATGCGCAAGATCTGCAAGGAAAAGCTCAAGCTCGAGCGCTTTGAGCTCCCGCGCGCCGAGGCCATCAAGTTTATGGAAGAAAAGGAAGAGCCGTTCAAGGTCGAGCTCATCAACGACCTGCCCGAGGACGCCGTCATCAGCTTCTACAAGCAGGGCGAGTTCACCGACCTCTGCGCCGGTCCGCACCTCGACTCCACCGGCCGCATCAAGGGCAACGGCATCAAGCTGACCGCCTGCAACGCCGCCTACTGGCGCGGCGACTCGAACCGCGAGGTGCTCCAGCGCATCTACGGCGTCGCTTTCCCGAAGAAGGAAGAGCTGGACGCCTACCTCAAAGAGCGCGAGGAGGCCGTCAAGCGCGACCACAACAAGCTCGGCCGCGAGCTCGAATACTTCACCACCGTCGACTGCATCGGTCAGGGCCTTCCGGTGCTGCTGCCCAAGGGCGCGCGCGTCGTGCAGGTGCTCCAGCGCTGGGTCGAGGATACCGAGCAGAAGCGCGGCTATTTTCTCACCAAGACCCCGCTCATGGCCAAGCGCGACCTTTACAAGATCTCCGGCCACTGGGATCACTATCTCGACGGCATGTTCATCCTCGGCGACCCGTATGACGAGACGAAGGAGTGCTTCGCCCTGCGCCCGATGACCTGCCCGTTCCAGTATCAGGTCTACCTGAACCGCCAGCGCTCCTACCGCGACCTGCCGATGCGCCTGGGCGAGACCTCGACGCTGTTTCGCAACGAGGATTCCGGCGAGATGCACGGCCTCATCCGCGTGCGTCAGTTCACGATCTCCGAAGGCCACCTCGTCCTGCGTCCCGACCAGCTCGAAGAGGAGTTCAAGGGCTGCCTCGACCTTGCCAAGTACTGCCTCGGCACCGTCGGCCTTCTTGACAAGTGCACGTTCCGCTTCTCCCAGTGGGATCCCGCGAACCCGAACAACAAGTACGAGGGCACGAAGGAGCAGTGGGATCACGCCCAGAGCGTGATGGAGCGCATCCTCAAGGACCTCGACGTCGACTACACCGTCGGCATCGACGAGGCCGCATTCTACGGCCCGAAGCTCGACATCCAGTATAAGAACGTCTACGGCAAGGAAGACACCCTCGTCACCATCCAGATCGACATGTTGCTCGCCGAGCGCTTCGGCATGTACTACATCGACGAAAACGGCGAGAAAAAGCTGCCGTACATCATCCACCGCACTTCTCTCGGCTGCTACGAGCGCACGCTCGCCTACCTCATCGAGGAGTACGCCGGCGCGCTGCCGACGTGGATGGCGCCCGAGCAGGTGCGCTTCCTGCCCGTTACCGACCGCGCCGCCGACTACTGCGCCGAGCAGGCCAAGAAGCTCGAAGACATGGGCTTCCGCGTCGAGGTCGACTACCGCAACGAGAAGATCGGCCGCAAGATCCGCGACGCGCAGATGGAGAAGGTCCCCTACATGGTGGTCGTCGGCGACCGCGACATGGAGAACGGCACCGTTTCCCCGCGCCACCGCGCGGACGGCGACCTCGGCGCGATGAGCATGGACGAGTTCTCCGCGCTTCTCAAGCAGGTCGTGGACAACAAGGAAAAGAAATAATAGCATACCGATTTTGCATAATTAGCATTTGAGCCTTTCATAGAATCAGGGCGGCGCTTTGCCGCCCTGATTTTTTATACCTAAAGAAAAATTTGAAAACCTGATAAATGTTTAACGAAATAATCGGTCGAATGATGACGGAATTCAACGATAATTTGGCGAAATATCCAAAAAAGTAAAAACGTCTTGCAATAGACCTGTCATTCGGTTATAATGAGATTGCCTGAAAGAGGCAAGTAAATTTCGGAATTCAACGCTTCTCCAACGTAGGTGCTCCGAAGCGCCCCCACGCGGCGGAGCATGTGCCGGTGAAGCGGTGAATGCCGGAAGAATCAAAAAGGAGATTGCGTATGAAAAAGTTTTTAGCTCTGATCCTCTCTCTCGCGATGGTCTTCGCGCTGGTCGCCTGCGGCGGTGAGAAGACGGACGACAGCCAGAACAACGACGGCGACCCCAGCTCCGATTCCCCCGTCGCGATCACTCTGGCGACCGGCGGTACCTCCGGTACCTACTATGCTGTCGGCGGCGTTCTCAAGACCGTCCTCGACTCCAAGCTGACCCTTTCCAAGCTCTCTGTTGAGTCCACCGGCGCTTCCGTCGCGAACGTCAACATGATCACCGACGGAGATGCTCAGATGGCCATTCTGCAGTCCGACGTTATCAACTACGCGCACGAGGGCACCAACTCCTTCGACGGCGCTCCCGAGACCAACGCTCTTTGGGTCGCCGGTATCTACAACGAGACCGTTCAGATCCTTGCCAAGCCCGGCATCAACACCGTGTCCGACCTCAAGGGCAAGACCATCTGCGTCGGTGACGTTGGTTCCGGTACCGAGATCAACGCCTGGCAGGTCCTCGGCGCTGCGGGTCTGACCAAGGACGACGTCAATGCGGTGAACGGCTCCTTCCAGGATGGTGTTGACCAGCTCAAGGACGGCAAGATCGACGCCGCCTTCACTGTCGCCGGTGCTCCCACGACCGCTATCGTCGACTATGCCACCACCAACACCCTCAACCTCGTCTCCCTGAGCGACGATGAGCTCGCCGCCATCCAGGAGGCATATCCGTTCCTGATCCGTGACGATCTGGCTGCCGGCACCTACACCGGTCAGGATGCCGACGTTACCTGCGTCGCTATCCAGGCTACTCTCGTTGCTTCCGAAGAGCTGAGCGAGGATGTCGTTTATGAGTTCGTCAAGGCCATGTTCGACAACAAGGACGCTCTGACCGAAGGCCACGCCAAGTTCGGCTTCCTCGATCCCGAGTCTGCCTCTGCCGGTGCGACCGTCACCATGCATCCCGGTGCTGAGAAGTACTACAAGGAAATCGGCGTCCTGTAAGCAGGATCGCTACCGTGTATTGACGTGAATTCTCATCTGCGGAAATACATAATTGCGGCCGCTGCAATAATAACGATTATTGCAGCGGCCGCCGTGCTTCTTCCTCGCTCCGGCTACTATCTGACCCTGCGCAACCGCGACACCGGCGAGGTCTACGCCCGGTACAAAATGGGCGAGGGAGACCGCTTTTCCGTGACCTTTATCCATTCAGTGAACAAATACCCCCTGACCGATACCTACGAGATCGAAAACAAAACGATCTATGTGGAGGAGACGACCTATTGCTCCTTTGGCGCAGGCGTGCAGACGGAGCTCAACCCCGGCGAAACGCTTGACAAGGTCTATGTGGACCGCCCCGATTACAAGGGCTGGGCAATGGTCATCCGAAACATCCATCAGGACAGGACAAACGTCGGCTACATTGTCGGTACGGTCTCTGACCATGTACTCAATGTAAACGGCGAGGATGTTAGTCTGCGTGATTTGTGTGGAAAAAACGCGCCTGTGCGTTTTAATTACGAATTCTGGCTCGTCTGAGCGCACGGACGCTCTCAAATAGAATTAGGAGGAAATTGCATCATGGCTGAAAACGAAAAGCTCAACAATGTTGCAGTCGACAATGACGTCGGCACCATGGAAGACGTCGATGCGATCATGAAAAAGTACGACCGTGAGTCGAACACGCGCGTCTGGGAGGGGACTCCCCGCAAGATTCTGCGTGTCCTTACGGCACTGTTCGGCATTTTCCTGATCGTGATGAACATGTGGATCAAGATGGACGAGCGTGCGCGCCGTCCGCTCTTCCTCGGCCTGGTCATCATTCTCGTGTTTATCTACTACCCCATCAAGAAGGGCTCTCAGAAGGTCAACTACATGCCTTGGTACGATATCGTCATGGCGGCAGTCGGCGCGTTCTGTTTCTTCTTCTACCCCTTAAATCTTGAAAAAATCGTGTCTGCCGGTACGCGAATCCAGAAGGCCTTTGTCGTGCAGATCGGCGGCATTTCTATCCCCCTTCTGATCGTATTTGCAATCATCGGCACTTTGATCCTCGTCGAGTGCTGCCGCCGCGTGGTCGGTATGCCGATCATCTGCGTGGCGACGGTGTTCGTGCTCTACGCCTTCTTAGGTGCGGGCAAGGACTTAAAGACCGTTATGTATAACCTCTTCTACACCACCACCGGTATCCTCGGCACCCCGATCGGCGTCTGCTCGACCTACATCGCGCTGTTCGTCATCTTCGGTGCCTTCCTTGAGGCCACGGGTGTCGCAAACTTCTTCATCGACTGCGCGAACGCGCTGGTCGGTTGGGCTTCCGGCGGTCCTGCAAAGGTCGCGGTCGTTTCCTCCGCTCTGTGCGGCATGGTCTCCGGTTCCTCCGTCGGTAACACCGTGACCACCGGCTCCGTCACCATCCCGATGATGAAGAAGACCGGTTATCCCCCGGAGTTTGCCGGCGCGGTCGAGGCTGCATCTTCCACCGGCGGTCAGATCATGCCCCCGATCATGGGCGCTGCGGCGTTCCTGATGGCGGAAATGGTCGGCGTTCCCTATGCAAAGATCATCGTGCGTGCGATCCTGCCCGCATTCCTGTACTTCCTCGGCATCTTCCTCGGCGTGCACTTCAAGGCCAAGAAGCTCGGCCTCAAGGGTCTTCCCCGCGAAGAGCTCCCCAAGTGGAAGCTCCTGCTCCCGCAGATCTACCTCATCCTCCCGCTGGTCGTTCTGGTCTACATGATCATGATCGGCTTCACGATGGCCACCGCCGCCGTGTACGCGACCCTTTACTGCGTGGTCGTCGCCATGATCAGCCGTGAAGAGGGCAAGAAGAAGCTCGTCATGGCCATCCCCCTGATCCCGCTTCTGTTCATGACCCTCATGAGCCGCAGCTTCGAGCCGGGCACCTTCATGGGCGAGAACGGCAGCACGCTCTGCCTTGCCATCGCCTTCGCGCTGTTGGTTATCAACTACGCCATCAGCAAGCCCAATGTCAAGAGCCTGCCCACCATCATCGACGCGTTTGAAAACGGCGGCAAGAACTGCCTGAGCGTCGGTATCGCCTGCGGTATGGCTGGTATCATCGCCGGCGTCGTCACCATGACCGGTCTCGGCCAGGTGCTCATCGGCGCGATCGTCGGTCTGTCCAACGGTCACCTGATCATCGCTCTCGTGCTGACGATGCTCTGCTGCATCGTGCTCGGCATGGGCGTTCCCACCACCGCGAACTACATCATCATGGCCACCACCTGCGCGCCGATCCTTGCCTCCGGCATGGATCTCAACCTGATGGCTGCCCACATGTTCTGCTTCTACTTCGGTATCGTCGCAGACATCACCCCGCCCGTTGCGCTGGCTGCCTACGCCGGTTCCGCCATCGCCAAGGCTCCCCCGATGAAGACCGCCTGGAACGCGACCCGTCTCGCAATCGCGGCGTTCATCATCCCCTACATCTTTGCTTACAATAACGCCCTGATCTTCGTTGGCAACGACGTCAAGTTCCTGAGCGTTGCCTCCATCGTCATCTCCGCGACCCTCGGTATGGCGTCTATCGCCTCCGGCCTGATGGGCTACCTGATCCGCGATATGAAGTGGATCAGCCGCATCGCGCTGGTCGCCGGCGGCCTGCTGATGGTCATCCCCGGCACGGTCACTGACCTTGCGGGTCTTGCGGTGCTGGTCGCCGTCCTCGTTCTCCAGCGTATCGAGAACAAGAAGGACAAGGCGGCTGCGTCCGTGTAACGCAAAGCATCCTATCAATCAAAAAAGAGGCCGCTTCGGCGGTCTCTTTTTTTGCATGTGCGCCGCTTTTCAAGCATAGACTGGAAACGACGGGAGGTTTTGCACATGCCCAGAATTTATTTGAGTCCCTCCACGCAGGATTGGAACCCGTATGTCGACGGCAGCGGCAGCGAGGAATACTGGATGAATCTGCTGGCCGACACGCTCGAGCCGTACCTTTACGCAAACACCATCTCCTTTGTGCGCAACACGCCGGAGATGACCGCGGCCTCGTCCATCGCGCAGGCGAACAGCCTCGGCGGCTTTGACTTTTACCTTGCCCTGCACTCCAACGCCTCGGGGGAGGGGCAGGCGGGGAAGAACCGCGGCGTCATCGTCTTTTACTATCCCACGAGCAGCGACGGAAAGCGTGCTGCCGAGCTCTTCGCCGCGCAGCTGCGCATGGTCTACCCGCTGCCTGCAAAGGTGACGACGCAGGCGACCACAACGCTCGGCGAGGTGCGGCGGCCCAGATACCCCGCAAATCTCATCGAGCTCGGCTATCACGACAATTACGACGATGCGCGCTGGATCGAAAATAACCTCGACGCCGCGGCGCAGGCCATCGCGCGGGGACTGACGGAGTATTTCGGCCTGCCGTTCATTTACCCGCAGCTCGTGCGCACCGGCGTCGTCACGACGGAGGGCTCAGCCCTGCGCCTGCGAAGCTACCCGGGCATCGACGGGGAAACAGTCGGCAGCATCCCGAACGGCGAAAGCGTGCAGGTCTACGGGAGCTATCAGGGCTGGTACTCCGTGGGCTACAACGACCAGCTCGGCTACGCGGCGCAGGCCTACATCGCGGTGTGATCTTCGCCCGTTTCCGATATTTTCCGGGCGCGACTTTTCCTTGACAGCTGGTTATAAAAAGTTTACAATGTTTTTTGGATTTATGGAGGGGAGAGAAGGGGAATCTCCCGTTTATGATTCAAAAACCCAACGATAGATCAATCGCATCGATCAAAAAACAGCACACAGGAGGAATCGCATGATCAGCTATCTCTACGCTGCGCTTATCGCGGTGGGGACGCTCGTCATTGGCATTCTTCTTGGTATTTGGATTCGCAAGAGAGCCGCTAAACGCGCCGAGGAGAAGATCTCCAACGCCGATGAAGAGGCGCTTCGTATTGTCAACGAAGCGATCAAGAGCGCTGAAAACAAGAAACGCGAAGTCATGTTGGAGGCAAAGGAAGATATCCTGCGCTCCAGAAACGAATACGAGAAGGAAGTCAAGGAACGCCGCGCCGAGCAGCAGAAGCAGGAGCGCCGGCTCCAGCAGAAGGAGGAGAACCTCGACCGCAAGACCGACGCGCTGGAAAAGCGCGAGGAGGCCCTCAACCAGAAGCATGCCGCTCTGGACAAGGAAAACGAAGAAATCAAGATCATCAAGCGCAGCCAGACCGAAATGCTCGAACGTATTTCCGGTTTTACTGCCGAAGATGCCAAGAAGTACCTGATCGAGCAGGTCGAGAGCGAAGTGACGCACGAGACCGCGCTCAAGATCAAGGAGCTGGAGCAGCGCGCCAAGGACGAGGCCGATTCCCGCGCCCGCGAGATCGTCGCCTCTGCCATCCAGCGCTGCGCTGCCGACCATGTTGCCGAGATCACCGTCAGTGTGGTGCCCCTGCCCAATGACGAGATGAAAGGCCGCATCATCGGCCGCGAAGGCCGCAACATCCGCACGATCGAAACGCTCACGGGCGTCGACCTCATCATCGACGACACGCCCGAGGCGATCACCGTCTCGTGCTTCGAGCCCGTGCGCCGCGAAGTTGCGCGCCTGGCGCTCGAAAAGCTCATCGCCGACGGCCGCATCCATCCCACGCACATTGAAGAGATGGTCAACAAGGCCCGCCGCGAGGTGGACGCCATCATCAAGTCTGAGGGCGAGCGCGCCGTGCTGGAGACCGGCATCCGCGGCCTGCACCCCGAGCTTGTGAAGATGCTCGGCCGCCTGCACTACCGCACGAGCTACGGCCAGAACGTCCTGCAGCACTCCATCGAGGTCTCGCACCTTGCGGGCATGATGGCCGCCGAGCTGGGCGCGGATGTTTACGCCGCCAAGCGCGCAGGCCTGCTGCACGATATCGGCAAGGCCGTCGACCACGAGATGGAGGGTACGCACGTCGCCCTCGGCGTCGAATTTTTGCGCAAGTACCACGAAAAGGACGACATCATCCATGCCGTGCAGGCGCACCACAACGACGTGGAGCCGCAGACCATCGTTGCCTGCCTCGTGCAGGCGGCGGATGCGATCTCTGCCGCCCGTCCCGGCGCCCGCCGCGAGAATCTGGAGAACTACATCAAGCGTCTCGAGCAGCTTGAGGAGATCACCGGCAGCTATCCCGGCGTCGACAAGGCCTATGCCATTCAGGCCGGCCGCGAGGTGCGCGTGATGGTCAAGCCCGACCAGGTCAGCGAGGACCAGATGGTCATTCTGGCGCGCGAGCTTGCCAAAAAGATCGAGGAAGAGATGGAATATCCCGGCCAGATCAAGGTGCACGTCCTGCGCGAGACGACCGCCATCGAATACGCGAAATAAGAAAAAGGCTCCGCTTTTGCGGGGCCTTTTTTCATGCCTTTCTTGCGTTTTGTCCCGCGCCTTGCTATACTGGGGAAAACGCAAAGCGGAGGAACGCCATGCTCTACAATATTCTGGCCATCGGCGATGTGGTGGGCGGCTGCGGCGTCAGCTGCCTCGAGCACCATCTGCGCGCCGTGAAAAAACTCAAGAACATCCACTTCACCGTGGTCAACGGCGAGAATGCCGCGATGGTCGGCCTGACGCCGAACGACGCCGAGCGCATCTTCTCCGCGGGAGCGGACGTCATCACGCTTGGCAACCACACATTCGGCAAGATGCAGATCACCGACTACCTCGACGACTGCCCGTATATTCTGCGGCCGCACAATCTCGGCGCGCGCGTGCCGGGGAGGGGCTACGGCGTTTTCGACTGCGGGCGCGCCCGTATCGCGGTGATGAACCTCATCGGCCGCTGCGACCTCGCGTTCCATGCGGACAATCCGTTCAAAACGGCGGACGAGCTGCTCAAAAGCGGCGAAAAGCCGACGTTCACGCTGCTTGACTTCCACGCCGAGGCGACGAGCGAAAAGCTCGCCATGGCCTATTACCTCGATGGCCGCGTCAGCGCCATCTGGGGCACGCACACCCACGTGCCGACGGCGGACGAAGAGGTCTTCCCCAAGGGGACGGGCTACCTCACGGACCTCGGCATGACGGGGGCGGTGCGCAGCGTGCTCGGTATCAAGCCCGAGCAGTCGGTCGAGACGTTTCTCGGCGGTCTCCCGGGCCGCTACCGCGAGCCGGAGAAGAGCGCCGGCAAGATACAGGGAGCGATTTTTACATTGGATGACGCGACGGGGCTCTGCGTGGGCGTCGAGCGCGTCGATGTGCGCTGAGAAAGCGCGAGATAGAAAGGAACAACGCAAATGTCCATCGAAAAAGTGAGAGCCTATTTTGAACACTTCGGCATCGCCGACCGCATCCGCGAGTTCGACATGTCGAGCGCGACGGTCGAGCTGGCCGCCGTCGCCGTCGGCGTGGAGGGCGCGCGCATCGCGAAGTCCATGAGCTTCAAGCTCGCGGACGATGCGCCCATCATCATCGTGACGGCGGGGGACAGAAAGATCGACAACGCCAAGTACAAGGCGTATTTCCACGTGAAAGCAAAGATGCTGACCTTTGATGAGGCCTGCGCATTCACCGGCCACGCGCCGGGCGGCGTGTGCTCGTTTGCTCTGCCGGAGAATGTGAAGACCTATCTCGATGTATCGCTCAAACGCTTCGACACGGTTTTCCCCGCGGCGGGCAGCGCGAACAGCGCCATCGAGATGACCTGCGACGAGCTTGAGAAGTATTCCTCAAACTTTGTCGCCTGGGTCGACGTGTGCAAGGAGAAAGCGCCTGCCCCGCAGGCATGAGAGGAGAGAACACATGAGCGTGAAGATCGTCCACGCGGCGGACTTCCATTTGGACAGCGCGTGCTGCAGGAATGCCTGGATGCAGTCTTGGATGAGCAGAA
>OGXK01001837.1_pt1 | contig 11141 bp, 10 predicted proteins | sample 1576261 | NCBI WGS metagenome assembly OGXK01 (sample SAMEA3541581, study PRJEB24748) | human gut metagenome | biome: human gut; feature: human-associated habitat; material: faeces | place: China | collected 2012 | reverse complement strand
ACCCACGTATCCAGCTTGGAAGGCTGGTGTTCTACCATTGAACTACACCCGCGTCTTAAAGACAAATAATATAATATCACATCTCAGAAAAAATGCAAGTCTTTTTTCATTTTTTGATCACTTTTTTGATCACTTTGATTACTTTTTGTCCACTTTATTTTCTGACCTCTATTTTATCTATTTCGGTTCTTTTCCTTCCATTTCCACATATATTTTATCAATCACCTGTTTTCTATCCGATCGGAGTTCCTTTTATGTTTTCCAGATTAAAATCAAAAAATATTATACGGATCTGTTTTCTTTTCCTTGCGGCTTTCTTTGTGGGAATCGGCGCTGCATTTCTGCATGATCATTTCTTTTCAGCCGCTGTTCCCACCTCTTCTGAAGGCAACTGGGGGCTCAGCTTCCAAACTGATGGGGATCCCCCTGTCGGCAATGCCACATTTGACGAGTTGAAAAAATTTGATGCCTTTTACGCACAGGACACCGGTGAAAAGGTAATCTACCTTACTTTCGATGCCGGTTATGAAAATGGAAATACACCGGCTATTCTGGAAGCTCTTACGAAACATCAGGCTCCGGCAACGTTCTTCGTCGTCGGCACACTTCTGGAAAGCAATCCAGAACTTATCAAACAGATCCTCGCTGCCGGTAACACCATCGGCAACCACACCTGGCATCACAAAGACATGTCACAGATCTCTACAATGGACTCCTTTTCTGAAGAAATCCAGACAGTTGAAAAACTGTATCAGCAGATCACCGGACAGGAAATTTCCAGATTTTATCGTCCACCACAAGGCAAATACAGCGAAGCCAACCTGAAAATGGCACAGGATCTTGGCTATCATACCTTCTTCTGGAGTCTCGCCTATGTCGACTGGTATCAGGATAACCAGCCATCCCACGAAGAGGCTTTTGAAAAACTGCTTGGAAGGATCCATCCCGGTGCCATCGTTTTACTCCACAGTACGTCCTCTACAAACGCTGAAATCTTAGATGAACTTCTCACCAAATGGGAAGAAATGGGCTATCATTTTGGTTCTCTTGATGATCTTATAAAAGCTGCTGCATCTTAGAAAATTTTCTCTGTAACTTTACCGGAGGATTCTCTAATCGATCAGTCCATATTTCTTCATCGCATAAGCAATTCCATCTTCTTCAACGGTCTTTGTCACAAATTCTGTATAAGGTTCCAGCACCTGGTCATGCGCGCCCATCGCAATCGCATGCCCGGCATGCCGGAACATTGCCAGATCATTGCTGCTGTCTCCAAATACATATGACTGATCTCTCGTCATTCCAAAATGCTCCAGTACCCAGTCAATCGCAGTTCCTTTTGTATAGCCCTTGAGGATACATTCAAATGTATTACTTCCACGGTCGATTACTTCCATATCATCTTTGATAAATTCAAAAAATGCTTTTTCATCACTTTTTTCATCCGTATAAATAAAGATTTTATCATATGGACATCTTCTCTGCTCCATATAACGCTCGATTCCAAGTCCACGGTTATTCATGTGTTTTTTTGTATTTTCCAATCTGTCAAATCTTGAAACTCTTGAAGTGAAATACACATCTTCTGCTCCCTCAAAAATCCCATCAATCTGACATTTTGTCATATAATCAGCGATCTCATCGCCCCTCTCCGGATCCAGATGCTTTTCAAAAATAACTTCTTCATCAAATGTAAAATAAATCCCACATCCACACAGATATCCATCAAATGGAAGTTTTTTCAGTTCCACCGGGACACTGCAGTACGTTCTTCCTGTATTGATAAACAAAAAATGTCCTGCGTCGTGTGCCCTTTTAAGTGCATCTACCGTACTTGCGGGAATCTCTTTTGTAATTTCACTGAGTACGGTTCCATCAATATCAAAAAATAATGCTGCTCTATTCATTCTACCTCTTCCTCCCGATTATACTCCAATTACACGATACTCATTATACTCATATCTCACCATTATGCGCAACCCTTTTTCATTTTCTGCAAAATATCTGTGATAAATACCATTTTGACTTCTCCATATAAAAGTAATATAATAGATGTTGTACAATTTGAAAAAGGGGTAATAATAATGAATAAAAGAATCGATAAGAAAAAACAGAAAAGAACACTTGAATCAGCAGTAACTGCTACAGCTACATCATCAGCACCGGCTACAGCAACTCCTGTTGTAGAGATAAAAGAAGTTGTAAAAGAAGTCAAAGTACCAGTAGAAGTTCCTGCCAAAAATCCTGCATTCTATGTTCAGTACCAGAGTGCAGAATATACTGTAGCCGCTATCACAGAACGTGTGATTGCTGACTGCAATGCAAAGGGACACGCTGTAGAAACTCCGGAAGCTCTCTCCATTTATCTGAAACCAGAAGACAAAAAAGCATATTACACCCTTGGAGGGTTCAATGGATATATTGAATTATAAAGGAGTATTTTATGGCGCTTAACTTTCAACAGCTTGGAATGCTTGCAAAACTGAAATCCGCATTTTCCACTTTTCAACAGGAGCATCCTAAATTTATGCCTTTTATTCATGCAGTAAAAGGAGATGCATGCCGCAAAGACAGCATCATCGAAATCTCCGTCAAATCTCCGGAAGGACGGAATTATACCACTAATTTCCGTGTTACCGAAAAGGATTTGGAACTTATCCAGATGCTGAAAGATATGCAGGAAAACCAATAAAGTAAAAAAAGCAGGTAAGAAAGGATAAAATTTCTTACCTGCTCTTTTTCTATCTTACTTTAGCATTTCTTTGCTAATACAAAGGAATGGCCTTCCATTTTTATTGCCTGAAGGCTGACTTTTTTACCGGTATATAAATCCATATACTCTCCCTCTTCTTCGATCCAGGCTGTCCGGTCCTCTTCTGCGAAATTAAAAAGTGCTGTCATCTGCTCGCCCTCCAGTTCCCGCACAACTCCAAGGATTCCATTTTCCCAGGTATCAAGCGTCCAGACATTTGCTGATGCGTCAAATACTTTTTCCTTACTTCGAATGGATCTAAGTTTTCCAATTCCATCAAACAGTTCTTTTTGTACCGTTCCTTTTCTCTTTCGTCCGTCTGCCAGCTTCCAGTCAAATTTTCCTCTGTGGATATACCTGGAATCAACCCGTTTTTCCGGATCATTTTTATAAGTATAATCATTTACCTGACCAATCTCATCTCCACTGTAAAGCATTGGAATTCCGGATTGCACCATCATATATGCATGCAGCATCAGATCAAATCTGACTGCTCTTTTTTTCTTTTCTTCATTTTGTTCAAATCCGGCACTTTCAATTCCACACATAGAAGCTGTCGTTGCACAGAATCTGGCATCTCCTGTTATCGGATCTTCATTATAAAGTTCCCCGCGGCTCACACTTTCTGCGATTTTTCCTGTGAAAAAGTCATTCAGATATCTTTTGTGTGGGACTTCCTGCATTCCCCAACCGGCAAGTGTCTGGAAATCCAATCCCCATCCAATATCATCATGACATCTGAGGTAATTTAAGAAAGTATACTCTTTTGGAAGGTTGTTCATAATATCAAGCTGCATCCGTAAAAGTCTGGTATCTCTCATCGCAACCGTATTCCATGTAGTAGCCATCATGGTTACATTATAAAGCATATGACATTCCGGCTTTTCTATGGTACCAAAATAAGGAACTACTTTTTCCGGTTCCATCACGACTTCCCCTAATAATACAACCGACGGACACACAATCTCCCCGATCATACGCATCATCCTGACTATCGTGTGTACCTGTGGAAGATTTCTGCAGCTTGTCCCCATTTCCTTCCAGATATAAGGAACTGCATCGATCCGCAGAATGTCAATCCCCTGATTGACCAGGAAAAGGAAATTATACATCATTTCGTTAAACACCCTCGGATTCTTATAATTCAGATCCCACTGGTAAGGATAAAAGGTAGTCAACACGTAGTGTCCGATTTCAGGAAGCCAGGTGAAATTCCCCGGTGCAGTTTCCGGAAATACCTGTGGCACTGTTTTCTCATATTCTCTGACATAGTTCTCATTGTCACAGAAAAAATACCGGCTCATATATTCGCCTTCACCCATTCTTGCCTTCTGTGCCCATTCATGATCTTCGGAAGTATGGTTCATTACAAAATCCATACACAGATTCATGTCTTTTTCATGGCAGGCTTCAGCCAGATCTGCAAGGTCTTCTATGGTTCCAAGTTCCGGCTTTACTTTTCTGAAATCCGCAACCGCATAGCCTCCATCGGATCTTCCCTTTGGCGAATCGAGAAACGGCATCAGATGAACACAGTTTACACCACATTCTTCCAGATACTTAAGCTTTCCTTTGACTCCTCTTAAATTTCCGGCGAAATTATCAATATACAGCATCATTCCCAGCATGTTTTTTTTACGATACCACGCCTGATCCTTTTCCTTCTCCAGATCTCTCTTTCGAAGTTTCGCATTTCTTGCTTGATAGTAATTCTTCATCTGTTCACAGAGCTCTGCAAACATTGCTTCATTATCATATAATTCCATATAGAGCCAGCGAAGCTCATCCATATGCTTCGCCAGTCTCTTTTCAAAAATATCATTTGCTTTTCTCATTTTTATTCAACCATTTCCAGATAAATCTGATATGCTTTGTATTCACCAAATTCAAGCGGCATCGGAATTCCAACTTCCATCAGTGCCTCTGCCGGATAAATTTTTCCGGTATTTAAATCTTTATAGAATTGTCCGGCACACAGACCTTTCATTTTTACATAATTTACTGTCATGTTTCCATGGATTTCAAGCATAACTACATTTACAAGTACTTCTTTCCCATCTTCTGACGCAAATTCCCATGCGCCGATTTCTTCTGCGAATGGATTACTCAGTCGATAGTAAAGTCCATTTTGTACAAGCTGTGCATATTTTTTGTATTCTACTATCTGTTCCCTGATCTCTCTGCGCTCTTCATCTGTCATTTTCGCCGGATCCAGTTCATAGCCGAAGGTTCCTGCCATGGCACAGACACCTCTTGTATGGAGTGATGTCTTTCTTCCTGTCTGATGATTCGGAACTGCAGATACGTGAGATCCAACTGCAGATACCGGATAGCCAAAGGATGTTCCGTATTGGATCCTTACACGATCCACTGCATCGGTATTGTCACTGCACCAGATCTGTGGTGTATAATACAGCATTCCCGCGTCAAAACGACCTCCACCACCACTGCAGCCTTCGATCAGAAGGTCTGGATAGCGGCTTATAATGCGCTCCAGGAAATCATAAAGTCCAAGCATGTAGTCATACTGCACACTGCCCTGTTCTTCTGCTGTCATAGAATATACTTCTGCCATACTTCGGTTCATATCCCATTTTACATATTCGATATTTCCCTGATCGAGCACCTGACACATCTGCTCATAAACAGCATCCACAACTTCTTTTCTCGAAAAATCAAGGATCAGCTGGTTTCTTCCTTTTACCGGTTTTCTTCCCGGGATCTGAATTGCCCAGTCCGGATGTTCACGGTAAAGATCACTGTCTTCATTTACCATCTCCGGCTCAAACCAGAGCCCGAATTTAACACCTAACGCATTGATCCTGCTGATCAGGTCACCAAGACTTCCCTGCAGCTTTTCTTCATTTACCTTCCAGTCGCCAAGTCCACTGTTGTCATCATTTCGGCTTCCAAACCATCCATCGTCCAGTACAACCATATCGATTCCCAGATCCTTTGCCTGTTCAGCAAGATGATAGATGTCTTCTCCCGTAAAATCAAAGTAGCAGGCTTCCCAGCTGTTGATCAGTACCGGCCTTACTTTTTCTTTATATTTTCCGCGGCACAGATTTTTACGAATACATCTCTGCAGATTCTGGGAAAGCTTTCCAAGTCCCTGATTGCTGCAGGTTAAAATAACTTCAGGGATCACAAATTCCTTTCCTTTTTCCAATGGATAAGAAAACTGCTCTTCCTGCAATCCCATCTGCATTCTTGTCTGTCCAAACTGATCCTTTTCTACTTCTGCTTTAAATCCTCCGCTGTATACAAAAGACATTCCATAACAGGTACCGGCATCTTCTGTCGTTTCTTTTTCTGCCAGTATCATCATCGGATTGTACTGATGGCTGGATGTTCCTCTGCGGCTTCCGATTACAAAAGCTCCATGTCCCACCGGTATTCTTTGCGTATTTCTTTCCATCGCATGACGTCCGTAAAATGAAATTACGTCAAATTCACCATGAACGAAATCGATACACGCTGCCTGTGCTTTTGTCAGTCTGATTTTATCTTCTTCTGTATTGATCACTTTTGCACTTCTTGTGATCACATCATACTCTGGAAGAACTCCATAAAGTAATTCTACCTGTAATCCTGTCACCTGATCTTTCATATAAATGATCAGAGTCTGGGCTTCCTCTTCGGCAGCATAAACCGCCGGAAGTCCCTTCAAATTGTATTTTCCATCACAAATCTCATATCCTTGATATCTAAGATCGCATCCCAAAGAACCATCTGCATTTACCAGATCCAGCACCGGGCTTCGGAAATCTCCTGTCAGTCGACACGGAAATTCCTGCGGCAGCGCATCAAGAGAATATGTTCTGTCATTTCCTGCATCCTGCGGATTTCCGGAGAAGCCACGGTCTGCATAGGTCAGAAGATAGTCCATAACTCCATCTGTCTTTCTTCCATAATATAAATGCAGTAAAAATCCATATGCATCAATCTGCATCTGATACGTTGTATTTTGGGTATGTAATGTAAATGTTTTTGCTTTCTCGTTGTATATGATTCCCATATTCTTCTCCTTAAGCTTCTGTCAAATTTATTTTACTGCGCCATTTACAACACCGTTCAGAATCTGTTTCTGACAGATCAGATAGAAAATCAAAATCGGAAGCAGTGCCAGTAAATAGGATGCAAATGCAAGATTATAATTGGTTCCAAATTGTGTCTGGAATGTCATCTGTGCAAGTGGCAGTGTGTTCACATCACTACCTGCCAGAATTACAAGTGGTGTCATAACATCATTCCATGTACCAAGTGCTGTAAGTACCGCTACTGTTGCATGCATCGGTTTCATGATTGGGAAAATAACGCTCCAGTAAGTTTTCCAGGTTGTTGCCCCGTCTACACGTGCAGCCTCTTCCAGTGCCATCGGAATATTTTTCAGATAACCGGAATATAAGAGCACATTCATCGGCATATAAAATACAAGATAACACAAAATAACACCGAAAATATTGTCAATTCCCATCTGTGCTGTCTGCTTCACAAGTGGCATCATCAAAATTGCAAATGGAACAAACATACCGCTTACAATATAAAGATAGGCTACTTTGTAAAATTTACTGGTACTTTTACTTCTTCCGATCACATAACCGATCATAGAATGAATCAGAATGGAAAGAACTACCGTTACAATCGTTATCAGCACACTGTTGCCCAGTGAATGCCAAAAATCTGTTACACGCATTGCTTCTGCAAAGTTAGAAAAGCTCCAGCTTTTTGGCAGTGATAAGATTCCGGAAATACTGTTTGTCATTTCCGACGGTTTCTTAAATGCAATCACAACTGTAAGATAAAGAGGAAAAATAACGGTTACAAGACCCAGAATCAATAAAATTGTGATTGGCCAGTTTACTCTTTCTTTCACCTTTACTTTCATTATAACTGTTCCTCCTTATTTCCCAAAAAGTTCATCTGTAATACAGAGACCACAACGATCACTACAAAGAACACAACTGCATTGGCACTCTGGAACCCAAACTGTCCTCCAGCCATACCATTGTTATAAATCAAAAATGAAATTGATTCTGTACTCTGCGCCGGACCTCCTTTGGTAAGAGCCATGATCTGATCAAATACCATCAGAAAATTCTTCATGCAAAGTACCATATTGATGGTAAAGAATGGAAGGATCAGTGGAAATGTCAGATTCTTGAATTTTTTCCATCCGGTCGCTCCATCAAGAGAACCTGCTTCGTATACATCCTCCGGTACCGTCTGAAGTCCGGAAATATAAATAATCGTATTCATTGCAATAGACTGCCATGCACATACAATTACGATCGCAACCCATGCCCATTTTGAGCTTGCCAGGATACTGTCACCTTTTCCGCCCATCATTTTTACAACTGCCGGAAGAATATAAGTGAAAAAGTAATTGAAAATATAGCCCACTACAAGTGCTCCTAAAATATTTGGAACGAAATACATTCCTCTGAGTGCACTTTTAAATTTAATTTTACTGTTTAATCCAAGAGCTAAAACAAGACTTAACACATTTACAACTATTGTTGCAACAATTGCAAGCTTGAATGTAAACAGGTAGGATTTCCCGACTCTTGCATCAGTAAATAAGTCTGTATAATTCCGAATACCTACCCAGTCAAACTCGCCATATCCTCGAAAATTTGTAAAACTATAAATAACACCTTTAATAAGAGGCAGCGTATTAAAGCAGAAAAACAACGCAAGTATCGGTATCGTAATCAGTAAAAATGTCCGCTCTCTGCCATTCATCCTTTTCAATTTATTCATGATCTGTATCCCTCCTACTTGCCTGCTTCATAATCTTCTATCATACGAATGATATCCCTGTTATATCTGATCCAGTCTTTGTCAAATTTTTTCAGGAATGCGTCAACATCCTGGTTTATGAGAAATGTCTGGATTTGTGCATCGACTGCCATTTCTGACGGATAATAGTGATCCTGGTAATCCGCCATACGGTTATCCTGAATATATGGTTTCATATCTTCCAGCTCTGGAGCCAGTGCAAAATCTTCATCTTTACAAGGCACTGCATTCTGCGCATCTAAGTATGTCTGGATACTTTCATGATCCATCAGAAAATCAAGTACTTCATATGCCGCTTCTTTATTTTCACATGCATCCATCACGCAGAACTGAAGGTCTACTCCTGAATTTAATACATTGTCCTCTTCAGAATCATTAGCCGGCATAACAAAGGATCCGATATTCATATCCGGATTTACAGATTTGATCTGCGGAATTGCATAGCTTCCGATTGTATACATCGCTGATTCACCATTTGCAAATGCAGTACATGCATCGTTGTATCCGTATCCAAACGGTCCATCTTCACCATAATTTAACAATTCAAGCATTTTTTCTGCCACTTGCGGATATTCTTTGGAGAAAGTTGTTTCTCCCTTATTCACCTGCTGACAAACATCGGATGGTGCAAGTCCGACTGCAAGTGCATTCCAAGGTGCAAGGCAGGTCCAGGTATCTTTATATCCAAAATAAAGTGGCTGGATTCCTTCATTCTGAATCTCCTCGCAAAGAGAAATAAATTCATCCCAGGTCTGCGGAATCTCCCATCCATGTTCCGCAAACATATCTTTGTTATAGAGCACTCCTGCCGCATTTGCCACATACGGAAGCCCATATGTTCCTTCTGTCGGAACAAACTCCAATCCTTCAATAATATCCAGATAAGCAGGTTTTACTTCACCAAGTCCTTCATAATCTGAAAGGTCAGCCAGTATTCCTGAATCAACAAAATACGAATAATTGATATCTCCTCCGATTCCGATAATATCCGGATAATCTTCTCTGATAAAACGTGTTTTCAAAATTGTTGTCGCATCATTTGGGGAAGATATTTTTAAATGGATATCATCATGTGTCTCATTAAATTCTTTTTCGAGCTGTTCAAATATATCTACCGCCTCTGGTTTATACTGAACAAGTTCAATTTCCACTTTTCCGCTTTTTGGATTTTGCTGACATCCCTGTAATACAGCTGATGCCATCAGAATACAGGACATTCCCAAAACAATTGCTGCTCTTTTCCTTCTCATTTTTTCTCCTTCCTCACAGGTATATTCGTTTTTAGTTACCGCTCGATATATCAAGTGCTTTCCTTATAGTTGTATTATAACATACCATTATGCGACTATAAATATCATTGTATTTGAATTTTTATTCCAAAATGCTATTATTTTCCTCTTTTTTGCTAAATGCATAGCATTTTGGTATATTTTAGTTGCAATCTATTTATTAAATCAGTAGAATAAATATATATCAACTGACTTAACATCTGCTAAACATCATTTTTTCACGGCAGAGCACCTATGAGAAAGGAATTATTATGAAAGAACTTATGTTTTCAGTATTTCCAAGCGAGAATTTTGTCGATCTTGGATTGTATCAGTTTGGTTACGAACAATGTGAACCGGCGCATAGTTTTGGTCCTGCCGTCCGTAATCATTTTCTTTTTCACTACATTATCTCCGGCACTGGAATTTTAATGGCAAATGATTCCCACGGTGTGACACAGACCTATCACGTAAAAAGTGGTCAGGGCTTTATGATTTTCCCCGGTCAGATCAATACCTATATCTCTGATGAAAAACTCCCCTGGGAATATACATGGATTGAATTTGACGGACTACGTGCAAAGGAAACCATTGAACTTTCCGGACTTAGTTTGGATAATCCGATTTATAAAGCTACTTCTAAAGATCTTCGCGAAATACTGAAAGAAGAACTTCTCTATATTGCAAGCCACGGAGACGCAACACCTTTTCACCTCATCGGACATCTCTATCTTGCAATTGATGCTCTAATCCGTTCTACGGCTACTATGCAGACATCGAAAATCAGCCGCCTTCAGGATTTTTATATCCATGAAGCGTTATCCTACATAGAGCAGAATTTTCAAAACGATATTTCAGTTGAAAACATCGCTGCTGTATGCGGATTAAACCGCAGTTATTTCGGAAAAATTTTCAAAGACGGAATTGGAAAATCTCCTCAGGAATTTTTGTTGAATTATAGAATGATTAAAGCTGCTGAATTATTAAAACTGACAAAGCTTTCCATTAAAGATGTAGGTAATGCAGTCGGTTATCCCAACCAATTACATTTTTCCAGAGCATTTAAAAATATTTATGGAATATCGCCAAGAGACTGGCGTAATCAGAACAGACTTAAACAATAATAGAAAAAGAATGCTGCAGTTCAGACTGTGCATTCTTTTTTTATTATTTAATATGTAATAATAAAGAATGTGCCTAGGCTCGTAGTGCCTTTTATTTAACAGGAAGTTCCTACGGATTTTGCTATGCAATAAAAAAGCTGCAAACCCTTACGGTCTACAGCTCCCTTACTTTTTTCATGTACCTTCAAAACC
>OGXK01001833.1_pt1 | contig 11145 bp, 7 predicted proteins | sample 1576261 | NCBI WGS metagenome assembly OGXK01 (sample SAMEA3541581, study PRJEB24748) | human gut metagenome | biome: human gut; feature: human-associated habitat; material: faeces | place: China | collected 2012 | reverse complement strand
GCGGTCCGTTCAGAAAACCGCGGTTTACAAACTTTCTTTGCCCGATGGAGCAGTATACCGTCTCACATACCCACCCCAAAAAGCTGTAAGTCAAAAATGCCAAAAACAGCTGCAAAACAATAACCTCCTGCCTAAAATACATTGCCGGCGCTGCATCAAAACACCGCCGGCAATATTTTTATTATGTTAACCGTTCTGTGCAGCCAGTTCCAATTGTTCCTCGCTGCTCTTATTTCCAACTGTGCTCGCTGCAAAACCTGCATGAACCTGCGAATGAGAATCTTCATTGACATCCTGTGCCTGTTTTAAGGTGCTGTCTTGCTGGCGATTCGAGGTATTGCCCGAAGCCATATTCTGCTGGGACGCCATCAGTCTTGCATTTGCCAGCATCAGTTTAATTCGATTCTGCTGGTTTACCTTGGAAGCACTGGAGTCATAGTCTACCGCTACAATATTGGCCTGTGGGTTCTTCTCCTTGATGACGCGCATAACACCCTTTCCACAGATATGGTTTGGCAGACATCCAAATGGCTGAGTGCAGACAATATTGTTGATGTGATAATGCTGAATCAACTCAACCATCTCTGCGGTCAGCAGCCATCCTTCACCCATTTTAACGCCTTTTCCAATATATCCTTTGGTGGATTCGATTGTGCTTTCAAAATGACATGGCGGCTGGAAATCGCTGTTTTGCTCAATCAGATGAATCATGTCACTCTTTCTTCCGCGAAGGAAATGGTTTACCTTGCGCATTACTGCCGCTTTGACTGCGTTGATGCCATACAAATCATGGTCAAACTCAACGTTATGTGTACAGTAAAGCAAAAAGTCAAACAGTCCCGGGCAAACAACTTCGCATCCTTCCGAGAGAAGAAATTCCTCCAGATTGTTGTTTCCCAGCGGAGAATATTTTACGTAAATCTCGCCGACAATGCCGACCTTGATCTTCTCCTCTTTTCTGCGATTTACCTGATTGAATCTCTTGATAATCTTTACCATCAGCGCAGAAACTTCTTTCCATCGAAGCAATTTCTTGCAGAAAAGCTGCTCAGCCATCTCTACACTGTCATCTACAGCCTTCTGGCTCTCTCCGGAGACGTTTTCGTACGGTATGCACTGATTATACAGTGTCATGATCAAATCGCCACACAGGACGCCATAGACCGCTTGCAGAAGCATGGTAACTGGAAGGGAGAATCCTCCCGACTGTTCACTTTTCAAAAAGCTTGCTGAGATAACCGGAATTTCACCGTAACCACATTTGTTCAGTGCCTTGCGCAGAAGGTGGATATAGTTGGATGCACGGCATCCACCACCAGTCTGGGTAATCAGCAGAGCCACCTTGTCCAACGGAAGGTCACAGTGTTCCAGAGCGTCAATCATCTGTCCAATAACCAGCTGTGCTGGATAACAGGTATCATTGTGGACATTCTTCAGTCCCTGATCGATGACTCCCTGTCCAAAATTATCCAGAACTTTAATTTTGTATCCATAATTTTCCAGAACATTTCCCAAAATTTTAAAGTGAATCGGCAGCATGGTTGGAATCAGGATTGTATGTGTCTGCTTCATCTCTTTGGTAAATGTTACTTTCTTCATGGGTTCCATCTAAAAACATACCCTCCTCGTTTCAATGTAATAGGAGCGCCCTGTTGCGGCGCAGCCTCACCCTACTGTTTCTTTTTCTGTGCATCGCGTTCCCGAACTGCACCTACCAGAGAACGCAGACGAATCTTAACCGCACCAAGGTTATTGATTTCGTCAATTTTCAGCTGGGTATACAGGCGGTCGCCCCGTGCCAGAATCTCCGATACCTCATCGGTAGTAATCGCATCAATACCGCATCCAAACGATACCAGCTGCACCAGTTCGCAGTCGTCATGTTCGGTGACATATTTTGCGGCATTGTAAAGTCTTGCATGGTAGGTCCACTGATTCAGTACATTCGGACGCACTGGTTCCACCAGATCAGACACACAATCCTCACTGACTACAACCAGTCCCAGCGAGGTAATCAGCTGGTTGATACCGTGGTTGATCTCCGGATCAACGTGGTACGGTCTGCCGCAGAGAATGATGGTCTTAAGCCCATGCTCTCTTGCAAATTCCAGAGCTTCTTTTCCCTTTTCCTTAATTTCCATACGCTGTGCGTGATATCTGTTATAGGCATTTTCCGAAGCCTGTTTTACTTCTTTGAGGGTCAGATCCGGATAGTAATCTCTCAATGCTTCCCAAACTTTTTTCGGGAATGTTTTTTGTGCCGAGAGGTTCAGATATGGATAGAGGTAACGCACCGACTTGAGTTTCTCAACATTCGAGGCAAGAAGCTCCGGATAATAAGCAACAACCGGACAGTTAAAGTGGTTGTCGCCCTTCTGTTCATCAAAATTATAGCTCATGCATGGGTAGAAGATGGTATCAACACCCTGATCCAGCAGGTTTTCAATATGTCCATGCATCAATTTTGCCGGGTAGCATGCTGTATCAGATGGAACTGAATACTGACCTTTGGCATACAGTGCTCTGGAGGACAGGTCAGAAATCACCACATTCATCTGCAAGCTGTGGAAAAATTCCACCCAGAAGAACAGATTTTCGTACATGTTCAGTCCCAGCGGAAGTCCTACTGTACCGCGGCGCATCGGTTTTTCTTCCCTCAGGCGGCGGCAATCCTCGCTTAGATTGCGGATCTGATCCAGTTTAAAGCGGTACAGGTCAGGCAGCTGCTTTTCTTTTCCTAAACCCAGCGGTTTTTCGCAGCGGTTACCGGAAATGTATCGTTCCCCACCTGCAAAGGTATTGATGGTCAGGTTGCAGTGATTGGTGCATCCCTGGCAGACAATCGGTTTGGATTCATGTACAAAGTTTTCCAGTTCTTTTGCAGAAAGCATGGAAGAAAGTTTCTCTTCCCCACTTGCTTTATAGATTCCTCTGCCGTAGATAGCTGCACCATATGCACCCATCAATCCTGCAATATCCGGACGGGTGACATTATGTCCGATTTCCTGCTCAAAACTGCGCAAAACAGCATCGTTCAAGAAGGTTCCGCCCTGTACAACAATGTGTTCTCCCAGTTCATCCGAACTTCTTGCACGAATTACTTTGTAAAGTACGTTTTTGACAACGCTCATCGAAAGTCCTGCGGAGATATCTTCTACGCTTGCGCCATCCTTCTGAGCCTGTTTTACCGACGAGTTCATAAATACCGTGCATCGAGAACCCAGGTCAACCGGATATTTGGAGAATAATCCCAGTCTTGCAAACTCTTCTGCAGTATATCCCATCGATTTTGCAAAGGTTTCGATAAAGGAGCCGCAGCCAGAAGAGCAAGCCTCATTGAGCATGATCGAATCGATCGCGTCATTTTTGATCTTAAAACATTTAATGTCCTGTCCGCCAATATCCAGAATAAATTCCACTTTTGGGTCAAAGTGCTGCGCTGCTTTAAAATGAGCGATGGTCTCAACGATACCATCATCCAGATGAAATGCATGCTGAATCAGCTCTTCCCCGTATCCGGTAGCTACCGCATAACGGATCTTTACTCGATCCCCGCAGGCTTCATAGATTTTTTGCAGCTGCTGGCGAACAATTCCAACCGGATTTCCCTGGCTGGAGCTGTAATAACGATAGAGCGTTTCAAAAGAATCACTCATCAAAACAAGTTTTGTGGTGGTGGAACCACAGTCGATTCCAAGATAAGCATCACCGCTGTAATCTGCAATATCCTTCCACGGAACATTTGCTTTGCTGTGACGGTTGACAAACTCGTCGTGCTCCTGTTCGTTTGCAAACAGCGGCTTGAGGTAATGGGTGGATTTTGAGCGTGAGGACGCATTCTGCAAAATGTCAGTAAATTCCTCATAGCTGTATTCCCGATCCAGACCTCTGGTAAAAATAGCGGTTCCGATTGCAACCGAATACTGTGCCCAGGATGGGAAAACCGCGTTTTCCTTCGAAAGTTTCAGGGTTTCGGCAAAGCGCTCCTGCAGACCTTTAAAGAAAAACAGAGGACCGCCCAGGAACAAAACCTTGCCCTCAATTTTTCTTCCCTGGCTCAAACCGGTTACGGTCTGATCTACAACCGCCTGGAAAATACTTGCCGATACATCTTCTTTTCTTGCGCCCTGATTCAGCAAAGGCTGAATATCTGTCTTTGCAAAAACACCGCAGCGAGACGCGATCGGGTAGATTCTCTCATGTTTTAAGCTCAGCTCATCCATCTCTTCTGGAGTGATACTCAGCAAAGTTGCCATCTGGTCAATAAATGCTCCGGTACCGCCTGCACAGCTTCCGTTCATTCTTTCTTCCAGACCGCCGCTTAAAAAGATGATCTTTGCATCTTCTCCGCCCAGCTCGATTACGGCATCGGTATCTGGTTCGTATTCCATTACGGTCTTGTAGGTGGCAAAAACTTCCTGCACAAAATCAATTCCTGCATCTTCAGCAAGACCCAATCCTGCTGAACCGGAAATTGCTGCACGGAATTTGTCGCCCTTTAAAAACTGTTTTGCACCTTCCAGTGCCTGAAGCGTCGCCTGACGCACCTGGGAAAGATGGCGTTGATAGATACGGTAGAGGATCTTCTCCCCTTCCATGACCACCAGCTTTACCGTTGTTGATCCAATGTCAATTCCTATGTTCTTCACGAATATTCTCTCCTGCTACATTCCCAATAAAATCCATACAACTTTTTTGTGCTGCCTATCCGTTTTCTCCAGATTAACACCCTCATATCGTTTCTGTAAAGGTGTCATTTTTTCGGCAAACTTTTCCTATTTATTAGGGCACTTTTATTTCAATGCACACCATATTATAAAGCGAACTTAAAAAAGTGTCAATTATCACAAGAAATAAATTAACATTCTATTCAGAATTACTTCTTTCGACCGAAGTATTTATTGTTCTTTGCTATCTTTTTGACAATTTTATATAGAAAATGTCGATATTTCACTTTTGTGCGCAAAAGTACTTGACAGATATGCAAATCAGGCGTATATTTTTAACATCGTTATTCCAGCACGATCCCAATAAGCTGGATCAGGAGGACTTTATTTATGAATCGCATTTCTATGGTATCGTTTTATTTTGCATATTTTTTCAGCTTTGGCTTTTTTAGCACAGAGCGATTTTGTCATGCAAAATTAAATATCGATGCCAAAAGAAAGGCTGTGGCGGCAGTATAATCAAATTTCTGTCCGCAAAAGATTTTCCTGAAAAATATTCTGGTTCAAAATCTGCCGATGCTTTTGACAAAAAAGCATCGGCTTTTTTTATCCCAAAACAAGAAAGGATTTGTTATTATGATTATTATTCTCAAAAAAGGAACTTCTCCAGATAAAGTAAACGAAATGATCAACCACTTCGAAAACATGAATTTCCAGGTACAGGAAGTTCGCGGCGTACACGAAACCATCCTCGGATTAATCGGTGATACTTCCAGTCTGGACACCGATGACATCAAATCCATGGATACCGTTGCTGAAGTAAAACGTATTCAGGAACCATACAAAAACGCAAACCGCAAATTCCATCCGGATGATACCATCGTTGATGTATGCGGAAGAAAAATCGGCGGAGGACATTTCCAGGTCATCGCTGGTCCATGCTCGGTTGAAAGCCGTGAGCAGATGATTTCTGTTGCAAATTCTGTTAAAGCTTCGGGTGCCGGATTGATGCGCGGCGGTGCATTCAAACCACGTACTTCCCCATACTCCTTCCAGGGTCTGCGTGCAGAAGGCATCGAGTACCTGCTGGAGGCAAAAAAAGCTTCCGGACTTCCGATTGTTACCGAAATCATGAGTGCTGCTCATCTTCCACTGTTTGAGGATGTCGACGTCATCCAAGTTGGTGCAAGAAATATGCAGAACTTTGAACTGCTCAAGGAGCTTGGCAAAGTAAATAAACCAATCCTTCTCAAACGCGGTCTTGCTAACACAATCGAAGAACTGCTGATGAGCGCTGAATACATCATGGCTGGCGGAAACAAAAACGTTATCCTCTGCGAGCGCGGAATCCGCACCTTCGAAACCGCTACCAGAAACACACTGGATATCTCGGCAATTCCGATCATCAAAAAACAGTCCCACCTGCCGGTTATCATCGACCCAAGCCATGCTGCTGGTATCCGCTGGATGGTTCAACCGCTTTCGATGGCAGCTATCGCAGTTGGTGCAGACGGTTTGATTATCGAAGTACATAACAATCCTGAAAAAGCACTCTGTGATGGCGCTCAGTCACTGACCCCAGAACAGTTCGATCAGGTTATGAATGATGTCAAACGTACCGTTACATTCTTCGGCAAAACTATGGACTAATTGTCTTTGATACAAATACAGATTTTAAAATTTCTTTGAGACCCTGATCATTTTTACTGTATGTGTACTAAATACAGATTGTTTTGAGCTTCCAGTTTAGAAAGGAGTTTTTCTGTTGAAAAGCGTCACTGTCAACACCAGCACCCCTTATGATGTGCTGATTGAAAAGGGATGTCTTTCCCGCTGCGGAGAATTTGCCGCAAAGCTTTTTGTCCCTCAAAAATCCACTGCCGCCATCATTACTGATGACCACGTCAGCTCCCTTTATCTGAAAACGGTTTCTGATTCCTTCCAAAAAGCGGGATTTTCGGTTTGCTCCTTTGTTTTCCCAAACGGGGAGGACTCAAAATCCCATGACACCCTGTTACAGGTATATGATTTTCTGATTCAAAATAATATCACCCGCACCGATTTCATCGTCGCGTTAGGCGGCGGTGTCGTCGGTGACCTGGCAGGATTTGCTGCTGCAACCTATCTGCGCGGTATCCGCTTTATGCAGATTCCAACCACCTTTTTGGCTGCAATTGATTCTTCTGTTGGCGGAAAAACTGCCGTCAACATTCCTGCCGGAAAAAATCTCATTGGTGCCTTTCACCAGCCGTCTCTGGTCGTATGCGATCCGGACACCTTCCAGACTTTGGAACCACAGACCTTTGCAGACGGCTGTGCTGAAATGATTAAGTACGCCATGATCTGGAGCGAAGATTTCTTAAAGCTTCTGGAAAACTGCGATATTAACGAGCAAATTGAAGAAATTGTAGCCTACTGTGTTGACATCAAGCGACAGGTTGTCGAGCAGGACGAACTGGACTCTTCTATCCGCATGATTTTAAACTACGGTCATACATTGGGACACGCAATCGAAAAGGTGACCAATCACGCTGTCACCCATGGTCATGGTGTTGCTATGGGAATGGTTCTAATTACCCGTCTTGGTATCAAGCTCGGTCTCTGTGACAAGGCGCTTCTGGAACGCTTGTGCCGTATTCTTAAGCAGTACCACCTCCCCTGCGAATACAACGGAAACCTTGAAGAGCTTGCCGAAAGCTGCATGCACGACAAAAAACGTTCCGGCAATACCATTCGCCTGATTCTGGTTTCCACCGCCGGCAAGTCCGAGATTGTACCAATGGAAACACAAAAGCTTGTCAACCTGCTCAAGGAGGAACTTCCATGTTAAGCTATTCTGTTCACGGTTCCCTTTCTGGAAGTGTCAACGCACCGGTATCCAAATCAGACCTGCACCGTCTGATCATCGCGTGTTCTTTATCCGGCAGTGATACCGAGATTTGCCGTTGCACCCTTTCGGAAGATATCAAGGCAACTGCCCGCGTTATGGAAGCGATTGGAGCCTCCATCCACTTTGAAGAAAACCGAATTTTGGTGGAAGGCATAAAGTTACAGCCTGATACGAACGTTCTGTGTGACTGTTCTGAATCCGGTTCCACCCTTCGTTTTCTGGTTCCGGTTCTGGCGGCTCTGGGACAAAATGCAACCTTTACCGGTCATGGAAGACTTGCCAAACGCCCGATGGAACCTCTTCTTTCCGAGCTTTCCGCTCATGGAATCGAGATTCACACGCCGGATAACGGAGACACTCTTCCACTCTCAATCCGTGGAAAGCTTGTCGGTGGAGACTTCACCTTTTCCGGAGATATCAGCTCGCAGTATATCACCGGACTGATGTTTGCCCTTCCGCTTCTGGCACAGGACAGCCGCATTATCCTTACCTCCCCTTTGCAGTCCAAGGGTTATGTTGATATGACGCTGAGCGTTCTGGAACGCTTTGGCATTAAAATTACCCCCGTTCAAAATGGCTGGGAAATTGCTGGCAAACAGAAGTATCGGACACCTGGAATCCTGACTGCACAGGGCGACTGGAGCAATGCTGCCTTCTGGCTGTGCGCCGGCTCCATCTGTAAGGGGGCAAATATTATGGTCAACGGCATCGACTATCATCATTCTTTACAGGGTGATAAGGCTGTCTGTGATGTTCTAACACAGATGGGAGCAGACCTTTCCATCGGCTCTGAACAGGTTGAGGCAAAGCATGCTCCGCTTCACGCCGTCACAATTGATGGCTCTCAAATTCCTGATATCATCCCGATTTTATCGGTTGTAGCTTCTGTCAGTCAGGGAGAGACCCACATCGTCAATGCCGGACGACTGCGCATCAAAGAAAGTGACCGTCTCCACGCCATGTATGAGTGTCTGACTCAAATCGGCGCTGACGTCACCGAACTTGCTGATGGCTTGATTATCCGCGGAAAATCACAGCTTTCCGGTGGAACAGTCGATTCGTTTAACGATCACCGAATTGCCATGTCGATGGCGGTGGCATCTTTGGTCTGCAAAGAGCCGGTTATTATTCGTGACCCGATGTGCGTTACAAAATCTTATCCTGACTTTTATGAAGACTTCAAAGCATTAGGAGGTAGTGTTCATGTCGTCAACCTGGGGTAATCACATCAAAATATCCATCTTTGGGGAGAGCCATTCCAAAGGAATCGGCATTGTTATCGACGGCGTTCCTGCCGGAACTGTCATTGATTTTTCCTCTCTCCTGCTTTTCATGGCCAGAAGAAGTTCAAAAGGCGGAAAGCTGGATACTCCCCGTCTGGAAAAGGATTTCCCTCAAATTCAGAGTGGGTTGCTCAGTGACCCGAAAGACCCTAATCGCCTGATTGCCTGTGGAACTCCAATCTGTGCTTTAATTGAAAATACCAATACCCAATCCAAAGACTATGACCAGCTCCGTTCGGTGGCAAGACCAGGTCATGCCGATTACACCGGTTTTGTCCGTTACCATGGCTTTAATGATATTCGGGGCGGAGGACATTTTTCTGGACGTCTCACAGCACCTCTCTGTTTTGCCGGAAGCATCGCAAAACAGTATCTGCGCTCTCTTGGCATCGAAGTTGGAGCACACATCGCTTCTATCGCCTCTGTCCAGGATCGTCCTCTTGACCCGGTTTTGGTAGACCGCGAAACACTGCTTTCCGTTCAGGAAAAGTTCTTTCCTGTTCTGGACGATTCTGCTGGAGAACAGATGCAGGATCTGATTGCACAGACAAGGGATCAGCTTGATTCGGTAGGCGGTATAATCGAATGTGCTGCTTGTGGACTTCCTGCCGGCATCGGCGACCCTATGTTTGACTGTGTGGAAAGTAAGATTGCTTCGCTCATCTTTGGTATTCCTGCAGTAAAAGGACTTTCTTTTGGACTGGGATTTGATTTTGCTTCCAAAATTGGCAGTGAAGCAAATGACCCGTTTACCATGGAAAATGGTGCGGTAAAAACAACCAGCAACCATAATGGCGGCATTTTGGGCGGCATTACCAATGGGATGCCATTAGTATTCCGCACTGTAATCAAGCCGACACCTTCCATCTCCCAAAAGCAAAAAACAGTAAATTTCAAAACAGGCGAAAATGTGGAGCTTTCCATTACAGGACGTCATGATCCGTGCATTGTGCGCCGTGCTGTTCCCTGCATCGAATCTGCTGCTGCACTTGCATTGATGGATCTGATTCTCGGCTGTGATCGTTCTATTTTGGAGGGAAAATAATGAAAACAATTGAAGCGATTATCCGAAGCTCAGAACAAAATCCTTCCTCCCCTGCACAGGCTGCCTGTCAGGGCGTTGCCGGTGCATTCTCTCATCGCGCCTGTCTGGAGGTATTTGACCAACCAGACATCCAGTTCTATCCACAGTTTGAAGATGTCTTTCGCGCGGTAAGCCTTGGAGAGCGCCGCTACGGCATTATTCCTATCGAAAATACCCTGGCTGGCTCTGTCACCGATAACTATGACCTGATGCTTCAGTATTGCCTGTACATTGTCGGAACCGTAAAGGTGAAGATTGAGCACTCCCTGCTGGTCCTGCCCGGAACTAAATTGTCAGATATCAAGCAAGTTTATTCTCATGAACAGGCTCTGCATCAGTGTTCCGATTTTTTAAAAGCCCATCCTTCCATTGCATCACATCCTTTTTCCAACACCGCTGCCTCGGCAAAATTTGTTGCGGAGCAAAACGATCCTTCCATTGCTGCAATCGGTTCGCTGGAATGTGCCAGAATGTATGGGCTGGAGGTTCTTGCCCAAAGCATCCAGAACCGACGCGATAATTTCACACGATTTGTAGTGCTTGCCAGAGAGCCTGTCACCCATCCCGGATGCAACCGCATCAGTCTGGTTGTCCGGGTCAAACATCAGGCAGGCGCCCTCTATCGTGCGCTCTCCCGCTTTGCCGATCAGGAGATTAACCTCTTAAAACTTGAGTCCCGCCCAATCCCGGACAGCCCTTTTGAGTTCTTGTTCTACTGGGATTTCGAGGGAAATATGGCACAGAAAAACGTTATCACTGCTTTGGAAAATCTTAAGCAGGACATCGAGTATCTAAAATTTCTCGGAAATTATCCGGAACAGTAACAGAACAAAATTTCTTAAAAACCCCAGCATATCGACGATTATTTTTAGTGGTTTCTAACAACTTCCAGTGGATTTATTATAGAAAATAGAATAAAATCACCCGAATTGGTTGAAAAATTAGCGCAATTGCGGTATGATAGAAGTGTGTTATGAAGTATCGCAAACCAGAAAGTCTTTGTTGACTAATCAAGCCCTTGACCCATTGTGGTGAGGGGGAAGCGGAGGTATCATATATGCACGAACCAACGATCTCTTTTTCGCTGCATGATGACAAGGAAAAGGAAATCAAAAAAACTTTGACCATCATTTACGATGCACTCAGACAAAAAGGATACAACCCGATCAATCAGATCGTCGGCTATATTCTTTCGGAAGACCCGACCTATATCACCACCTA
>OGXK01001814.1_pt1 | contig 11233 bp, 11 predicted proteins | sample 1576261 | NCBI WGS metagenome assembly OGXK01 (sample SAMEA3541581, study PRJEB24748) | human gut metagenome | biome: human gut; feature: human-associated habitat; material: faeces | place: China | collected 2012 | reverse complement strand
GGGGAAGCAGTGTTCCACTTTATCTGTGGCAGCTGATTCTGGCTTTTCAGTTCATATCGGTCAGGTCTGGCGCCCGGATACGGCGCAGACGCAGTCGAAGTAAAGAATTAAGAGAGGAAAATCATGGAGTTTTTCCGAATTCACAAGACGATCCCGTTCATGCACTACTCGCATATTCTGAACGCGATCTCTTTGCTTTCATTCATTGTTGCCGTGTTCTGGATCTTCTATCACGGTCTGGCTCTGTCCATTGAGTTTACGGGCGGCACCCAGGTTGTGGTGCAGTATCCGGAAGCTGTTCAGACGGAACAGATCCGCGAACAGATCCAAAGCAAACTCGGTGTTGAAGCAGCCGTGCAGAACTACGGTACGGCGCGCGACATCATGATTCGTCTTCCGATGAAGGAGGGTGAAACGTCCGGTCAGATGGCCGGGGAACTTCTGAAGGCGCTTCAGGAAACCGCTCCCGGCGTCAAGATGCTCAACAACGAGTTCGTGGGTCCGCAGGTCGGTGAAGAACTTGCGACCGACGGTTTGACGGCTTTGTTGCTCGTTGTGGCCGGCATCATCATTTACCTGTCGATGCGATTCGAATGGAAGTTCGCTATTGCCGCCATCATCGCCAACTTGCACGACATCGTGATCGTGGTCGGTATCTTTGCCGTGATGAACTGGGAATTTTCGCTTCCGGTTCTGGCGGCTGTGTTGGCCGTGTTGGGTTACTCTGTTAACGAATCTGTGATTATTTTCGACCGTGTTCGTGAACACTTCCGCAAGATGCGGCGCACGGAGACGGTTGAGGTGATCAACTCGGCTATTACGGCGACGATCTCACGTACGGTGATCACGCACGGCTCAACCTTGGCGATGACGCTTGCGATGTTCTTCTTTGGTGGTCCTGCGCTGCACTACTTCGCGCTGGCGTTGACGATCGGTATTCTTCTCGGCGTTTACTCGTCTGTGTTCGTGGCAGCTGCCATTGCCATGTACCTCGGCGTGAAGCGAGAAGACCTGGTGAAGCCCATTAAGAAGGATGAGGTGCAGGAGATGGTGCCGTAAGGTGCTTTTAAAACCCCAACTAACAGCCCCGTTGGTGAAAAAGCATCAGCGGGGTTTTCGTATCTAGTTAGGGAAAAACGGTTTCTGTGTAGTTTGCAAAGATTAGAATTAGTGAGTATCTTACTACTGTTTGGGCTATAAAATAGTAACATGAAAGATAGAGAAGTATTGGATATTGAGCTTTTTTCCTTTTTTTCAGGCTTGGGCCTTTTGGATTTAGGCTTTGAGAGTGAAGGATTTAATGTAAGTTTTGTTAATGAATACGACAAGAGATTTATGGATGCCTATTGCTACGCAAGAAGGAATAACAGTCATGAGCCCAGATACGGATATAGCACAGACGATATTAGAAAATTTCTAAACGATGAAATATGGGAGCATAGATTCCCTGATTACAAGAAACACAAAGGTCGTTTGATAGGATTTATTGGTGGGCCTCCTTGTCCTGATTTTTCAACAGCAGGGAAAAACGATGGAAAAGATGGAAAAAACGGGAAGTTAACTCAAGTTTATATTGAGTTGATTGCTAAAAGGAAGCCAGATTTTTTTGTTTTGGAAAATGTAAAAGGATTGTATAAAACAAAAAAACATAGAAAATTTTATGATGAAATAAAAGATAAATTAAAAGATTTGGGTTATAAGCTATTTGATTCGATTGAAAATTCGTTGGAGTATGGAGTTCCACAATTTAGAAGTCGGTTGTTTTTGGTGGGATTCCTGGGGGACAGCTTTGAGTCGGATCTTACTTGTTGTATAGGAGGACATAAGAAATATGATATTGAAACAATTTTAAATATGCCTTGGCCTAAGAAATCAATGTTTAAGGAGGAAGGTATTTTAACGTGTCCAGAAGGTATACAAGAAGATGTAACTGTGGAATATTGGTTTCGTAGGAATCAAGTTGATAACCACCAGAATGGAAGAGATTTCTTCAAAGTAAAAGCAGAAAAGAAATTTAGGATTATTTCAGAAGGTGAAGTTGCTGGAAAGTCATTTAAAAGATTACATAGATGGAGGTATGCTCCGACTTCTGCTTATGGCAATAACGAAGTTCATCTTCATCCATACAAAATGCGTAGATTAAGTGTAGCGGAGGCTCTAGCAATTCAGTCGGCACCACGTGATTTTATACTTCCCCAAAGTCTTCCATTGTCTGTAAAGTTTAAAATGATTGGTAATGGTGTTCCTTTTCTGCTATCCAAAGGTCTTGCAAAGGACCTAATTGAGTGTATTCGTAAATTTGCTAAGTGGATATAAAAATGAATAACTTCTATGATTTTGACGACAAGGAAACATCAGTTGTTCAGTATGATATTAGTGTTTCTCCAAATGACTTTAATGTTATGACGATTAATACTTTGATTGAGGAAAAAATAATATCTATGCCATCGTTCCAGCGAAATTATGTCTGGGATCGAAAGCGAGCATCAAAATTTATAGAATCATTGATTTTAGGATTGCCTGTGCCTCAAATATTTTTGTATCAAGAGGAAAGAAATAAATATAGCATCATTGATGGACAGCAGCGAACTTTAAGTTTGTATTTTTTTATTAAACAAAAATTTCCAAGATCGGGGAAAAGAAGAATTCTGAGGAAAATATTTGATGACTATGGAAGTATCCCTGAAGAAGTTTTGAATGATAAAAGCCTTTTTCAAGATTTTAAACTTCAATTTTCAAAACAGGAAAATGGAAAGGCACATCCTTTGAATGGTAAAAAATATAAGACTTTAAGCGAAGTGCAGCGTACAATGTTTAATCTTATGCCTATGCGTTGCATGACTATTCGTCAAAATGAAGCGAAAGATGGTGATGCAATATATGAAATATTTAGTAGATTAAATACTGGTGGTATAAATCTTTCTCCACAGGAAATTAGAGGGTGCTTATATCGATCAAAGTTTTATAAAATGATTTATGACTTAAATTCAGATAAAAACTGGCGCAAGTTGTTAGGAAAGGAGGAGGAAGATGATAAGTTCCGTGATGTAGAAATTATTCTTAGAGCATATGCGATGTTGGATGGTCACGAGGTCTACAAAGGGTCAATGTTGAGATTTTTAAATAGATTTTCAAAGGATGCTCAAGGGTATACGGATGATCGTATATCTGATTTGCGAGTGCTATTTGATAGATTTATTGATGTTTGCTCAAAGATTAATACAAATGGTTTTCGAACAAAGACTAAGTCTTTTAATATTTCTTTGTTTGAGTCGGTTTTTGTGGCAGTAGCAGAACGGATAAATGTTGAGGGTCTAGAGCGTGCTGAAATAACACAAGAGGCGTTTAATTCTTTAAAAGCTAATGATCTCTTTCAAAAGGCTATAACGCATAGCACATCACATGTTGATGTTGTCAAAAGAAGATTAAATTTAGCAAGGTCTTTGCTTTATCCGGAAAGTTCTAGGCCTAAAGGTTAATGAGAATGAGTAGCGAACTGATTGAAAGACAATATAAAGATTCGGAGGATATTCGTGAATATCTAATGAATCAAAAGGAGATTACTTTTGCGGAATATGTAAATGGTATTTATACAAAAGTTTTGGTAGTTTCGATTGCGAGTTATTATGAAAAGAGAGTCATTGAAGCTCTGATTTGTTATGCTCAGAAATCTGTAGGCAAGGACAAACGCTTGGTTTCTCTTATTGAAAAAAAGTTGGCTAATAGACAATATCATACATTTTTCGCTTGGGATAAAAAGAACACAAATATGTTTTGGTCATTATTTGGTGAGGAGGCAAAAAAAAGAGTAAGAATGGAAATTGATTCAAATCCCATGCTTAAGGAGGCAGAAGAAAACTTTATATCTTTGGGCAGGGAGAGAAATCGGATGGTTCATGAAAATTTTGTTAATTTTAGCTCGAATTACACCAAAGAAGAAATATATAAGATGTATAAGTCGGCGAATAATTTTATTTCCTTTTTGGAAAAGTTTTTAGATCCTTGTTATGGTATGTAAATAAGGGGTGTTTTGCATGGAGTGAATTGGTGTATATTAGAGCTAAGTATTGATACAATTTAGTTTGTAGATGATAATTTTTGAGTGCAATGGTCTGGCTAGGGGAACGATTAGGAATGCTTATAATTTCAAGATGCATACCTAATGCTCTTAGTTTTTTTTGATGTGCGATATTGCTTTTGCTTAGTGTTTAGGTGGTAAATGACATTTTGTGGTCTATGTAAACTATCAATCTCGGACATTGAGAATGTGTTTCTTTAATATAAATTTAAATTGTTAAATCGTTCCAGAAGTTTTGGTAAAAGCGAGTTTTATTATTATTAACGTGACACTCTAATGGTTAATAAACTGTCACCGTATAGCGTGCTTCTTTGACTTCAAAAATCTTGCGAATTCGACGTGCGTTGCGCGCTAATTTGCGCATGGATTTATGGGTGCGATCCTTGAGTGAGAAATCTCGAGCATTCGCACGATGCTTCTCAAACATTTGGACACTCAAAATCTCACACACTTGGTCAGCCGGCTAAGGGACAATCCTAAACATTCAGACACCTGGAAGTGATAGACCAAGTCCTCTGTTTAACCAACCGGAGGACTTATGAATAAGTTTCCAGTTTCCCTTCTGCGGCAGCTGCTTGGCTGCATGCAGGACGGCCTTTCAATCCGCGTCACCGCTCAGAAGTTGGGGATTTCCAAATCCTCGGTGAGCCATCTTTCACAAACGGCGCTATCGCACGGCGGCAGCGCTAAAGTAGCTGAGCTGCTCCAATTGCCCGACACGCGGCTATTGGAGACTTTTTACCCATCGACCACCAAGGCATACCAAGAACCAGACTGGGTAGAAGTTCACAAAAAGCTAGCCCGCCGGAATGTCACATTCAAATTGCTGTACGACGCCTATAAGTCACAAGTCGTCAGACGTCCATACACCTACACCTCCTTTTGTCGCCGCTACTCCGAGTGGCGGCAAACCAACGGCCTTGGCGTACCCAACGGCAATGTCCAAGCCATTCCCGGTGAGCGCATGGAGATTGACTTCGCCGACGACAGCCTCAAGTGGATTGATCCGAACTGTGAGGTACAACGTGCGCGGTTGTTTATCGCGGTGTTGCCGTACAGCAACCTCACCTACGCTGAGGCCTTTTCCAATGAGAAGCAACAGAGCTGGATCTCCGGCATCGTTCACGCACTCGAATACTTCGGCGGCACGCCGCAGGTCCTTGTCATGGACAATGCAAAGGCACTCGTCAAGCACTCGAGCTGGTACGAGGGCGAAGTGCAGCAGACGGCACGTTCCCTGTGCAACTTCACCTCAACGAACAGGTAAAAGCGAAACTCGAAGAGCTTAACAACGCGCCGTTTACTGTAACAGAAAGGTCAAACTCCCGCAGGCAAATGTTTGAGGAAGAAGAACGCGAGTTTCTTGGCCGTCAGCCGCTCCAAGCCTTCTGCCCGTTGGATATTCGCGTCCTTGTCGTTGATCGTGGCCATTGCGTACGCATCTCAGGTGATGGTCATCGCTACAGCACGCCGCCGGAGTACACCGGCAAGCGCGTTTCCGTAACGATCAACGATGAAAAGATCTACATCTATGACCTGGATTCGTGGGGCAAAATCGCTGAGCACGTGCGATACAAGAACCCACAGGGCAACAAGACCCACCTATTGCCGGAGCACCTGACTGACGCGGAAAGAAAATACCGACGCCAACCTCGCGAATGGGTTGCCGAGTTTGTCAAGGCAGGATTGCCGGAAGACTTTGCCGATCGTCTGGTGCGGCATCTAAAAAAAGGAAAAACCAACTTTCCTTACGGCCGGGCTTGCAATGCCCTGATGAGGCTCTTCAAGCTTTTCCCCGTCTCCATCATCTATCAGGCTCTGAGTACGCGTCTTGAGTACGGCAACGTCACCTATCAAGAAACGCGCAAAAGATGTGAGCAGCTTATTTGGGCCAAAGAAAACAATCTGGAGCCCAACATTGGAAACGATCAAAGGATCGCGGACGACTATTTGTCTCCGGCTCACGCCAATATCAGAAACAACTATCGATGAGGGGTGAACGATGAGTCGATCGGTAATGGATCTTAAAGAGGTTTGCCTTGAGCTGTGCGCCGGCGGCATCCTGATAAAAGCGATGGAACTTGTCAAGCTTCCGAATTATCAAAGCTTAGATCCGGTGGAGTTCTTATACGAATGTCTCGTGAGCGAAGCGGCTCGAAGGCAAACGAGAAAGGTTGCAACGCGGATCAAAAAATCAGCATGCTTCTATCCAGACGCATGTATTGAAAACACTCTGTACGCGCCTGACCTCAATCTGAACCGAGGATTGATTGAACGACTGGCCAGTTGCGATTGGATTCGCAATAGCGAGCACTGCGTCATCACAGGTGCCACCGGCAGTGGCAAGATGTGGTTGGCCAGCGCGTTGATGAATGCCGCAATCCGAGCAGGCTTTAGAGCAAAGTATTACCGCGTCAACGATCTCTTGCTCGAATACGCCAAAAGATCTTCCAAAACTACGTTGCGAACGAGTAAAAAGAAACAACTAAACAGGAATCACCTGCTGATGATTGATGAATTCGGCCTAGGCGGCTTAACGGCGAACCAACGTGCTGACCTGCTGGAAATCATAAATGAGAGAACGCGCGAAGAAGGCAAAAGCGTAATCGTTACAAGCGTGTTTCCAGTGGATGTCTGGGCGAGCTGTATCGGGGACGTGTCGTTTAGTGATTCCATTCTGGACAGGCTCATTCGTCGAGCTTGGCGCCTGAATTTGGAGGGCCCGTCTATGCGAAGCCGAACAGAGTGCGGAGTACTGGAAGATCCCTATGGGAAGAAGCTGAAGCCTTAAGGAGGAAGGCTTTTAGGCATCTCTCGAATCTTGAGATTTATCGGCTGTGACTCGGGGCGCGCTCCGCATTCGCTCCGCGCGGCTGAACAGCTATGACAGCCTGCAAGCTCTCGCTCTGATTACACGGGATGCCCCAACCGGCGCTCCGACCTGCCTACTGCCCATTGTTTAAAGACATGAGCGGCAGGTCGAACGCCGGCTGGGTTAGAGAGGTAGAAACATCAACAGTAAAGAAGCACTCGGAACAACCACGCTTTCTCGATCAACGGCATCGAAACCACTGTCCGAATGTTCGAGAATTGGGGTGTCCGAATGCATGAGAATCATCGTCCGAATAAATGGTAATTTTCATTATCTGATTCGATTTAATATGAGCGGAATCAAGAAGTCCAGAAAGGTGTTTTATCTCACAAGCCATGCCGTTAGCCACATCGCCACGGCAGCGTTTGCGAGACAAATCGCGAACATGGCAGGCCAAATTTTTCGGGAGACGCCGGCGGTTCCCAAAACCCTGGCGGCAAATTGAAACAGAGCTCCCATGAGATATAGCCCAGGCATCAGAATCGTGGCATCGGCAGCCGAGAGGGTGCCGGAAGCAAAAAGGGAAACGATGGTACCTACAGCTGCGGCATTCGAAAGGATTGCGGTAGCCAACACGACAGCGGCCTCTCCGGGAAGGGACCACACGTGCATAAGGGGAGTAAAGATGTCGCCGATAAGGCTCATGGCTCCACAGGCTTCTAAAACGGAAATGAAGATAAAAGCCACCATGACGCGCGGTAGTATCCCGTAAAGAGCTAAATTCAAGCCGCTTTTGCAACCTGAGAAGAAAGCCTGAGAGGCAGATTGAGGTGTTTCGCTCATCGGGTTACCTCGGATTGGAGGGAGAGTCTAAGCGTTAGCCGCATAAGGTTTGCACCTAAAAATTTGGCGGCAATGATGATCAACAGGATACTTCCGATGGGCGTCACAATGATTGGCAGCAGTGCTAAGCCGTTGGAGTAGATATTGATGAGCGTTCCGCTTGAGGAGAATTGCCACATGGCAAGAACATCGCGCTCGTTATCCGTAATGGCACCGGAGTTATGAAGTTCCTTGGTTGCCATTGCTCCGGCATCACTGGATTGCAGTGAAATAAACATGGCTACGGTGGTGATTCCCGGCAAGCCTGTCAGGAAGCGAACAGGAGCGGAAAAGAGGCGTTGAGCAGCTTTATCGGTATTCCAAAATTGCAATACGTTCAAAATGCCGCAGGTAATCATGATTGAAGGGATCAAACCGAGGCAGTAAATGAAGCCGGCTTTGGCTCCGGTACCGTGTTTGAGTGTCACGTCGCAGAGTTCTGCGCCGTTGGGGAACTGCAAACAACCGAAAGAACCAATGAGTGATTGGAAATCCAGAAAAAAGGAGGAACCCTCCGGCACGAACCAGGCTCCAATACCAGCGAAACAAAATATCAGAACGGCTAGACCGAAGTAGGCCAACAATGTTTGACGCATGAGGCTTAACTTTTCAGATCAGGATGGCTACGCCATCCGTGTTTGATGCATTTGAGAATTTCCATCACGCAATGAGATCGGTAACGATCCCGAGCCACGACAGCGTGGACCAAATGGTCCGGAATCGGCCAATCCGGCAAAACTCTGACAAGCCGTCCGGCTTCAATATCTCGGCGACACAGGTAGTCGGGAGTCGTCAACGCAATGCCCATTCCGGCAATTGCCATTTGATTGATGGCATAAACGGAGCTTGAAAAAACGGTTGCATTGAACGTCAGCGGTTCCAACACGTACCCTCTGCGCACAAATAGCCGCTTTTCGGCCATGCCGCCGCTGTAGCGAAGTGCACGATGATTGATGAGTTCTGACGGGTGCTTAGGCATGCCGTATTTTTCGATGTAGGCGGGACTGGCCGTCATACCGCGGGAAAACGTGCCGATGTGTTCACTGCCTGATGGAATAAAGGAACCGGTCACCAGAGCGATGTCAACGCTGTCGCGATTGGGTTCCTGGGCTTCCGAGTTTGCAAGCATGTTGATATGCACATCTGGGTGCAGTCTTTGAAATTCGGCAAGCCACTTCCAGAGGAGTTCATCGATGATGGTCGGCGGAGCTGCAATGCGAACAAGTCCCTTGAGGTGGGCGGTGTCGGGCTTGATCTTCTGCAGAAAATCGTCGTAAACATCCAACATGGACTGCGCCTGCATCAGGGCATCAACGCCGGCGGTGGTTAATGACAAAGAACGAGTGCTACGGGATAAAAACCTCACGCCAAGCGAGGATTCGAGCGCAGAAAGCTTGCGGCTGATGGTCGAAGGATCAACCTGATGATCTTTGGCAACTGCACTGATGGAGCCTTTATGGCAAACCTCAATAAACAAACGCCACAGCGCCAAATTATTGGTGAGATTTGTGTGGGAGAGCGACATTAGAGACAGTCAATCTTCTGTTTTTTTACCAGTTAAATTAGCGCGGAATAAGGGGATTTTATTGCATGACAGTTTTGCGTTTTATGCACAAATCCGACAATAAACTGACGAATATAGCATTTCAAACACTTTTGTGGAATGTACAAATCAGAAAAACAGGAGGAGGGAAAAATGCAAAAATCTCGTCGAGACTTGTTGAAATCGGCTGTCGCAGGCGGCCTAACCATGGGTGTTTTGAGTAAAGCATCTGCAATGCCGACAGATCGACCGGATAAATGGGATGCATCCTACGATGTGGTTGTGGTGGGTGCTGGCGGTGCAGGTTTGGCCGCTGCAGCTCACGCAGCCGAACAGGGGCTCAAGGTGCTTCTGCTTGAAAAGTTGGCCTTTGTGGGCGGTTCATCGGCGATTTGCGGCGGCGGATCCACGGTAGCTTGCACGGAGCACCAGAAGAAATTGGGCATTAAGGACTCCAAGGAGCAGCTCTATCGAGACATCATGAAGGTGGGCGGCAACCTCAATGATCCTAAAGTGGTTCAGACATTTACGGATCATGTGCTTGAGGTTTACAACTGGTTCATGGCTCACGGTGGCAAGCTCAACAAAGAACATTTGACGGGCAATGTGTCGGTTCCTCGTAACCACCAGATCAATCCGGGATCCGTTTTGTCGGGACTCCAGAAATTGGCCGAGTCAAAAGGTGTCAAGATCATGACTTCAACGCCTGCCGTTCGTCTGGCTTATGACAGTAAGAAACACGCGATCGTGGGTGTGTATGCGAAGTCGGAAGAAAAAGAAATGGCCATTGAAGCAAAGAAAGGCGTTATTCTGACGTCCGGAGGCTTTGCTCGCAACAAGAAGATGCTTGCGCAATATGTTCCCCGTATGGCCAATACGTTGGCCATTTGCGGAATGGGAAGCGACGGCGACGGATTGAAGATGGCTCAAGCCTACGGGGCGGATGTTGCCGACATGCCCTACATCAAGGCAACCTTTGCGTTCAATACCAAACCGCAGTCAATCAGTGACTCCGCTTATCCGTTCTGGCTGGGCGGCATCGTGGTCAACAAAGCCGGCAAACGTTTTGTCAATGAGTCCATTCCCAAGAAGGATGTCGGTGATTACGTTCTCGAACAGGAAGGCGGTATCGGGTACATCGTTTACGATGAACCGGTTCGTCAGGAGTCCCTGAAGGCAGCACGTAACAACGGTAGCGTGTTGCAGTCCGAAGAACGTGGACTTGTCTTTAAGGGCCAGACAATCGGAGAAGCAGCGGCGAAGGCAGGGTTGGATCCGAAGGTCGTTGAGGCGACGGTCAAGGCTTATAACAGCGATATTGAGAAATACGGTGAAGATCGCGTATTCGGTCGTAAGCATCAGGCCGGTGAAATGGGGAAGTTGCGTCCGATTAACAAGCCGCCGTTCTATGTGTTCCCGGGTACCGCTGTGCTGTTAGCTACCTATTGCGGCGTCAAGATCAACGAAAAAACGGAGGTCATTGATGTCTTCGGCAACAGGATCCCGGGACTTTATGCGGCCGGCGAAGTAACCGGTGGCTTCCACGGAAAGACGTACATGTCAGCGACGGCCTTCATCAAAGGCTTGGTGTTTGGTTATGTCGCGGCCAATACGGTTGTACAGGCATCCAAAGGAAAAGCCTAACGAGAAGTGAGTCTCTTTTAACCGAGCGGGACTTTTAACTGAGTCCCGAAATTCTCGCCGCTATCTTTGTGCACTTTTAAGCAAAGATGGCGGCGAAATTTTATGTTTCGAAGATCAAAGAAAGATTTTTTTCTCTTTGTTGAAAAATTTAAAGAAGAAAATTTTTTTTGATTTCTCTAATTGGAAACGAAATTTTTGTCAATGTTCTTTAACTTTGGCGGGACGATTTTGCAAGATAGCGGGAAAAAGATGTTGAATGTCATAACGGATCCGT